>SESH01042190.1_pt1 | contig 62405 bp, 48 predicted proteins | sample 3171561 | NCBI WGS metagenome assembly SESH01 (sample SAMN10866947, study PRJNA518727) | freshwater metagenome | biome: subpolar coniferous forest; feature: holomictic lake; material: water; isolation source: holomictic Lake 442 2011 16.5 m and 2014 13 m | place: Canada: near Kenora, Ontario
CGTGGACATGATTCCGGAGGGTCTCGCCCTCGTGGCATCCGGTCGTCATGACGCTTTTCTTTGCCCGAAGTTGATCGGTTCCCTGTCGCTGCGGGACCTTGGAGGCCCGGGTCTGGTCGTCGGGCCGCCGATTCCAGACTACAAGCGAACGTTCTGCTTCGCGGTGAAGCGCGGGGACTCGGAGTTGTTGGAGCAGCTCAACCAAGGGCTGTTGATCATCAAAGCCAATGGGGAATACCAGCGCATCTACGACCGATGGCTGAGCGCGGAAGATCCTTGGAACAAGTGGAAGCGATACCTGGCGCTGATGGCGTCAGTTTTCCTGGCGGTCGTTCTGGCGGGCGCGGTCTGGCTGCGAACCTTGCGGCGGTTGGTCCAAAGGGCAACGCAGGCACTGGCGCAAAAGAACGAGCAGCTACGCCAGATTCAGGATGGGCTGGAAGCAACCGCTACTGCACGCACCGCGGACCTCCAGTTGGCCAACACGAGGCTGCAAGCCGAGATTGCCGAGCACGAGCGGACGGAGTTGAAATTACGGGTTTCCCACGAACGCCTTGAGTTGGCGCAATCCGCCGCGGGAGCTGGCCTATGGGATTGGAATATCACGGTCGGGACGATTGAGTGGGATTCCCGGCTGTTTGATCTCTTCGGGTTGGACCAAGGAAAGGTCTCCGCCTCTTTTGCGAACTGGCGACAGATCGTGCACCCCGAAGATTTGGCGGTTGCGGAGGCACAGATAGCCCAAGCCCTGCGCGATCAGGTGGAATTGGTTAACATCTACCGGATTGTCTTGTCAGACGGAAAAGTCCGTTGGATCCAGTCAACCGGCCGAGGGATTTACGGTGCAAATGGCCAGCCTCATAGAATGAGTGGCCTCTGTGTGGATATTACCAAAGCCAAGCAGGCGGAGGAAGACATCAAGAGAAGCCGGGAGGACTTCCAGGGATATTTCGAAATGGGATCGCTGGGCATGTGCGTCACGTCCGTGGAGAAAGGCTGGTTGGCGGTAAATGAACGGTTGTGCCAGATGCTTGGTTATACCAAAGCGGAGTTGTCCAAGTTTGCCTGGGCTGAGCTAACCCATCCCGATGACTTGGGGGTCGACCTTCAATATTTTGAAGAAGTGATGGCAGGGAGACGGGAACGATATGAACTGGATAAACGATTCATCCGCAAAGATGGCTCCGTCGTCTACACAACCCTGAGCGTAGCCTGTCAGCGTAAGCCCGATGGCACGGTCAATCACTTTCTGGCTTCTTTGCTCGACATCACCGAGCGCAAGCAGGCGGAAGCGGCCCTGCAATCAGCCCTGCGCGAAAAAATCGGCCTGCTGAACGAGGTGCATCACCGGGTGAAGAACAACCTGCAGGTGATCACGAGCCTGCTCCGGCTGGAGGCGAGACGTAACGAGCACCCTGCGGCCCAGTCCGCGCTCAAGGAGATGGGTGCCCGCGTCATGGCCATGGCGCTGTTACACGAGTCACTCTACCGTTCCGGCGTGTTCGGGGTGGTGGATCTGGGCGCCTACCTCCGTGAACTCACCGATAAGGCATTCCGCGCCCAGGCGCTCCGGCCCGGCTCCATTCGACTCCACCAGGAACTGGAGTCGATCTTAGTCGGGTTCGATCAGGCCATGCCCTGCGGCCTGCTGGTCAATGAACTGCTCTGCAACAGCCTCAAACATGGTTTCCCGGACGGTGGTAATGGCGAGGTCCGGATCGAATTGCAGCTGGTGGACGGCGGTCCACAAGTGCGGCTGCGCGTGAGCAACACGGGCGTGGGGCTGCCCGCCGACTTTGAGGCAAAGCAAGGCCACTCGCTGGGTCTGCAACTCGTGGCAAGCCTCGTCAGGCAACTTGAGGGACGATGGACGGTCGGGCCGGCTCCCGCCGTGGTTTTCGACGTGTTGTTTACGCCCAAACCTACGCCGCCTAAGTTTTCCAGTCCTGCGCCATGAACAAGCCGAGGATACTCATCGTCGAAGACGAGGTGGTGGTGGCGATGGATCTTCGTCAGCAAGTGCTGACACTGGGCTACGAGCCAGTGGCCGAGACTCGAATGGGCGAAGAGGCAGTCCTGCTGGCCGGGCAATTGCAGCCCGACCTTGTGTTGATGGATATTAACCTGGCGGGAGAGATGGATGGCATTGCCGCGGCCGAGGTCATCCGCAATCGATTCTCCATCCCCGTCGTTTTTCTGACGGCGTCTACGACTGATTCGTTCGTCAGCCGGGCGAAGCTCGTCGCTCCGCTCGGGTTTATTTACAAACCCTTCCAAGAACGAGAGCTGAGCCTTGTCATCGAGCTGGCGCTCAGCAAACACCGGACAGCGCCAGCGGGCGCGGCGCCCCTCACCGAGCCGAAGAACCGCGCGCCCCTGTGCTGACCGGTGTGCTCATGCACCAGATCTGGACCGCCGCTGCGATTTCCACGGCGACCTGCGTCAATCAGGCGCGTGCCAATAGGCTCCCTATTTGGAACGCCGTGGCGGCGGGCATCCGGCAGCGGGCGTGTGTTTATCCCGAACCGGGGGGCGTTTTAGAAACCGGGGATTTCACGAGTCCAAGCTCCAACCAAGGAAGAAATCTTGGCAGTTCTTTCAGGTCACGATTTCACTCTTGGCCGATCTTTCGCGCGGACGGCATTTCGCCCGCCTCGCTACGGCCTATTTTTTGGCGGATCATTTTGGCAAAACGCCGCAAATCATTTTGCAGTGCCCAGGCTTCAGGTTCGGGACCCCGGAGGGGTTCGACGGAGCGAGCGGAGAAGGACAGGCCGCCGGCCTGGGGCGCAGCGAATCAATCCCCGTGGGGACGCCACGCTTTGCACAGCCAGAGTAGGCGCAGGTATTGCAATGCCTACCCGTAATGCGGTTATAGCGCAGGTTATTAGGCGCGCCGCGTGGGCTGAAAGGGACGGCGCGCGCCGAGCGCAGCTGGCGTATGATCATCGCAATCCACGCGAGCGGCCATGAAAGCCCCGTGATCAACGCATCGGTCGGAGACCTTGGCGTAGGGCTCGGTTGACGAAAGGCCCACTAAGTAGCATGGCTTCGCACACTTTGGACACGCGACCGACTGCGGCAGATCGAACGCCGGCCTGCCCCTGCTGATTCTCACCAGCCGCCAGAACGGCTACTGATCGACCACGGCTTCACGCCCACCCAAGCCTCGCAATCTTGCCCCATGATCCTCGACACCCTCAACCAAGCCCGCACCTACCACGCGCTTTCGCCCCGCTTTGCGAAGGCCTTTGCCTTTCTCCGCCAGTTGACCGACCAGACGCCGGTTGGCCGCCATGAAATCGACGGCGAAGACATCTTCGCCTTCGTCCAGCAGCACGCCACCAAGCCCATGGCCGAGCGGGTTTATGAGTCGCACCGGAAATACATCGACATCCAGTACATCCAGCGCGGCCGGGAGGTGATGTACTGGGCGCCGCTGCCGCTGCTCACGAACGTCACGATGCCGTTCGATGCCGAGAAGGACGCGGCCCTCTACGGCCTGATCCCCGATGGCGTGCCCGTGCGCGTGACGGCGGGGCAGTTCACGATCTTTTTTCCCGAGGACGGCCACATCCCGTCCTGCGCGTGGGAGGCCCCTGCTGAAATCCTGAAGGCCGTGGTCAAGGTCCGCGTCTGATTCATTCCCCATGAAAATCACCGATGTCCGCACAACGCTGCTCACCGGACCGTGCACCAACGACCCCTTCCTGCGCGAGGCGCGCAAGCTGCGCAGCGCCGCCTTCATCGAGGTCCTGACGGACGGCGGCCTGATCGGCCTCGGCGAGACCTACGCCGGGTATTTCTGCCCGGAGACGGTCCCGGCGATCGTGGATTTCTTCCGGCCGATCCTGATCGGGCAGACGGTGGATGACATCCCCGAACTCTGGCGCCGGATGTATCACTGCGGCAATTTCTGGTGCCGCGTCGGCCTGGGCACGATCGTGCTCAACGGCATTGAGGCCGCGCTCTGGGACCTCAAGGGCAAGCAGCTCGGCCGGCCGGTGCATGCCCTGCTGGGGGGCTCGAAGCACGCGCGGCTTCCGGCCTACGCCACGGGCGGCCCGAGCAATTATCCGAAGGCGCGGCTGGCCCAGAAGATGGATCATTACTGCGCCCTGGGCTTCCGCGGCATCAAGGTGGGCGCCGGCAGTTTCTCGCCGCAGGACGGCTGGCGCATGCCGCTGGAGGCGAAGGAGGCGGCGGACTTTGAGGCGGACAAGGTTGCCTTCATGCGCACGCACGCGGGCGCCGACGCGTGGCTGATGATGGACGCCCACATGGGCAACAACCCGGTGGCCACCTGGACGCTGGACACCGCCACCGCCGTGGCGAAGGCGCTGGAGCCCTTCAACCTGGTGTTCCTCGAGGAGCCGCTGCACTACACCGATCCGTGGGGTTACGCTGAGCTGTGCCGCCGGACGACGGTGCCCATCGCGGGCGGAGAGTGCCTGACGGCGGCGTCTGAGTGGCGGGTGTTTGCGGAGCAGGACTCCTTTGATATCGGCCAGCCGGACGCGTCGTTCACGGGCGGCCTCGGGGAATTCATGACGGTGGCCCAGATGATGGCCGACCGCGGCCGTCAGGTCGCGACCCACGCGTGGGGCGCGGGCGGCTCGCTCATGCAGAATCTCCACGTGGGCTTCGCCGCCGCCAACACGCGCATCCTCGAGATCGCGCCCGACTACGCCGGCCTGCATTCCGAGGTCATCGACGGCGGTTTGGTTATGAAGGACGGATACGTGCTGCCGCCCGACCGGCCCGGCCTCGGCATCGTCCTGACGGAGGAAACGCGCCGCCGCTACCCGTTCAAGCCCGGCAGCGGCGAGTTCAACAGTGTGCCCGGAAAAATCCTCACCGACTGACATGAAGATCATCGTCGACGTCACCGCCCCGGAATCCGCCCTCGCGGCGCTGCGCCAGATGCCCGGCGTGGAGCTTGACTGCATCCTGCCCCCGGAAGAGCGCGCGCGTCCCCTTGATGCGGCGCGGATCCGGGAGGCCGAGGTGCTGTTCTGCACCATGCCGCCCACCAACCTCGCCGAGATGGGCGCGTTGCGCTGGGTGCAAATCGCGTCCACCGGCTACAACCAGCTTTTCAGCCACGACCTGCCGGGTCGGAAGATCCGCGCGACAAACGCGCGCGGCTGCTTCGACGTGCCGATCGCGGAGTGGAACGTGGCGATGATGGTGAACCTCGCCCGCGACCTACGCCAGATGGTGCGCAACCAGGACGGCGCGGTCTGGGATCGCGGCGCCCGGTTCCAGCGGGAGATCCGCGGGCTGACCGTCGGGCTGTGGGGCTACGGCGGCATCGGCCGCGAGACCGCGCGGCTGGCTCGACCGCTGGGCCTGCGCGTGCATGTCCTGACCCGCAGCGGCACGGTTGGGCCGCGCGGCCCGATCTACACGGTGCCCGGCACCGGCGACCCCGACGGCGTGCTGCCCGACCGGGTCTTCGGGTCCGCGGAGACGACGGCGTTTCTCGGCGGCTTGGATTTCCTCATCGTCGCCTTGCCGCTCACCTCCGCTACCGAGGGATTGATCGGCGAGCGGGAGTTGCAGGCGCTGCCGCGCCATGCGTTCGTGCTGAATCCCGCCCGCGGCCCGATCATCCGCGAAGCTGCGCTGCTGCGGGCGCTGGCTGAGCAGTGGATCGCGGGCGCGGCGCTCGACACGCATTACGCCTATCCGCTGCCGGCGACCCATCCGCTGTGGCGCATGCCGAATGTCATCCTGACCCCGCACATCTCCGGCTCGAGCCTCAGCCCGCGCTTTGCAGAGCGGCTCTGGGACATCTTCGTGCAGAACGTCGCGCGGTACCGCCGCGGCGAGCCGCTGCTCAACACCCTGACCGACGCGCAGCTCGGGGGCCAGTGACCCGCGCCGCTTCCCTCCGGCAACACCCCTCAGGCAACTCATCCTCCCCATGAAAACCTCCACCCGGTGTTCTCTCCTGCCGCCGCTGGCCGAAGCGGTTGCGTTCGAAGGTGACGTACCGGGCACGGGGGACAGCGACCGTGGCCTGGGGCCCTTCGACCGTGGCCGGGGTTTTCAGGGACGCTAGGCGGGCGATGCGGCGGCCGACGCCAGCCCTGTCGGCGCGGCCGGCGCCGCCATGACCCCCAGTTCGAGGCACACGACGGTCAGCGGCTGGTCGCCGCCGCTCTCCACAGTGATTTCGTTCCAGCCGTCCCGCACCAGTGAAACGGGAAACTGGTAGTCATGACCGAGGTGCGCCCGCACATGGTGGGTCAGCGCACCGCAGGGAAACAGCAGCCGGTCGTTCGGCGTGCTGACGGTGAGCGGCCAGCAGCCGTTGAGCGAGACCGCCACCGGCGCCGGCGCCGCGCTCCGCTCGAGCACGAGCTGGATGACCAGCTGCAGGCCGCGATCCGTGGGCTCGGCGCACATGGGCAACCGAAAGCTGTGCCGCCAGTTTTTCTGCAGGATCACGGGCACTTGCGGCGGAGCCTCGAACGGCGGCTGCGCCAGCCCGATGGCCAGCGCGGTGGAGCCGCGATCCGCAAAGGTGTAGTGCTTCTCCTTCCCGCGCAGGAAATCCAGGCGGTGGATGTCACGCAGGAGCGCATAGGTGGATCCGATGCCCGGGACCTTGGACTGATCGCCCACGTAGAAGTTAAACCATTCGATCCCGTCCGCGCCCAGCACGAGCTTGCCCGCCGCGTTGGCGTGAAGCATCTCCGGGCTCGAGGAGATGTAGCGGATTTCCTTGGTGAGGTTGCCCTCGGGCGACCAGGCGGGGATCGCGTTCGCCCCTTCCTCGATGACGCCGTAGATCGCCGTGCGTTCCCCGACCTGGCGTCGCAGGTCGTCATGCGGCATGTCCCACGCCGTCCGCCAAAACGCCGAGGGGCAGAGGAAGTCGAGCGTTCCCTCCCGGCAGAGGGTCACGACATCAATGCCAATGGCTTTCAGCGTTTCGAGCCGGCCCGGGAGGCGCATGCCGAAATAGTAGGGGCGCCCGTTCCGGGCCGCGCGCCGCTGGGTCAGGGCGCGCACCTCGCGGAACCAGTCCGTCATCATCGTCAGGGTTGCCGGCGAGGCGGTCGGCTCGCAGCAGAGCGGTTGACGCCACCAGTCGAGCTCGAGTCCGTCGAAGTCGTAGTCTTCGACGACTTCCCTGATCTGGGCAAAATAGTGATCGCGCACCTCCTTGAGCTCGTAGTTCAGCCCCTCGCGGTAGGTCAGGTCACCCGCCATGCCGTCGTAGGTGCTGTGCTGCAGGCGCATCTCCTTCCGTTTCAACAGGGGCAGGTTGAAGAAGCTGCCCTGGAAGTTCCGGTGGCCGTGCAGGTCGTTCATGCGGATGCTGACCCACGGCGCGACCCCGCGCAACCGGCAGGCTTTCGAGGTTTCCGCCAGCCAATCCACTCCCGCTTCCATCAAGTCGAGATACTGGTTATAGAAGAGCACCTGCTTATCCATGAAAACCTCGACTGCCTCGGGCTCGGTGATGCCGACGCAGATGGCGTGCGCGCGGAAAAATTCCCGGTCACCCCGCTTGTAACCATCGAGGATGGTCGGAATCACCTTGCTGGGATACCACGCCTTCGAGGCGTTGGCATTGATGAGGAACGTGTCGATGCCGCTCTCCTGCAGGACGTCGACAAAGCGATGGATGGCCCGGGCGGAGAACGGGCCGCCCTCCGGCTGCCACAGCTCGGGATTGTAGAAATAGATGCAGGTATCGCCGTTGTAGAGGTTCCGATGCCGGGCCGTGAGGGGGTTTACCGGCGACGCCGGCGCTGCGGTCGAGGGAAAGCGGCCGGCATCTCCAGCGGCTGGGGCGCCGGCCAGCAGGCGGGGAAAAACAGTGGCGGCGGACGCGCCGAGCGCGGTGGTGCGGATAAAGTCCCGGCGGGTTTTCATGGGGTGGTTCGACTCCGCCGCGCGGCTGTCACCCGGGGTGGCGTTTCCGGCGGCGGCCAGTTCTGGAATGGGGCATGCCTTTCTCTGGTTCCGCGCGGGCGGTCGCGAGCTAATTTCCTGCCGAGTGCCTTACTCAGCGGCGAGTCTCCCGGGCAACCACTACGTCATACCGCGAGGGTGGTGCCCAGGGCTTTGATCGTTATGGTGTTTCTCGTAACCGCGCCACGAATTGCGGCTGCAGCGTCGCGGCGTACAGTGGCCCGCTTCAACCCCGTTGCCGCATGAGTCGCAACATCCGGCAGCCAATGGCCATGGCACAATCGGGTTCGACTCCATGGGTGAACCCCGCCTGACTGCGAGGCGGGTAGAGCAGGAGGACACATTATGAAAAAACTGCTGTGCAAGGAAGATTACCTGAACCAAATCGCCCGGAGCCGGGATCGGCGCATGGCCTGGTGGCGGGAAGCCCGCTTCGGCATGTTCGTCCATTACGGGCTGTATTCGCAGCTGGCCCGCAACGAATGGGCCATGGTCCTCGAGAACATGCCCGTGGCGGAATACGAGAAACTGGCTGCCACCTTCGCGCCCGCCCCCGGCGCGCCCCGCGAATGGGCGAAACTCGCCCGCCGCGCCGGCATGAAATACATGGTGCTGACCACCCGCCACCACGAGGGCTTCAGCCTCTGGGACTCCAAGGTGAATCCCTACAATTCGGTCAACCACGGGCCCAAGCGCGATCTCGTCCGCGAATTCGTGGATGCCTGCCGGGAGTTTGACCTCGGGATCGGCTTCTACTCGTCGCTCATGGATTGGCACCATCCCGACGGGTGGCGCTGCGCCTTCGATAGCGCCGCCCGGATTCGCTTCAACCGCTACATCGAGGCCCTCAACACCGAGCTTTTGACCAACTACGGCAAGATCGACATCCTCTGGTACGATGTCGCCCGCCCCATGGAATCCTGGGAGGGCTGGAACTCCGTTGAGATGAACCAGCGCCTGCGCGCGTTGCAGCCGGACATTCTCATCAACGACCGGAGCTGGATCCCTGAGGACTTTTCCACGCCCGAAGAGCACCTCACCGCCGCGGTCAACGACTGGGAGGCCTGCATGACCTTCAATGGGATCAGCTGGGGCTACGTGGATTCGGCGCAGGCAAAAAACTATTCCTACAATGCCCAGCGCATCCTCAAGATGCTCAACACCTGCTGCAAATCCGGCGGCAACCTCCTGTTGAACATCGGCCCCGCGCCCGACGGATCGGTGCCGGTGGAGGCGATCGAACCGCTGTCCACCGTGGGCGCCTGGCTGCAGAAGAACGGCCGCGCGGTTTATGGCCGACTGGCCAAGAACGCCACCGTCGGGGGCAACGGCGGCTGCGACGTCTCCTGCGCTGGCCACAGCGTCTATCTCTGGTATTGGCTCTGGCCCGCCTCCGGCGAGATGAGCGTGGGCGGCTACCTGAACGCGCCCAAGGCGGTCCGCTTCCTCCAGACTGGCGCGCCCATCGACTTCGTGACGGACGGCCATCGCGTCATCCTGAAGAACCTCCCGAAGCGGCCCGTGGACAAAATCGCGGGCGTCACGGTCGTGGAAATGGTCTTCGACCGGAAGCCCCGCTACGTGTTCGCCAGCCGCTACCCACAGCTGCACGGCGGCAAGGCTTACGAGTAATAATAGCAACCAAGGGCAGCGCGCGCGCCGCCGCGCTTTCGCTTTGCGCCGGTGTCAACGGGACGGTTCAATGCGTTCCGCATGCGCCGCTTTTCTTTCCGCCAACTGCTCTGGCTCGGCGTGCTTTTCGCGGCACCGGGTGCGGGCGTCGCGGGCCAGGGCATCGCCGTGCTGTGGGAAACCCCCGGCCAGACCGGCCGAGTGTCCGTCGCCCGCGGCTCGCTGGACGCGATTCGCGCCGCGGGGGGCGACGTGACGCGGGACTCGTTCCGCTTTCCCGCCGCCGCCGCGTCACGGCTCGAACTCGCGATCACGCCAGCGGCGGAGGCCGCCGCCCTCCCCGTCCTCGTCACGGTCGAGTCCGCGCCCCGCGCCTTCACCTTCGGCCTCGGCGAGGTGAGCGCCGCCTACCCGATCTACCTGCCTGACGACCGCGTGGTCGTCACGGCGGCCGCCGACGCGCGCTCCTACGCCGAAATCGTCGCGGGCATCCGGCAGCGCGGCGGCCGGACGAAGCTGCAGCGCATCGCCGCCGACCCGGAGGCGAGTTTCGCGGCGGAGGCGGTCGCCGGCCGCGAGGCGAGGGTCCAGACCTGGCTCGGCGTGAGCCGCGACATCCGGCTGTTCCGCGTGGATGAAAACCTCGAGTTCATCCAGCCCAAGCTCGCCGGCTACGACACGCCGCTGCCCGAGACGCCGAAGCAGCCCGCGACGTATGCGTTTCAGCTGGGCCGCGGCTGGGGCCCGCGGGCGGGCGTCACGCGCCGCCTCGACGACGGGGTGCTGCCGATCTTGCGCGGCGAGATCGACGACGAGGCGATCCGCTACGAGCTCACGCTGTTCGCCTCGCTCGAACGCTCGCCGCTCACGGCCGCGAACCTCCGCGGCACGGACTATCTCGTCGCCGACGCGCACGGCCACGGCCACATGTTCACGCCCGCCCAGGCCGCGGCCGAGCAGCAGCGGCACGACGCCGAGCTGAACCCGACCGAGGAGGTGGTGCTCTGCGCCCGTGCCGTCGCGACCAACCGCGGCCCCGCGCCGCAATACGCGCTGTTCCGCACCGCCGCGCTCTCGCTGGCCACGCCGGTTTCCCCGCAGCTCGCCGCCACGCAGGTTGATCCGGCCGAGGGCCTCAGCTCCTTCGCCTCCTCCGGCCGCGTGTTTGCCGTCAGCACGCTCAACGGCCGGCCGCTGCCCGCCGAGGAGGCCTCGGTGCTCCTGCGTCCCGGCGAAACCGCCGTGCTGGAGTTCTTCCTGCCGCACCGCCCGCTGCCCGCGGAGCGCGCCCGCGCGCTCCGCGGCCGCTCCTTCGACACGCGCCTCGCCGAGGCGCGCGCATTCTGGCGCGGCAAGCTCCAGTCGGCCGCCCAGTGGCGGCTGCCCGAGCCGCGCATCCAGCAGATGGTGCCCGCCGGCCTGCTCCACCTCGACCTCATCGCCTACGGGCGCGAACCGTCCGGCCCGCTCCTGCCCGCCATCGGGGTCTACACGGCAATCGGGTCCGAGAGCGCGCCCATCATCCAGTTCCTCGACTCGATGGGCTGGCACGACCAGGCGGCCCGCGCGCTCGATTTTTTCCTGCAAAAGCAGCACGACGACGGGTTCATCCAAAACTTCAACGGCTACATGCTGGAGACCGGCGCCGTGCTCTGGACGCTCGGCGAACACTACCGCTATACCCGCGACGATGCCTGGCTGCAGCGCGTGCATCCGCAGGTCACCAAGGCCTGCGACTACCTGATTGCCTGGCGCGAGCGCAACCTCCGGCCGGAGTTGCGGGGCAAGGGGTACGGCCTCCTCGACGGCAAGACCGCCGATCCGGAGGACCCGTTCCGCTCCTACATGCTCAACGGCTACGCCTACCTGGGCCTGGCGCGCGCCGCCGAGATGCTGCGCAGGGCGGCGCCCGCCGAGTCCGCCCGCTGCCTCGCCGCCGCCGCCGCGCTCAAGGCCGACATCCGCGCGGCGCTCGCCGCCGACCTCGCGCGCTCGCCGGTCGTGCCGCTCGGCGACGGCACCTGGACGCGCGCCGCGCCGCCTTGGGCGGGCTACCGCGGGCCGCTGATGCTGCACGCCGACGGCGGGCGCTGGTTCACACACGGCTCGATGGCGGCGCGCGACTCGCTGCTCGGCCCGCTCTACCTCGTGTTTCAGGAGGTGCTCGACCCGGGCGAAACCCTCGCGACCGAGCTGCTGCAGGCGCACAGCGAGCTGATGACGCGCGACAACGTCGCGTTCAGCCAGCCCTACTACAGCCGCCACCCGTGGGTGCATCTCCGGCGCGGGGAAACCAAGGCCTTCCTGCAGGCCTGGTATGGCACGGTCGCCGCCATGGCCGACCGCGGCACCTACACCTTCACCGAGCATCTCTTCCCGGCCAGCGCGCACAAGACGCACGAGGAGGCGTGGTTCCTGATGGAGACGCGCTGGATGCTCTATCTCGAGGACGGCGACCGCCTGCGCCTCCTCGCGGGCGCCCCGCGCGCCTACCTGCGGCCCGGCGCCGCGCTCTCCGTCGAGCGCGCCGCCAGCTACTTCGGCCCGCTGTCCTTCGCCGTCGCGGTCTCGGCCGACGGCCGGGAAATCACGGGCCGGGTCGACTGCGGCGGCGACCGTCGTCCGCGCACGGTCGAGATTCGGATCCCGCATCCGTCGTCGGCGCACCCAACGGCGGTGAGCGGCGGCGACTATCTCCCCGAGCGCGAGACTCTGCGCCTGGCGGCGTTCACCGGCCACGCTGAGTTCTCGCTCCGCTACTGACCCGCATCCGCTCGGCGGCCGGCCGGACGCCATGGCGCGACGGAGGCGGCAGGCCGGGCTCAGGCCGCCGGGGGCAGCTCGAGCCGGAAGTAGTCGCGGGGGTTGCCGAAGCAGACATCGCGCACCAGGGCCCCCACCAGCTCCCGGTCCGCGGGCAGTTCGCCGCGCTCCATCTCGCCGCCGAGCAGATTGCAGAGCACGCGGCGGAAATACTCGTGGCGCGAATAGGAGAGGAAGCTGCGCGAATCCGTCAGCATGCCGACGAACCGTCGCAGCAGGCCGTTGTTCGAGAGCGCATTCAGCTGCCCCTCCATGCCCTCCTTCTGGTCCAGGAACCACCAGCCGCTGCCGAACTGCATCTTGCCCGCCACCGTGCCATCCTGGAAGTTGGCGGCCATGGTCGCGAAGACGTAGTTGTCGGCCGGGTTGGCGTTGTAGAGCACCGTGCGCGGCAGCTCGCCGGTCGCGTCGAGTGCATCGAGAAAGCGCGCCAGCACGCGGGCCTGCGGGCGGTCGCCAATGGAATCAAACCCGGTGTCGGGCCCCAGCCGCTGGCGCTGGCGGGTGTTCGTGTTGCGCAGCGCGCCCAGGTGCAGCTGCTGGGTCCAGCCCCGGGCCGCGTTCCAGCGGCCGATCGCCAGCAGCAGGCCGGCGCCGTAGCGGGCGTGCTCGTCCGGCGTGGCCGCGCGGCCTTGGCGTGCGGCGGCGAAGATCGCCCGGGCCTCGGCCTCCGTGCAGGGCTCGGCCAACGCCGCCTCCAGCCCGTGGTCGGAGAGCCGGCCGCCGATCGCATGAAAGTCGTCGTGGCGCCGCCGGAGCGCGGCGAGGCAATCGTCGAACGTGCGGATGACCCCCGCGCCCGCCGCGCCGGCGAGCTGCTCGAGGTAGGCGTTGAACGCCGGGGGCTGGTCGACGCCGAGCGCGCGGTCGGGCCGGAAGGTCGGGTACACGCGCGTCCGGAGCCCGCTCCGCCGGATGCGCTCGTGGGTCGCGAGCGAATCCGCCGGGTCGTCGGTGGTGCAGATGACCTCGACCCGGCTGGCGGCGAGCAGGTCGTGCACGCGCCGGTCGGCCAGCCGCGCGTTGGCCTGTTCCCAAATTTCCCGGGCCGAGGCCGGGTTGATGGCGGCGCTGATCCCGAACGTGCGCTGCAGCTCGAGGTGCGACCAGTGGTAGAGCGGGTTGCGCAGCGTGTAGGGCACCGTGGCGCACCAGGCGGCGTGCTTCTCCCACGGCGACGCGTCGCCGGTGCAGCAGCGCTCGGCGATGCCGTTGGCCCGCATCGCCCGCCACTTGTAGTGGTCGCCGCCGAGCCAGATCTCGGCCAGGTCGGCAAAGCGGTGGTTGTCGGCGATCTGCGCGGCCGGGAGGTGGCAGTGGTAGTCGTAGATGGGCTCGGCCTTCGCGAAGGCGTGGTACAGATCGCGGGCGGCGTCCGTCTGCAGGAGAAAATCGTCGTGGATCAGGGAGGGCATGGCGGGGAAAGACGACGGCACGATGGCAGGAAGTGGCCCGCGTGTCAGCCGGCGATGTGGTCGGACCGGTCGATCGCGGCCCAGCGGGCCGGCGCGCCTTCGGTTGGGGTCTTCCATTGACCGGTATTTCGGGTTCGGCCACTACGGTCCTCATGGCACGACTCACAGCGGGGTTGGTTCTGGCGGCGGTCACCGTCCTGGCCGCGGCCGGCGCCGGCGCTGCGGAACCCGGGATCCCCCCGGGGCTCCAGGTGTGGCCCTCCGAACCGCCGGCCGGATTTCCCTTCGCGCGCTCCCCGCATTATCCGGGCCTGGGCTTCACCGGCCGGCACGCCAATTACGCGCATGGCGACACCTGGTACCCCTCGTGGGCCGCGGACGGGAACCTGTACTCGCCGTGGGCCGACGGCCTGGTCAACGGCCTCCGCTCCCGCTCGGAGGGCAAAACCTCCACCACCGGCTGCGCCACGATCGTCGGGGACGACCCGCTGCACCTGCAGATTGTGGGGCAGGGGATCTTCGCGTCCGACCCCTCGCCCTACGCCAGCCGCTATCCCTGCGGCAGCCTCGTGCACAACGGGGTGTGGTACTACGGCACCTATTGCCTGAATCCGGCCGGCATCGTGGAGCACGAGGGCGTCCGCTACAACTGGCCCTGGCTCGGCCCGTTCGTCGGCTTCCGCCATTCGACCGACGGCGGCCGGACCTGGACCCAGACCCCCTGCACGCCGGAGCATCCGTTGTTCGGCGAGGCCGCCCTCCATGGCGAGCCGGTCAAGATCGGGTCGCCGCATTTCGTGGATTTCGGCCAGAACCTGGCCCACTCGCCGGATGGCAAGGCCTACCTGGTCGCCCACGGCGCCAGCGACGGCGTGAACCGCCGGTTCGGGTACAACAGCTGGATCACCGGCGACGAGGTCTATCTCCTGCGGGTGACGCCCGGTATCGCGCAGATGAACGACGCGTCGCAATACGAATTTTTCGACGGCACGGGCTGGACGCGGGATTTCCGGCGGATCAAGCCGATCGCGGCGTGGCGCGACCACATGGGCTGCGTGACCATGACCTACAACGCCCCGCTGAAGAAATACCTGATGTGCGTGACCGACGGCGGCATCACCAGCGGGTTCTACAACACCTACATCCTGGAGTCCGACCGGATCACCGGCCCGTTTCAGCTCGTGCAGTACCTGCACCACTTCGGCGAGCAGGGGTACTTCGTGAACTTCCCCTCCAAGTTCATCAGCGCCGACGGCCGGCGGCTCTGGCTGTGCTACACCGCGAACTTCGCCAAGGACTGGAACGGACAGCAGATCCGCGCCAACCCGCCGGGCGACTGCGACGGGCTGTGCCTGCGGGAGGTCTACCTGCTCCAGCCCGGCGACCCGCGGCCGGCGCCATGATGGTCCTTGCCACGCCCGTCGCCGGGCGGCTGTTTCTTAACTCACGCACATGGAAACCCCGGCGGACCTGAAGCAGTGGCGCAAGGAGCAGCGGGCGATGCTGCTCGCCCGCCGGGCCGCCAGCACGCCGGCGGAGCGCGCCGCCTGGAACGAGGCGATCCTCGGCTGGCTCGAGTCGGGCTTCCCCGCGCTGCGGGGGCTGGCGGTGGGCTTCTGCTGGCCCTACAAGGGGGAGGTGGACCCGCGGCCGCTGATCCACCAGCTCCGCGCGCAGGGCTCCCGGGTCGCCCTCCCGGCGGTCATCGCCAAGCAGCAGCCGCTCGAGTTTCGCGAGTGGTGGCCCGGCGCGCCGATGAAATCCGGGGCCCTCGGCATCCCGGTCCCCGAGGGCACCCCTGTGCTGGTGCCGGACGCGGTGCTCGTCCCCCCGGTCGGGTTCTGCGAGCAGGGCTGGCGGCTCGGCTACGGCGGCGGCTATTTCGACCTGACCCTGGCCGCCCTCTCGCCCCAGCCCCTCAAGATCTGCATCGCCCACGAGCTGGCCCGGGTCCCGACGATCCACCCGCAGCCTTACGACGTCCCGATGGACTTTGTCGTCACCGAGGCCGGCATCCAGGCGGTGGAAACCGGCGGCCTGCTCCGGGTCGACGCCGCGGCGTGCGCGCAACGGGCTGCCCGGATCGTCGCTGCCCGCGGGCTGCCCCGCCGGCAGGCGTAGGCCCCGCGCCGGCCGAAAACAGTTGCCGGGCCCCGGTCCGGCCGGTGGCCTTGCGGTGTCATGCGCGCCCCCGATCCTCGCGGTTCAGCCCCGGCCCGTCGCCGCGACGATCTGGCCTGGTGGCGGGACGCCCGGTTCGGCCTCTTCATCCACTGGGGCCTGTACGCGATCCCGGCGGGCGTCTGGCAGGGCCGGCGCGTGCCGTACGCCGGCGAGTGGCTGATGTTCCGGGAGAAAATCCCCGCGGCCGACTACGCCCGGCTGGCCGCCCGGTTCCACCCGCGCCACTGGGATCCCGCGGCCGTCGTCCGGCTCGCGCGCGAGGCCGGCATGGGCTACCTCGTGATCACGGCGAAGCACCACGACGGCTTCGCGATGTACCGCTCGGACGCCAGCGCCTACAACGTCGTCGCCGCGACCCCGTGGCAGCACGACCCGATGGTGGACCTGGCCCGCGAGTGCCGCCGGCAGGGGGTCCGGCTTTGTTTCTACTATTCCCAGGATCTCGACTGGCACCATCCCGACGGGGCGTGGAACGACTGGGACTACGCCCGGGCGCGCCAGCAGCCCGACCGGTACCTGCGCGAGAAGGTCTTCCCCCAGCTCACCGAGCTGCTCACCCGCTACGGGCCGGTCGGCCTGGTCTGGTTCGACATGCCGCTCACGCTGAACCGCGCGCAGAGCGCGGCCGTCCGCCGTCACGTGAAGCGCCTGCAGCCCCGGTGCCTCGTGTCCGGGCGCATCGGCCACGGCCTGGGCGACTTCCGCCAGCTGCGCGACAACTACCTGCCGCCCGGCCGCCTCGCGGGCGACTGGGAGGCCTGCGCCACCCTGAACCACACCTGGGGCTTCAAGCGCCACGACCGCGACTGGAAGTCCGCCGCCAACCTCATCACCACGCTCGTGGACCTTGCCAGCAAGGGCGCCAACTATCTCCTCAACATCGGCCCCGATGCCGACGGCGTGGTCCCGGCGGCGAGCATCGCCCGGATCCGGGCCGTCGGGGCGTGGCTGCGCCGCCACGGCGCCGCCCTGCGCGGCACGACGCCCAGCCCGTTCCTCCACGATTTTCCCTGGGGCCGGATCACGACCGGGCCCCGGACCCTGTACTTTCATTTTTTTGGCCAGCCGCCGCGGGACTTCCGGCTCCACGGGCTGTACACCCGGATCACGCGCGTCTCCGCCCTGCTGGCCCCGCGGAAAAATTTCCCCTTTCAACAGACCATCGAGCCGGCCACCGGAACGCCGGTCCTGGCCGTCGACTTCACCGGCGTGCGGCGAACCCGCCCCGTGACCGTCGTCGCCGTCGAGCTCGCGGCGGCCCCCGCGGTCGTCCCGCACGCCCTCCAGCAGCCCGACCAGTCGCTCACCCTCATCGTCCCGATGGCGCGCGTCGGCACGGCCGCGGGCGGCCCGCCCGCTCTGCGCCGCGGCGGCAACGGGCTCAGCGAAAACTGGCGCAACACCGACGACTATCTCGAGTGGCGCTTCACCGTGATCCGGCCGGGCACCTACGACGTCGACGTGGTTACCACCCACCAGCACGTCGAGCGCTGGAGCGGCGGACACACCCTGCGGCTCACCTGCGCCGACCGGACCCTGCGCCGCGTCACCCGGCGCGACGCCCTCCTGCCGGGCCTGCGCTCCGTCTATTACCCGCAGATCGCCACGCGCTTCGGCCGGCTGACGTTCACCCGGGCCGGCCTGCACCGGCTGCGCCTGCAGGCGGACCGCCTCCGGCTCGCGAAGCGCAACCGGAGCTTCTTCTCCGACGGGGGCATCCAGCTTTCCGAGATCCGGCTGACCGCCGTCGACTGAGGCGGCGCGGGCCGCGCCGGCCTCACAGCCCGAGCGCCGAAAGGCCCGGGTGGTCGTCGGGCCGGCGCCCGAGCGGCCAATGATACTTTCGGTCGGCCGCCGCGATGGGCAGGTCGTTGATGCTGGCGATGCGGCGGCGCATGAAGCCGTGGTCATCGAACTCCCAGTTTTCGTTGCCGTAGGCCCGGAACCACTGCCCGGACGCGTCGTGCCATTCGTACGCAAACCGGACGGCGATCCGATTATCGTGGCAGGCCCAGAGCTCCTTGATCAGCCGATAATCCATTTCCTTGGCCCATTTCCGGGTGAGAAATTGGACGATCGCCTCGCGTCCGGTCAGGAACTCCGAGCGGTTGCGCCACACGCTGTCGGGCGTGTAGGCCAAGGCCACGCGCTGCGGGTCGCGCGAGTTCCAGGCGTCCTCCGCCATGCGGACTTTCTTGGCGGCAGACTCGGCATCGAAGGGCGGCAGGGGCGGGCGAGGGGCTTCCGGGGTGCTCATGTTGGGTCGGGGGTTGGGGCAATCGCCCAGGGGTTGGAGGGACGGTTTCAGCGGGCAACAGGTTGCATGACCCGCGGCACGAGCCTCGGCGGCGGGAGGTGGTTTGGCGAATGTTCGTTTCAACGAGCCCGACCGGACCGGCTGCCAACCCGCGCCGTCTCTCTTCCGGCGGCGGAACCTCGGATTTTATTGCTAACAATGGGTTTTCGCCATGGCTTGGACGAAAATCACGGGGCCGTTGCCCGTGGTTTGAAGTCCCATGTCAGACCTGCCCCTCTTTAGCTCCCCCTTTGCCGAATTGCGGCGCAGCCAGCGCCACGTGATCGCGGAGTTGCGCGTGCCGGCCAGCGTGCTCAGCACCTGCCCGGTCAACGGCGGGCTGCGCGGCGACCTGCGCTACCTGGTGAACCACCAAAGCTGCGAGCCGGTGAAGCACCAGGAACGTTTCGAACTGATCTCGTCCCTGGGCCAGGCCGGCTACCACCGGCTGGTGTGCGGCGAACTGGGCCTGGATCCCGCCCAAGTCGTGCTGATGGGCACCGCCGCCACGATGCAGTACCTCGGCATCGTCACCCACCGCTGGGACGACCTGGCGGTCACCGCGGTGGTGAGCGCGGGGGTGACGGGCAACGCCGGCTGCGCCGGCGATCCGGCGCACTACGACGAGCGGGACGGGGTCTGGCAGCGGACCAGCCCCGAGTGCGCCGAGGCCAAGCCCGCGGGCACGCACGGCGGCACGATCAACATGCTGCTGCTGTTTTCCTCGCCCCTGGCCGAAGGCGCGCTGGTGCGGGCCGTGGCCACGATGACCGAGGCCAAGACGAGCGCGCTGCTGGAGCTGGCGATCGGCAGCAAGGGCTCGTGGCGGCTGGCCACCGGCACCGGCACCGACCAGTTCGCGCTGGCCGCGCCCCAGGCGGGCGGCGCTCGGCGCACCTGGACGGGCCACCACACCAAGGCCGGCGAGCTGATCGGCCGGGCCGTGCGCGACGCCACCCTCGAGGCGCTGCGCTGGCAGAACGGGCTCGAGCCCAGCTACACCCGCTCGCTGTTTCATGCCCTTGGCCGGTTCGGCCTCACCGAGGAGGCCTTCAAGCTCGCCCAGGAGCGGCTCCTGACCGAGCCCGAGTTCCAGCTGCTCAAGGGTAACTGGAAACCCGTCACCTACGAGCCGCAGCTCGCGGCGGCCGGCTACGCCTTCGCGGCGGTGCTGGACCGCGTGCTGGCCGGCACGATCGGCGCCTCCTCGGCGCGCGAGAGCCTGCTGCACCAGGCGGCGCTCATGGCCGCGGGCCTGGCCGGCCGGCCCGACGACTTCGCCCATTTCCGCCAGGAGCTGATCCCGCACCTGCCGTCCGCGGCGGACGCCGGGCCGGACGCCCTGATCGCCACGGCCATGATGCTGGCCCAGCACGCGGCCGCCCTCGGCTGGCGGCGCAAGTGGGCCGTGTGACCGGGACGAAGCGCCGCCCGCCATGTCCGCCCTGACCCCGCTGCTGGCCTCCGTCTGGTCCGAGGTGACCGGCTGCTGCGCTTCGCGGTTCGTGCTCTGGACGGCGCTCGCGCTGGGCCTGGACGCGCTGATCGGCGATCCGGTCTTCCGCTATCACCCGATCCGGCTGCTCGGCCGGTGGCTCGCGTTTCTCGAGGCGCAGCTGTTCCGCATGGGCTGGAACGGCTACGGCGGCGGCGTGCTGCTGTTCCTGCTGCTCGCCGCGACGGTCCTGCCGCTGGTGTTCGGCCTGCTGGCGGCGGCCGCGGCGCTGCACCCGCTCGCCCTCCACGCGATGGCCGGCGCCGTCCTGTGGGCCTGCCTGGCGTTGCGCGACCTGCTGGCCCACGGCGAACGCATCGCCCGGGCCGTGCAGCGGGGCGATCTGCCCGCCGCCCGCACGGCGGTCAGCATGCTGGTCGGGCGCGACACCGGGTGCATGGACCTCCGCGCCTGCGGCCGCGGCGCGGTGGAGAGCCTGAGCGAGAACCTGGTCGACGGCGTCCTAGCCCCCCTCGTGTTCGCCCTGGTCCTGGGCCCGCTCGGCGCCGTGCTCTACAAGATCATCAGCACCATGGACAGCATGGTGGGCTACAAGACCGAGCGCTACCGGCACTTCGGGTGGTGCGGCGCGCGGCTGGACGATGCGGCCAACTACCTGGTCGCCCGCTGGAGCTTTCTGCTGCTCGGCGCGCTCGCGCTGGTGCTGCCGGGGCTGGGCGGGCGCAAGGCCTGGCGCGTCGGCTGGGCCGACCACGCGCACGTGCCGGGCCCGAACAGCGGCTGGCCGGAGGCCACCATGGCCGGCGCGCTGGGCCTGCGCCTCATCGGGCCGCTCTACAAGGATGGCGTCCAGGTCTGCGACCTCTGGCTGGGGGATCCCGCGGACCCGGCCGGGGCCGGCCCGGGGGACATCCGGCGCTGCCACCTGCTGCTCATCCTCGCCACCCTCGCCACCTTCGGGCTCGGCTGGCTGGTCGCCCGCTGACGGCGGCCGGCGCTCAGAACTCCACGCCGGCCTGCGCCTTCACCCCGTCCTGGAACGGGTGCTTCACCTCGGTCATCTCCGTGACCAGGTCCGCCGCCGCGATCAGCTCCGCCGGGGCGCCGCGCCCCGTGATGACGACGTGCTGGCCGGGGGCGCGGGTCCGGAGCGCCGCGATCACCTCGGCCACCGGCAGGTAGTCGTAGGCGAGGGCGATGTTCAGCTCGTCGAGCAGGACAAACTGCACTGCCGGATCCTGAAACGCGGCCCGGGCGTGGTCCCAGCCCTGGCGGCAGCTGGCGACGTCGGCCGCGCGGTTTTGGGTGTCCCAGGTGAAGCCGTCGCCGACGCGGTGCCAGGTGAGGAGGGGGCTGTGCAGCGCGCGCGCCACGGCGGTGTCGCCCGCCTTGATGAACTGGACCACCACGCAGCGGCGGCCGTGGCCCAGCTGCCGCGCCAGGAGCCCGAAGGCCGCGGTGCTTTTGCCCTTGCCGGGGCCGGTGTGGACGATGACGAGGTCGCGCTTCTCGCGGGCGGCGGCGATCTTCGCGTGCATCTCGGCCTGCAGCTGCTCCATGCGCTGGCGGTGCTCGGCCTCGGTCGGGGTGGGGTCGGAAGGGCTCATGTTAGGGGGCAAGGTCGTGGTTGGCCGCCGGCAGCTGGGCGCGCAGCCAGCGCGCCGTCTCCAGCAGGGAAGGCCCATCGTGGATGAGATTCTGCCCGCGGGCGATCCCGGCCTCGATCACCCGGAAGGGCCAGCGCCCCGTCCAGCCGCGTTCCCGGAGCAGCGCCGGCACGTCCACCGCGTGGTCGTCCGCCTCCCAGAACACCACCACGACCTCGGGCCGCTGCGCGGCGGTCGCCGCCAGGTCGAGCGGCGGATAGCCGGTCGGCTCGGCCGCGCCCAGCGGCTCGCCCCCCGCCAGCGTGAGCAGGTCGTGGATGAAGGTCAGGCCGCCGGCGCGCCGGGCGTGCCGGCCGAACCAGAGCTCCGCATAAATCCGCGGCCGGACCGCGGGCGCCGTCGCCCGCAGCGCCGCCGCCTCCTGCTCCAGCCGGAGGGTGAGCGCCTGCGCCGCCGGCATCTCCCCCAGCAGCGCGCCGAGCCGCCGGATGTTTTCCAGGATGCCGTAAAAACTCTCCGGCAGCGGCAGCACGTAGACCGGCCAGCCCGCCGACGCCAGCTTCCGCGCCACGCCGAGCTGCACCCCGCCCGTCATCAGCACCAGGTCCGGCTGCAGCGCCGCGAGCTGCGCCGCGTCCACCTGCAGGTAGTCGCCCGCCACCGGCCGCGCCCCGACGTCCACGTAGCGCGCGCAATACTGCGACACGCCGACGACGCGCTCCTCGAGCCCCAGGGCCCAGAGCGCCTCGGTCAGGCCCGAGACGAGCGACACCACCCGCCGGGGCTGTGCGGGGAGTGCCACGCGCCCGCCGAGCAGGCTGCCGGGCGCGCGCCGCGTCGCCGCGGTCGGGAGCAGGGGGGCGGGGCTCATGGCAGTTCAATCGTCAGGCCCGGCGCGACCCGCGCCCGCACGCCGAACACCTCGCGCAGCAGCTCCGGGGTCAGCACCTCGTCCGGCGGGCCATACGCCCGCAGCCGCCCGGCCTGCATCACCACCACGCGGTCGAGGCAGTGCGCCAGCCGCAGGTCGTGCAGCGACAGCAGCAGGGCGTGCCCGGCGCGCTTGAGCTCCTCGGCCAGCACCAGCACTTCCAGCGCGTGCCGCGGGTCGAGCGCCGCCAACGGCTCGTCCCAGAGCTGCAGCGGCGCCGCCGTGGCCAGCGCGCGCGCCAGCAGCACGCGGTGCCGCTCGCCGCCCGAGAGGCGGTTGACCGGCCGGTCCGCCAGGCCGAGCAGGTCGAGCCGGCGCAGCGCCTCGTCCACGCCCCGGCCGTCGTCGCCGTGCGCGAACCGCCCCTGGCCCACCACCGAGCGCACGGAGAAGCCGAACTCAAACGCCGCCTCCTGCGGCACCCACGCCGTCTGGCGCCCGCGCTCGACCACCGGGATGTCCGCCAGCGGGCGGCCCTGCCAGGCGACCTGGCCCGGCCCGGCCGGCAGCAGCCCGGCGGCGACCTGGAGCAGGGTCGACTTGCCGGAGCCGTTCGGGCCGATCAGGCCGACCAGCGACCCCGGGGTGAGCCGCAGCTCCACCGGGTGCAGCCGGCCGGGCACGCTGGCGCCGGCGATGGTGAGGGCGTTCACGCCTGGCGTCGCAGCAGCCATAGAAAATAGGGTCCCCCCACCAGCGCGGTCACGATGCCCAGCCGCAGCCCGCCCGCCGCGCGGCCGAGCAGGTCGCACGCGAGCACAAACCCGGCCCCGCCAACCAGGGACAGCGGCACGAGCCGCCGGTGCTCCGGGCCGACCAGCAGCCGCAGCACGTGCGGCACCACCAGCCCGACAAAACCCACCGTGCCCCCCACCGCCGTGGCCAGCGCGGTCATCACGGTCGACAGCGCCAGCAGCCGCCGGCGCAGCGCGCGCACGTCGACCCCGAGGCTCTGCGCCTCGTCGGCGCCGAGGCTGAGCAGGTCCATCGGCCGGCCCAGCGGCCAGAGCAGCGCGGCGCAGGGGATCACCGCCGCGGCCATCAGCGCGTGCTCCCAGGTGCGGTCCTCCAGCCCGCCGAGCAGCCAGAACACGATCTGGGCGTTGCGCTCGTAGGTCAGGGTGAAGTTGGACAGCACGTAGCTGGTCACGGCGCCCAGCATCGCGTTGAGGGCGACGCCCGCCAGCAGCAGGCGCTCGGTGCTGGCGCCGCGCCGGGCGAGCACGAGCACGGCGGCCGTGGCGAAAAACGCCCCGACGATCGCCGCCGCCGGCAGCACGCAGAGGGACACCGTCGACCAGCCGAGCCCGATCGCCACGACCGCCCCGGCCGCGCCGCCGCTGCTCACGCCCAGCAGGCCGGGGCTCGCGAGGCCGTTGCGGAAATACGCCTGCATCACCAGGCCGCTCGCGCCGAGCGCCGCGCCGATCAGCATCGCCACGCACAGCCGCGGCAGCCGCACCTGCCAGAGAATCGTCGCCGCCAGCTCGTCCCGCTGGCACAGGCCGGCCCAGAGCCGCGCCGGGCCGAGGGGCAGGTCGCCCGCGCCCAGCGAGAGGACCACCAGGAGCGCCAGCAGCAGGAGCGCCAGCGGGAGCGCCGCCCGCACGACCCAGGTCGGTTTCATGGGAACACCTCCGGATGCAGCGCGCGCGCCAGCCGCTCGTAGCCGTCGACGCGATGCTGCGAGACGCAGCTCAGCTGCCAGGGCGCGAGCAGGACGGCCCGGCCCGCCTGCACCGCCGGCAGGTACCGGTACGGCGGCTGGGCCCGGAAGGGCGCGAGCGACGACTCCAGGTCAAGGCCGCCGAGGACGACCGTCTCGACCGGCCACGACAGGATCTGCTCGTTGGGCGCCGGGGCGTGCCCCTGCAGGCGCCCGAGGGAATAGGCCAGGTTGTCGGCCGCCGCATGGTCGCAGAGGTCCTGAAAGGTCGAGTCCGCGCCGGGGATGATCCCGTAGGTCGAGGGGGCGATCACGCGCACGGGCCGGACGTGGCGCAGCTTCACCCGCAGCGCCGCCACGCGCGCCTCGCAGTCCGCGATGATCCGCCCGGCGCGCGCCTCGGCCTCCGGCCCCAGCTCGCGGGCGAGCCGGCGCAGGTTGGCGTAGGCGTCGGCCAGCGAGTAGTAGCGGTCGAACACCATCACCTTCACCCCCAGCCGGCGCAGCTGCGTCACCAGCTCGGCGCGGCTGTAGTCGGCGCAGAGCACGAGGGTCGGCGTGTAGCGCAGCACCGACTCGACATCCGCTGAGTGCCCCAGCTGCGGGTAGGCGCGCGCCGCCGCCGCGACCGCGGAGAAGGCCTCCTGCTGCGCGAGCGTGCTCAGGGCGGCGATCTGGGCCGGGTCGGCGAGCGCGAGGAGCAGCTCATCCGTGCCCACGGTCTGCGAGACCACGCGGATCGGCGCGGCGCCGCCGGCCGGCGCCAGCCCCAGCCCCGCCCACAGCAGGCAGCCGCAGCGGAAGAGGAGGGGCGCGAGTTTCATGGGGCGGGGCGGGGTCCGGCTCAGAAGCGCCAGTCCGCGCTGGCATACGCCGCGCGCGGCAGCGCCGGGTAGCCGTAGACTTCCTGGTAGTCCCGGTTCAGCGCGTTCTCGGCCCGGAGCTTCAGGCGGAGCCGGTCGTTGACCGCGTAGCTCGCGAACAGGCGCACGGTCGTGTAGTCCGGCATGGCGGGGCCGGCGTCCAGCCGGCCGGCGACCACGTGCAGCCCGGCGCCCGCCTGCCAGGCCGGCGCCAGCTGGACCTGCACCTCGGCGTCGAGCGTGTGCCGCGGCCGGCGGATCAGCCGCTGCTGGGTGGTGTCGTCCCGGGCGTCGAGGTAGGTGTAGGCCAGCCGGGACTTCACGGCGGGGCCGAACGCCCAGGCCGCCGCCAGCTCGGCCCCGGAGGTGGTGGCGCGGTCGATGTTCACGATCCGGCCCTCATAGGTGACGTAGCTCACATAGGTCCACTGGAAGAGCTCGCGGAACCGGTTTTCAAAATAGGTCGCGCTCAGCGTCAGCGCGCCGGAGAGCAGCGTCTGGTCGAGGCCGGCGTCCCACCCGCGCGACTCCTCCGGCTGGAGGCCGGGGCTGGGCAGCTGGCCCCAGTTCGCCACGCCGTAGCGGTCGTCCGAGCCCGGCGCGGTGAAGCCCGTGCCGTAGGTCGCATGGAACTTGGTGCCCGGGAGCGGGAGCCAGGCCAGGCCGGTGCGCCCGGTGGTGGCGCCGCCGGCGGACTGGAAGTCGTCGTGCCGCAGGCCGGCCGTCAGCGCGACCGCCGGGCTCAGCCGCGCGGTGAGCGAGAGGAAGCCCGCGGTGACGTCGTCGCTGCTCTCGGCGGCGTCGATCGTGTAGTGCGAGCGCTCCTGGTTGGCCCCGGCGACCACCTCGAGCTGCTCGGTCGCCGCCCAGGTGTTCTGCCAGTCGAGGACCTCGCGCCGGTTCTTCAGCTCGGACACGTAGCCGTAGGCCCCGGTGCTGGTGTAGGTGTAGCTCCGGCGGTGCTGGCCGAGCGTCAGGCGGGAGGTGAAATGGTCGCCCGCCTTCGCCTCGGCGTAAGCCGTGGCGAGCGTGTTGTCGGCCTGGACCTTGCCCGGCGCCGCATAGACGAGCGAGCCCGGCTCCTCGGAGTCGCCGCGCTGGCCGCGGAACGTCACGCCGACCAGCAGGGCCGGCGTCACCAGCTCCTCGAGCCGCGTGCTCCCGCTCCACTGCCGGTAGGCGTTCGCCGGGCGGTCGTTGGCCGTCTCAAGGTAGCCGAGCGACGCGCTGTAGCCGAAGGTGCGCGTGCCGCCCTGGGCCGTCGCGGTCGCCCCGCGGGTGTCGAAGGAGCCCACGGTCGTCGCGAGGCTGCCGCCGGCCGGGCCGCAGCCGCGCGCCGTGTCGAGCACGATCACGCCGCCCATGGCCGAGCTGCCGTAGAGCGTGCTCTGCGGGCCGCGCAGCACCTCGATGCGGCCGAGGCCGGCGAGGTCGGCCCCGCCGAGGAAGTTGGAGTAGAGCGCGGCGCGGTCGTTCATCCGCACGCCGTCGACGATGAACAGCGTCTGGTAGGAATTGCTGCCGCGCAGGAAGACCGAGGTTTGCCCGCCGACGGCGCCGGACGAGACGACCCCGACGCCGGCCTGGGCGGACAGCGCGGTGCGCAGGTCGGTGACCTGCGCCGCCGCGAGGTCGGCGAGGGCGAGCGTGGTCACGCTGCTCGCGACGAATTTCGGATCCTGCGGGGTGCGCGAGGCGGAGACGACAAACTGGCCGAGGGGCAGCGGGTCGCCGCCCGGCGCGGCCGGGGTGGTTTGGGCGCGGGTTACCGCGCAGAGGACGGCGCCAGCGCCGAGGACGAGGGACCATCCCGCAAGGCGGGACAGCGAGGGCATGATCATAGGAGGTCTGTCTTATCTTGGGTAAGAGCAGACACCACGCACCGACCAGCGGTGGGGGACCCTGCTCTCACGCTTCATTTTTGCGATGAAGGTTTAGCGGACAACGCGCGCAAAAGTTTCGCGCCGAACGCGTGAGCATCTGAGGGGTGGATATTCGGACTCCGCATGTGGTGCCGGCCTGGCCGGCGGCCTCGCCTCTGCCTTCACCGGGTGGAACCCGATTGGCTGGATCACGCCGCCGGGGGCGTGAGAGAGGTTTGGACTGATGCGATACCGCAGCGCAACTGTGGCCGGTTCTCACGGCCTTCCCCGCTGCCTCAGACATGAAAAAGAACGACGAACGTGCGGACTGCACCGCCTCCGGTCCGGTCAGGCAACTCATTTTGTCACGCAGATTTTGCCCGGCCGGTCCGGACCCGCGTCGGAGGGATCAATCTGGACCCCGGGCGGGGGATGGTTACGACTGGTCCCGTCCAGGCCGCCCCGGCTTGGTGGTGACAGCTTCCCCCAACCCCGTGCCGACCCCGCTCACCTCCTCCGCCCTCACGCCGCTCGCGACCAAGCCCGACTACGCCCGCTGCCTGGAGCGCATCGAGGCCTGGTGGCACCAGGCGGTCCTCGATCGCCCGCCCGTGCGTTTCTATCGGCACAACGCCCAGTTTGAGGGCGGCGAGCCGTTGGACCGGAAGCGCTGGCCCACGCTGGAGGCGCGCTGGTTCGACGTGGACTACCAGCTCGCCAGCTTCGAGCAGTCGATCGCCGGGAAGGAGTTCGTGGCGGAGACCTTTCCCCTGTTCTGGCCGAACCTCGGCCCCAGCGTCTACTCCGCCTTCTACGGCGGGCGCCTCGAGTACACCGAGGTGACCTCGTGGTACGAGCCGGTGGTGACCGACCTGGCCGACCTGTCCCCGCTGGCCGGCGACCCGTTCGCGAACCGCTATTTCCGCAAGCTCGAGGAGCTCACCCGCGCCGCCCTGGCCCGGTGCGGCGACCGCTACTGGGTCGGCTATTCCGACTTCCATCCCAACCTCGACTGCGTCGCCGCGTGGTGCGGCATGGACCGCCTGTTCCTCGCGATGGCGGAGGAGCCGGAGCGGCTGGCGGCGATCGCCGAGCTTTCGGTCCGCGACTTCCAGCGGATCTTCGGGCACTTCGACTCGCTGCTGAAGGCGGCGGGGCAGCCGTCGGGGACGTGGATGAACATCCCCTGCCCGGGCCGGCTCCACATTCCAAGCTGCGATGTCTCCTGCATGATCTCGACCGACTACTTCGAGCGCTTCTCCCTCCGGCAGATGGCCCGCGAGCTGCCGGGCATGGACCGCGCCATCTATCACGTGGACGGCAAGGGCGTGGCGAACCACCTCGACCAGATCCTGGCGCAGCCCGGGATTCAGGCGATCCAGTGGGTGCAGGGGCTGGGCGTGGACTGGCCGATCCTGCAGTGGATCCCGCTGCTGCAGCGCATCCTGGCCGCGGGCAAGTCGATCCTGGTCGACGTGCCCGTCGAGGAGCTGGACGAATTCATGGCGCGCATGCCGCGCGAAGGGGTTTTCCTCTGCCTCGGCGTGGCGCCGGAGGAGGAAAAGAGCGTGCTGCAGCGCATCGAGCGCTGGTAGGCAGCCGTGGCAGGCACGCAATCGAGACGCAGGAAAAACGGCGAGCCCGCCCCGGGGCCCGGATGACAACCGATATTACGGATAATTCGTTAATATCTGCAGGTTATCTAGTTAATAAACTAACGACGTCAGGGTCATCCGTTTTTCCGGGGGTATTAAATTCCGGCTGAAGAGGGGGCTGAATCTGGTGCGCGCAGAATTCTAATAACCGGGTGGCAATAAATGCGCAATGGTTCGCAGCGTGTGCGCAGGGTCGGGGCTTCCGCTGGGGCGCGGGTGGGGCAGCATGGTAGCCTCAACCTTATCCACCATGCCGATTGATTGGAAATCCCGGGCGGTCTCCGCCGCCGATGCCGTTGCCGTCGTGCGCAGCGGCACCAATGTCTTCATTCATGGGGCCTGTGCCACCCCCGAGCCGCTGGTCGCCGCCCTGTGCGCGCGCCGCGACTTGGAGGCCGTGCGGCTCTACCACCTGCACACCGCGGGGGCGGCGCCGTTCGCCGAGCCCGGCCGGGAGGGCGAGTTCCGCTCGGTGTCGCTGTTCACCGGCTCGCCGCTGCGCCGCGCCATCGCCGCGGGGCGCGCGGATTTCGTCCCGATTTTCCTTTCCGACATCCCCGGCCTGTTCAATTCCGGCGCGGTGCCGCTGGACGTGGCGCTGCTCCAGGTCTCGCCGCCCGACGTGCACGGCTTCTGCTCGCTCGGCACCTCCTGCGACGCCGCCAAGGCGGCGGCCGACACGGCCCGGGTGGTGATTGCGGAGATCAACGCGCAGATGCCGCGCACCCACGGCAACAACGTCGTGCCGCTGAGCCGCTTCCACTCCTTTGTCCAGACCGACCGGCCGCTGGCCGAGCACCGGGCCTCCCCGGAGACGCCGATCGAGGCGCAGATCGGCGAGCTGATCGCCAACCTCGTCGAGGACGGCTCGACCCTGCAGATGGGCATCGGGGGCATCCCGGACGCGGTCCTCGCCCGGCTGGGCAACAAGCACGACCTCGGGATCCACTCCGAGATGTTTTCCGACGGCGTGGTGGACCTGGTCGAGGCCGGCGCGGTCACCAACCGGCTCAAGGCCGTGGGGCAGGACCGCATCATCACCAGTTTCATCAACGGCACGCGGCGGCTGTTCGACTTCGTCCACGACAACCCGCAGGTGGCCTTCTACCCGTGCGACTGGACCAACGACACGGCCGTGATCCGCAAGAACCCGAAGGTGGTCGCGATCAACTCCGCCATCCAGATCGACCTCAGCGGGCAGGTCTGCGCGGACTCGATCGGGCACGACATCTTTTCCGGCATTGGCGGCCAGATGGACTTCATCCGCGGCGCGGCCCTCTCCCGGGGCGGCAAGCCGATCATCGCCCTGCCGTCGCGGGCGGCGGGCGGCAAGGTCTCGCGCATTGTCATGCAGCTGAACCCCGGCGCCGGGGTGGTGACGACCCGCGGCCATGTGCATTGGGTGGTGACGGAATACGGGGCGGTGAACCTGCACGGCAAGACCCTGCGCGAGCGGGGCGCCGCGCTGATCTCGATCGCCCATCCGGACTTCCGGGCGGAATTACAGCGCGACTTGGCACAGATCCGGCATTTCCCGCCGATCCCCAGCCAAGCCTGAGCGCATTTTTTCCTCCCCCCATGTCCTCCGCCCACCAAAGCCGCGTCCTTGTTGCGCAGCTGCGGCGGTCGCAGATCGTCCGGGACTACGAGAAGGCCTTCCGGGATACGACGGGCCTGCCGATCTCGCTGCGGGCGATCGAGGCGTTCGACCTGCCGCATCATGGCGATCCGAACGAGAGCCCGTTTTGCGCCCTGATGACGCGGTCGAACCGCTCCTGCTCGGCCTGCCTCCAGTTGCAGCGCCGGGTGGAGGAGACGGCGCGGCTGCGGCCGAAGACACTCAAGTGTTTTGCCGGCCTGTGCGACTCGGCCGTGCCGGTGCGGGTGGGGGAGACCCTGATTGCGTTTCTCCAAACCGGGCAGGTGCTGCAGCACGCGCCGACCAAGACGGCCTTTGCCCGGGCCACGCGCCAGCTCGTGCACTGGGGCATGGAGGTGGATCTGCGCCAGCTGGAGGAGGCGTATTTCCAGACGCGGGTGGTGACGAAGCGGCAGTACGAGTCGATGCTGCGGCTGCTCACGATCTTTGCGCAGCACCTGTCGACCCTGAGCAACCAGCTCATGGTGCAGAGCTCGGCGGCGGAGGCGCCCGCGATCTCCCGGGCGCGGGTCCTGATCGCGGAGCGGCACACCGAGCAGCTCTCGCTCTCGGTGGTGGCGCAGGCGGTGAACATGAGCGCGTTTTATTTCTGCAAGATGTTCCGGAAGGCCACCGGCATGACCTTCACCGACTACCTGGCGCGGCTGCGCGTCGAGAAGGTCAAAACCATCCTGCTCAACCCGCACAAGCGCGCGAGCGAGGCCGCGTACGAGGTGGGGTTCCAGTCGCTGTCCCAGTTCAACCGCGTGTTTCGCCGGGTGGCGGGCGAAACCACGACGGCCTACCGCGACCGTGTCCTCCACGCCGGCAGCCGCTCCACCGGGAGCCACCGGTCCGCCGCGAACGGCGATGTCGCCGCCCGCTGACGGTCGCCCTCCCCGTCCTCCCGCCCCCCCCGCCCTCCCCGTCCCACCGCCGCGGGCGATTGTCACGTAATACGTGACAATCGCTTTTCGGCGTTTCGCGCCCCGCCGCGGGTGTTTGGCCCAGTCGGCCAGCCGCGTCCGTCGGCGCCGCACCTGCCGCCGCGCACCGCGTAATACTTCTTAGGTGGATGGGGTTTAACCGCCGCCGCCCGGCGCGGATCACCCACCGCCCGCCCGCTTCATCCGCCCGCCTCGTGGCGCCGGTCCCACACCGTCAGCCCGGCCAGATTTTTTTTCGTGGCACCGCCCGCACAGCACAGGCTCGCCAGATAACCAACGACGATGCACGACGCCACCGCCACGAACCCGTGCAGAAACGCGCTCGTGTCGGTGAACGTTTGCACGCCCCACGTCACGGCCACGCTCGTGAGCGCCCCGATGATGACCCCCGGCGCATTCGCCCGCCGGGTGAGCAGCCCGAGGGCGAACACCCCGGGAAATCCGCCGCCGATCAGCGCGACGAGCTTCAGATATTCGTCCCACAGCGAAGCCGCCCCGCGCCACGCCAGCCACGCCGCCATCCCGGTGGCGATCGCGCCCGCGGCCAGCGTCGAACCTCGCGCGAGCCGCAGACTTTGGGCCTCCGTGGCTCCCGGCCGCAGCGTCCCCTGAAAATCGCTCACCACGATCGCGGCGATCGCGTTCATCGCGCTGCTCAGCGCCCCCATCCCCGCCGCAAACAGGCCCGCGATGATCAGGCCCACCACGCCGCGCGGCACCTCGTTCGCGATGAAGTAGGGAAAGATGGCATCGCCAGCCAGGCCCGGCGCCAGGCGATCGGGATGCGCGCGATAAAAGGCCCACAACATCGTGCCGACGAAAAAAAACAGCAACGAGCTCGCCATCCCGATCAGGTTACCCATCACGACCGCCCGCCGCGCCTCGCGGGGATCCGCCGTCGCGAGCATCCGCTGCATCAGCGGCTGATCGCCCAGGACCACAAACATGTGCCCGAAAAACATCCCAACGAACACCGCCACCGTCGGCTGGGTGAGACTCCACTCGGTGGAAACCGCGTGGAATTTGCCCGCGGCGCGCGCCGCTGCGATCATGCCCCCCCATCCGCCGTCGACGCCGTGGACCATGCACGCCAGGGCCACGCCCACGCCACCCGCCGTCACGCCCACCTGCATCACGTCCGTCCACACCACGGCTTCGAAGCCGCCCTCCATCGCGTAGATCGTCGTGACGACCCCCATCAACAGAATGCTCGCGTAGACGTTGAACCCCGTGACGGTGGACAGCGCCAGCGCCGGCAGGAGCATGACCACGCTCATCCGGCCGCCCACCTTGAGGAGGATCGCCAGCCCGGCGCCCACCAGCCGCACGCGCGAGTCGAAGCGCTGCTCCAGGTAACCGAAAATCGTGACAAAATTCAGCCGCCGCAAGGCGCCGACAAAGATGATCCCCACGGCCACGCCGGCGAAGGCCTGGGCTGGCGCCGAGCCGAAGGATAGCCAGTCCGTGGCAAACGACCGTGCGGGCAGCGCCATGAAACTGATGCTGCTGGTCGCCGTGGCCATGAAACTGATTGCGGCGGCCCACCACGGGAGCCGCCGGTCGCCGAGAATAAATTCCCCGCTCGACTGTTTTTTCCTCCGCCACCACCAGCCGATCGCGAGCGTGGCGGTGAAATAGACGGCCAGCATGGCGTAGTCCGGCCACGTGAGCGTGCGGGGCGCCACGACGGCGTAAACGGGGGTGACGAGCAGGGGCATGGGAGGGAGCGGGCGGGGGTCGGCGGAGAGCGCCACCTTGGGGCGAGGTTCTTGGCGAGGGCAACTAGATGCGGCGCGGGCTCCGGGCTGGGCCCAATCGAGCGGCCGGGGGCGGCACGGACCGACCTCAGTGCGGTGGTGAGCGAGGTGGATTCGGCGTGGAAGACTCGAAACTCAGGAGGACCGGATTCGGGAGGGGTGAACCCACTCGGCGGCGCGCAGTCGGCGAAGTTTTCACGCGAGAAAGGCACGCTCGGGACCAGGTGCGCTGGGTCGGCGCCAACGCTTGCTCCGACCCGGTGGGCGAACCGAGGGCCGCCTCCCGCCGAGAGCAAACACCTGGCCGGCGCGTGCGGGCTTCATTTTGCTCAGGCAATTGTCACGACGGTCCGGAACGGGGTAAATCCGGTGAGGTACACGCTCTGCCCGTCCCACTTCGGGAGCGCGCCGCGGACCTGCGTATAGGTGTGCTCGGCGTGCCCGGGGCCAAACTCGATCGTGTCGGCGCCCAGGGTGTAGTGGCCCATGCCACTTGGGAGGAGATAGGCGTCGCGGATTCCGGCCACGGGGGTGACGCCGGAAAGCACGCCGCCGTGGCGAAAGGCGAGTTCCACCGCCACCGGGACGTTGTCCGTGCCGGTGATGGAAATTGTGAGCGTGAACTTGCCCGCCGACTCCGTGATTGAGACCACGGCGTCGTAATGCTGGAGATTGCTGCGTGCGCGCGCGACGCGGCCGTCGGTGGCCAGCGTGCCGTTCGGCGCCATCCGCACCTGCTCGCCGCGGGCAATCTGCTCCGCACTCAGCGGCTGGAAATACGGGCCGTCGAGCTGCTGGCGCAAGAGGTAGCGACCGCCGCTGGCCTCGAGGTCATCGGCGACGAACTGCCCCTTGCCGAAAAACGACGCCGCGAGTCGCACGGCCTCGAGGGCGGCCGCGCCCTGGCGGAAGGAAAACAGCGTGGTGTTCGCCGCGAGAATCGTGCCGCTCGCCGCCCCCCGGCGGATGCGCGCGAGCTTCGAGCCGGCGAAAACCTTCGCGTAGTCGGTCGGCAGCGGCGCGTCGGCCGGCAAGGCGCGTCGCATCTCCGGCTGGGTGAGCAGTGCGGCCAACTCGCCGCCGAGGTGCGTCGGGGAGCTGCGCTCGATCTGGCGCGCCATGGCGGCGAAACGGCCGTTGCCATCCCGGAGCGCGAGGTAGCGATAGGAATAGTAGTAGCGCGCCATGCTGCCGCGTTGGTAGCGGTCCTGCCGACGCGAGGCCTCGGTCACGACCTCGCCGTCGGGATGGATATAGTACAGCGTCATCTCGAGGTTGCGCCGCACCGGCTCAAGCAACGCCGGCCGATCGAGGAGCCGCGCCACCGTGAGGAGCGCGCGATCGACCACCGGCGAGTAGACGGACGTGCTCTTCTCCGTGAACTGCCCGTCGGCATCGATATCGACGGTCTCGGCCAGCCACTGCTCGATCCGCCCGAGGTATTTGGGATGGGGAAACAGCGAATGGATCGACGCGAGCCCGCCACAAACGACCCAGCGGTGGTTGGGGGTGTGCACCCCGCCGGTCGCGAGCGCGTCGCCCGCCTGCACAATAAACTTCGCCAGGTCCGTCAGGACCGGGCCGAGCGCCGGCTGCAGGCTGTCCCGCAGCAACCGGTAGGCGGGAAACAGCGTCTCGATGCAAAACGCGGTATCCGGGGTCGAATGAAAATTGGTCATCAGCAAGTCCGTCGTGCCGTCGTCGTGCTGCGCGGCGAGCAGGTAGCGCGCGGCCAACTGGAGCGGCTCGACGAGTTCGGGGGCTTGAAAATAGTGCGAGTCACGAGCGGCGACCGCGCAGGCGAGGGCCGCCACCAAGCTCGCCGTGCCGCCCGTGGTGTGGATGCCGACCTCGTTCGGCAGACCGCCGAGCCAGCGGTGATCAGTGCGCCGCTCCTGTTGGGCGAGCAGGGCGGGAAGCGCGGCGTCGTTGGCGCGGATCAGTCTCCGCAGCAGGTCATCCAGCGGCGAAGCGGTCGACGTTTCGGCTCCGGACGCTCGATAGCCGACGACGGCGAGGCCGGTGGCAGCTGCGACTCCGGTGATAAAATTTCGGCGGTTCATGAGAGAGGGTGGGGATGAAATATTTGCCAGTAGCTAGTGAGCGTGACGGACGGCGTGATTCAGATTCAGCAAGCGGGACGCCCGCCGCAGGGGAGCGTCAGGGTCCGAGCAAAACGATGGGTCGGCGTGAAGGGTGAACGGTTGGGGCGGCACGCGCGATCGGGGAGGGTAGGCATAAAACGGGCGGAGCCCCGAAGAGCTCCGCCCGCTTTTCCTAAAAACCACCGAACAGAAACCTTAGAACTGGAGGGTATTCGAGAAGAGCCAATTGCGGGCGGGCGACAGCACGAACGAGCCCTCAGAGTAGCGGGCGTCGGTCACATTGTAGATGCCGAAGGAGGAGTTGAGCTTGTAGCCCAGCGCCTGCCAGGGGTAGTTCGCCGTGAGATCGAAGACCATGAAGTCGCCGGCCTGGTAACCGCCGGCCAGCGGGTTCCAATCCACGCTGCGGCTGACCACCGTCTTGGATGAATAGCGCAGGCCGGCGCCCAGGGAGGCGCCGCGCGCGAGACCATCCGTGAAGGTGTACTTCTCGAAGACGTTGAAGCGGTACATGGGCACGTTCTCGATGCGGGCCCCGTAGTAGATGTCCGAGGCCACCTTGGCGGCGGCGCTCAGCGCATTGTAGGTCGCGGTCCCGGGGGCCGCCCGGGTCTTGTCGTAGATGGTCCGGGCGGTCCACAGCCAGGAGCCGTTGATGACGGTCTGGAAGTTGGGGGCCGGAGTCCAAATAACCTCGGCTTCGCTGCCTTCCATCCGGTTTTTTAGGTCGGTCGTGCGCCAGCGGAAGACGCGGGTGTTGTAACCAACCGAGCCCGGCGCAAACAGCGTGGTGTTGTAGTTGAGCGGTTCCTCGAGGTTCGACTGTTTCGCCGGGTCATCCAACATCTGGTTGGTGCGCTCGCCGCGGAAGAAAGAGAGCGTGCCGACAACCTTGGCGTCGGCCGAACTCAGCTTGGCGCCGAATTCCCAGTTATAACCGGTCTCATCCTTGAGCGGGTCGTAGGCGCCGCGCGTCTTGGCCAGCGCCACAAATTGATCCACCGAGGTGATCGTGTTGCCGAGGTATTGGAAAGTGCCGCCATTCTGATTGAGGGCGCTTTGGATCACGGGGAGCTCATTGCCGACGAACACCCCGCTCACGACGCCGACATTGAACTGGAACGTCTTCGACACCGAGGAGTAGAGGCTGAGCTCTTTGTTCAGCGCAAAGGAGGCGCCGGTCATCCAGGCATCGCCATATTTTTTGTAGACGCGCTGGGTCTTGATGTAATTGGCGCCGTAACCCCACTCGTTCGGGGGGTAGGCCACCGGATCCAAATAGGCGTTATCCGGCACGACGTACCAAGGATAGTTGGCCATCAGGTACTGGCCCTTTTCCTGCAGCGACTGACGGCGGAAGCCGGCGATGACATTGAGGCGATCATCCATGAACGCCCCCTGATAGTTCAGATACGCCGCCGCGTTGATGGGCTTGTAGCCATCGAGCCACATGCGCCCAAGCGGAAAGAGCTTGTCGATCGTCGGGTAGATTTCGAAGCCAGGGTCGAAGTCACTGTAGACGGCCTTCACCAGCTTGATGTTGCCGTTCCGGTCGCGGACGACCTGGTTGACGACCGGCACACCCGTGTCGTGACTGAGGCCTTGGTTGACGAGATTGTCCGCCACCTGCGTGCCGCCCGTGGTGCCGTAGCCGGGGTTGGCGATGGGATTGGTCGCCCCGGGGACCATGCCGTAGTAGGGGTTCAGTTTGAGGTCGTGCCCATAGTAATTCTGATAGTACGTCGAGGTATTGTAGCCCGTCAGCACCTTGTGTTTGATGCCGCCAGTCTCGAACTTGAAGATCAGGTCGAGCTGGTGCGCATCGGTCTGCCGATAGTAGCCGGAGGTGGCCGATGCGGCGACATTCCAATGCATGCCGTCCGCGTAAGGCGTGGTGACACCCTCGATGTTGTTGAAACGGCTATTGTCGTGCTGGAAGACATAGCGGCCATCGAGCCAGGAAACCGGCGCGAAATCCACCGTCGCGGTGAAGACATTCACGTCGTTCATGGTGCGCGCGCCACGGCTGGTGTAGTTGAAGGCCTCGTCCTTGATGAACTGGCCGGCGGCATTGGTGTAGTGCGCGCCGCGCTCGATGCTGGTGTAGGCAGGCAAGGTGTAGTTTGCGGCGGCGATGCGCTTGTTGTTGATGTAAGTCGCGTAGGCCAGGCTCGGCGTGTTCACCGAGTTGGCCACCTTGGCGGTGGTCGCCGCCGCCGCCGTCTTCCACCCGGCAAAGTCGCTCCAGATCCAGTCGTAGTCGTTCTGATTGAAGCTCTCGTTCAGGTATTCCATCTCCAAGTTGATCTTCAGCTTGCCGCTTTCGAAGGGGATCAGGGTCAGGCTGGGCGTGAGGTTGAAATTCTTGCGGAACTCGAAGCGGCGTTCGCCCTGGGTGTCCTCCCACGCGCCGACAATCCGGAAGGCCGCCTTCTTGGAAAGCGGCAGGTTGATGTCCACCACCGACTTTTGGCCGCTGTTGTCGTTGATCGAATAGCGGAAAGAAGAAGTGGGCGTCTTGTTGAACATCGGCTGCTTGGTGACGTAGTTGATGACGCCGCCAGGAAAGCCCATGCCGAAGAAAACCGCTGCGGGGCCTTTCACGACCTCGATGCGGTCCACGCTGTCCATATTGTAGGAGATGTACCGGAACACGCCGTTGCGCATGAGGGTGTTGACCGCGAAGCCGCGCATGGTGAACGCGCCCTGCGGGGTCGCCTCGTTGCCCGGCCGGCGCATCGCGTAACGCGTGTCGCCGGATGCCGCCGCGGTGTAGCGCAGCAGATCCATGAGTGAGCGGGCGTTGGTGTCGTCCAGGAACTCGCGGGAGATGACCGAGATGTTCATCGGAACCTTCTGGATCTCCATGCCGATGCGGGTGGCGGTGGCGGCGTTGGTCTTCAGGTAGCCAAAATCCCGGCTGCTGTTGACGTTAAAGGCGGACATCACCGTCACATCGCTGTCCAGGTTGGCGGCCGGCAAGGCCGACGGAGTCGCGGCGGTCGCGGTCGCCGGCGCCGCGTCGGCGACCGGCGTCGGAGCGACCGGGGCCGGGTGCGCGGCGAGGCGACTCTCAAGATCGGCGAAGCGCTGGCGCAACGCGGCATTCTCGCTGCGCAGCGTGGCGTTCTCCTGCTGGAGCGTGGTGAGAGGATCGGGTGCGGCCCAACCGGTGTTGAGCGCCAAGACAAACAAAGCCGCGAAGCCGGCCGCCAAGGCGCGCTTCGGTTTCATCAGGTACGGGCGGTTTTTTTCATTCATAGTTCTAGGGTTTGATCGGGGGGGGTACGCTGCTCGCCCCGCGGAAGCGGGTTGCCAGCGCAGAAAATGGGGTCTGGGGGGTAAACCAAGTTGGCTCCAAATGCTCGGATCCGCGGTCAGGTCGGCACGACCAGAGCGTTGAGAGGGTGCGACAAATGAGGGCGCATGGGGTTGGCGCGCTTTGAGCCGTGGGGGGGGTGGGGTAGGACCGGACGAAATTCGAGCCAGTCAGGTCCAAAGAAAGAACTTGTCCGGCGAAGTCGCGCCTGCTGATTTGGAAGCGTTGCAACGTTCCGCGGCCATCACGCTCCGTCTTATCGCCCAAAGCTCCGGAGTGTCTTCGGCTACGGTATCCCGGGCGCTTTCCGGCCACCCCAATGTGCGGGCGGAGGTGCGCGATCGCGTGCTCGCGACGGCCCGGCAGCATGGTTACCGGCGCAATCATCTCGTGAGCACGATCATGGGGCAGGTGCGGGGGGCGCGGACCCAGCTCTTCATGGGCAATCTGGCCCTGGTGCACGTGCCGTCGCTCAAACAGCCGACGCTCCGGCCCATGCAGCAAAGCATGATCAAGGCCGCGGCCGACCGGGCGTTGGAACTCGGTTTTCGGGCCGGCGTATTCAGCCTAGGCGACCAGGTGGGCGGTCCCGCCGCGCTCGCGCGGGTGCTCCAGGCCCGCGGCGTGCTCGGAGTGGTTTTTCTCCAGCCCAATTCCAACAACACGACGGCCGGCTTCCCCTGGAATTATTTTACCTCGGTTCAGATCGACTATGATTCGCCGAACCTCGTGCAGCACACGGTCTCGCTCGATCACCACTTCACCCTGGTCGGGGCGCTGAGCCGTCTGCGGGCACTGGGTTATGGCCGGATCGGGCTATTCATCGAGCGGCACAAAGATGAGCGACTGGTGCACAAATGGTCGGCGGCCTTTCGCTCCTATCAGGAAAATCACGGCGGCATTGGGGCGGTGCCGGTGTTGATGAGCGAGACGATGACCAGCCGGGAGTTCCTGGCTTGGCAACGCACGCACCGACCCGATCTCGTGGTCGGCCATGTCGACCGGGCGCTGTCCTGGCTCAAACGCGCGGGCTTGTCCGTGCCGACCGACATCGGCTTCTTCAACCTGAACTGGAACGAGCGTTTTCGCCCGTGCGCGGGGCTGGACCTGCGACCCGAACTGCACGGCGCGGTCGCGGTGGAGACGCTGGCCGCCCAGATCCAGCGCAACGAGCGCGGCATGCCGCTCAATCCGCAGACCGTCTCCATCCTCGGCTCTTGGGTCGACGGGCCCACGCTGCGGACCTGAAGGCAGCCTCGTGGCTGTGTGCCGGGCGTCCCTTCCCTCGCTCACGCCTGTTGCGCCTCCTCCCCCGCGTTCGCCGCCCGGATCCACCCCTCGGTGGTGCCGTCGCGGTCCTGCCGACTCCGGCCTGCCGACTCCGCCGCAGGCGATTGTCACGTATTACGTGACAATCGCTTTTCCGGATTTTGAGCCCCGGCGCGGGTGTTTCGGCCTCGGTGGTCCTCGGTGGCTCCCGGTGTCTTCGGCCGCCGCGGCCGGCCACGGCTCTGGCGGTGGCCGGTTGGCGGGAGAGGGCGGACGGTTTGCTCTGACGGCGGGCGGACAGCTGGCTCCGATGGCGGATTGGCGGCTGATGGCCGGACGGCGGGCGCCCCGGCCCGCCTGCTCAAGGTAGTCGGTGACCAGCCAGGAGTCGGTCGTCCAAACCAGCCGGTCGGCGCCGCCGGCGGCGCGCAGCTCCCGGGCGGTAGCGAGCGCCCGCGGGATGAACTCCGACCGGTACCGGGCCAGCACCCGCGCCGCCAAGTCGGTGTAGCCGAGGTCGAGGTGGGTCTTGAAAACGACAACAAGGCGGGCAGGCCTGACGGCGGTAAGGGGGGCTCCGAAAGCGGAAGCACGTAAGCCGAAAGGAGCACCCCCGCCGAGTGCAATGTGGGAACGAGGCGGCTGGCGCCCGGTTTGGTTTTAACCCTCCGGCCGCGGAGGTTGCTTACACCCATTCCCGCGCTTGCCCACCGGCGGGCGGCTTCCCATGGTCTCGCCAACCCCCTCGCCCCCATGACTTCCGCCGCTGCCCGCCCCTCCTGGATTCGTGTCGTCGGCTGGGCCGCGGTCATCCTGCTGGGCACCCTCTCGATCGCGATGCTCGCGTGGGGCCGGGGCGAGACGGTCAGCGCGCTCTGGATGGTGGTGGCGGCCGGCTGCGTGTTCGCGGTGTCGTACCGGTTTCACTCGGCCTGGCTGATGGCGAAGGTGCTCACGCTCGACGAGCTACGCGCGACGCCGGCGGTGGTGCACGAGGACGGCAAGGACTTCGTGCAGACGAACCGCTGGGTCGTGTTCGGCCATCATTTTGCCGCCATCGCGGGGCCGGGCCCGCTGGTCGGGCCGGTGCTGGCGGCGCAATTCGGCTTCCTGCCCGGCCTGCTCTGGATGCTGGTCGGCGCGACGCTCGGCGGCGCGGTGCACGACTGCGTGATCCTGTTCTGCTCGGTGCGCCGCCGCGGCAAGTCGCTCGGCCAGATGGTGGCTGAGGAGGTCGGCCCCTTTGCCGGCGTGCTCGCGCTGGTCAGCATCATCGCGATCATGGTCATCCTGCTCGCGGTGCTCGCGCTGGTGGTGGTGAAGGCCCTGGCGGAGAGCCCCTGGGGCCTGTTCACGATCGCCGCGACCATGCCGATCGCGGTGGCCATGGGCCTGGCGATGCGGTCCGGCGGCCACAGCGCGCGGCGGCTCGGGTGGATCAGCGCCGCCGGCGTGGGGGCGCTGCTGGCCGCGGTGTACGGCGGCCGGTTCATCGCGGGCTCGGCGCTGGAGCCGGTGCTCACGCTGTCGGGCACGACGCTCGCGTGGTGGATCATGGGCTACGGCCTGCTGGCCTCGATCCTGCCGGTCTGGCTGCTGCTCGCCCCGCGCGACTACCTCTCCACCTTCATGAAGATCGGCACGGTCGCCGCGCTGGGCGTGGCGATCGTCGTGCTCGCGCCGCACCTGAAGATGCCGGCGCTGACGAAGTTCATCGACGGCTCCGGCCCGGTGTTCGCCGGCCCGGTGTTCCCCTTCTGCTTCATCACCATCGCCTGCGCCGCGGTGTCGGGCTTCCACTCCCTGATCTCGTCGGGGACGACGCCGAAGCTGCTGGCGCGCGAGACCGACATCCGGATGGTCGGCTACGGCGCAATGATCACGGAGATGTGCGTCGGGATCATGGCGCTGATTGCCGCCTGCACGATGGAGCCGGGGCAGTATTTCGCGATCAACCTCGGCGGCAGCGCGGCCGACGTCACGGCGCGCGTCACGGCGCTGGGCTTCCCCGTCACGCCGGCCGACATGGCGGACCTGGCGGCGAGCGTGGGCGAGAAGACGATGATCGGGCGCACCGGCGGGGCGCCGACGTTCGCGGTGGGCATGGCGCACATGTTCGCCGGCGTGGTGGGCAGCAAGGCCGCCCTCGCGCTCTGGTACCACTTCGCGATCATGTTCGAGGCGCTGTTCATCCTCACGACGATCGACGCCGGCACGCGGGTGGGGCGGTTCCTCGTGCAGGACCTCCTGGGCCTGGCGTGGAAGCCGCTGGCCAACACCCAGTCGTGGGCCAGCAACACGGTCGCGACCACGCTCTTTGTCGGGGCGTGGGGCTGGTTCCTCTACCAGGGGGTGATCGACCCGCTCGGAGGCATCAACTCGCTCTGGCCGATCTTCGGCATCGCGAACCAGTTGCTGGCGGTGCTGGCGCTGGCGCTGGGCACCACGGTGCTCATCAAGATGGGCCGCACCCGCTACGTCTGGGCGACGGTCGGGCCGCTGGCGTGGCTGCTGGCGGTGACGATGTCGGCGGGCCTGATGAAGATTTTCAGCGCGGACCCGCGGCTCGGGTTCCTGGCGGCCGCGGACGCCCTGCGGCAGAAGCTGGCCGCGGGCGGCGCGCCCGCCGCGCAGGTTGCGGCGTGGCAGCACCAGCTCTTCAACCAATACGTCAACGCCGCGGTCACCGGCATCTTCCTCGTCCTGGTCGCCACGGTCGTGCTCACCTGTGCGCGGGCCTGGTGGCAGTTGCTGGTCGCCCACCGCGCGCCCGAGCTGCACGAGGAGCCCTACGTGGCGGTGGCCGCCGCGGAGCCGGCGGCGCCGTGACGCGGCCCCGCCCGGCCTGCCCGACCGGCGCCCCTTTTCCCATGAGCACCCCCCTGATCACCGACCAGCAGCGGCAGCAGTTCCGCGACGAGGGTTATTTTGTGCTGCCGAGCGTGGTGCCGGCGCCGCACCTCGCGATGATGCGCGAGACGTGCCTGCAGTTCATCGCGACGCACGACGCCGAGATGACGGCGGCGGGGGTGGAGCGGCAGGGCATCAACATCAAGGGCAACCGGTACTTCATCGCGAACCGTCACCTGGGCACGCGGCTGCCGGAGTTCATCTACAGCGACGTGATGGCCGAGGTCTGCCGGGCGACGCTCGGGGACAACGCCTACCTCTTCTGGGAGCAGTTCGTGGTGAAAGGCCCGGAGAAAGGGGCGAAATTCAGCTGGCACCAGGACTCGGCGTACGTCGGCACGCCGCACCGGCCCTACATCACGTGCTGGGTGACGCTGGACGACGTGACGGAGGCGAACGGCACGGTCTACCTGCTGCCCTATGCGCGGGCGGGGACGCGGGCGGTGGTGCCGCACCGGGAGAATCCCGAGAGCCACGACCTCGAGGGCTATTTCGGGCCGGATCCGGGCGACCCGGTGATCGTGCCGGCGGGGAGCATCGCGGTCTTTGCGAGCACGGTGCTGCACCGCAGCGGGTTCAACACGACGCCGCACTGGCGCCGCGTCTACCTGCCGCAGTATTCCGCCGAGCCGCTGCGCCGGCCGGATGGCTCGCTGGCGGCGTTTGCCGCGCCGTTCCTGGTCGACGGCGTGCGCCGGAACGGGGCGTGAGGCCCGCCCGCGGCGGGCCAAAAAAACGGCCGGTCCCGAGGGACCGGCCGGCAAACTGACGGGCGCGCGGGCGCCTCAGGCCACGTAGGCGGGGAGCACCTTCTCGACCCGCACCTTGTCGAGCCGGGCGAAGGTCGGCACGCCGTTGTCGTGCGGCACGGCGACCTCGCCCTGGATCAGGGGCTGGGCATAACGCACGAACTGGAAGTTCATGCTCACGCCGTCCTCGTTGATCCAGTCGCGCTGGAGCTTCTTCACGTTGTTCGCGACGTCGGCGAGCGGCGCGAGGCCGGTTTCGCAGGAGTAGACGTCGCTGTCGCCGCGGAGGAGGGTGACGAGCTTGTCGGACTCGCCGTTGACGGCGGCCTTGACCGCGGCCTGGCCCACGAGGTAGGCCTCGTCGGCGTCGACCTTTGACGCGACATGGGCGGCGGAGCGCTGCATCAGGCCGGGGGCGGAGAGGCGGGCCTTGACGCCGGGCAGGTTGGCCTCGACGAGGGCCTTGATGAACTCGCCGGCGCCGCCGAGCTGGGCGTGGCCGAACGCATCGGTCGCGGGATCGGCGGAGACGTAGTTGCCGTCGGAGTCGGTCAGGCCCTCGGACACGACGATTTGGCAGAATTTCTCGCGCTTGAGCACGCGGCGGATGTCCTCGAGGCACTTTTCCTGGCTGAACGGGATCTCGGGGAGGTAGATGAGGTGGGGGGGGTCATGCGGCTGGTCGCGGCGCTTGGCGAGCGCGGCGCTGGCGGCGATCCAGCCGGAGCTGCGGCCCATGACCTCGATGATGGAGACGAGGTCGCCCTGGCCCATCGCCTCGTTGTCGGCGGCGAGCTCGCGCACGGTCGTGGCGATGTACTTGGCGGTGCTGCCGTAGCCGGGGCAGTGGTCGGTGGAGGGCAGGTCGTTGTCGACCGTCTTCGGCACGCCGATCACGCGGAGCTCGTAGCCCTGCGCCTGGGCGTGGGCGGAGATCTTGGCGGCGGTGTCCTGGGAGTCGTTGCCCCCGATGTAGAAGAAGTAACGGATGTTATGCGCCTTGAACACCTCAAGCACGCGGTCGAGGTCGGCCGTCTTCTTGAGCTTGTAGCGGCAGGTGCCGAGGGCGGCGCCGGGCGTGTGCTTCAGGGCGCGGATCTGCTGCTGCGACTCGGCCGCGAGGTCGATCAGGTCCTCCTGGAGCAGGCCGACCACGCCGTTGAGCGAGCCATAGATCTCCTCCACGCAGTCGTGGTTCAAAGCCTCGGCGATGAGGCCAGCGACAGTGGCGTTGACGACGGCGGTGGGGCCACCGGATTGGCCCACCAAGACATTTCCTGCTAGTTCAGCCATGACTGGATTTATAAAGGGTTGGAAACAACGTGAACGGGCAAGAAAGCGCGTCGCCCCCGGGGGATGCAAACTCAATTTTCGGGGCGGGGGTCCGGGGACCTCCGGCGCCGCCGGGCGCGGACGGCGGGCGCCGGCCTAGAGCAGCCGGCCGGGCCGGTACTCGGCGGCGCCCTTGTGCTTTTTCGCGAGCGGCGCCACCTCGGCCACAAAGGCGTCCACCTGGTGCGGCGCGGCGCCGACGAAGCGCGCGTTCTCGGCGAGGATGGCCTGCAGGGCCTTCTTGCCGAGGCCGACGCGCTTGTCGCCGGCGAGCCGGCCGAGCAGGTCGGCCTCGTCGCCCGCGCGCAGCGCCTTGGCGGCGGCCAGCGCGTGCTCCTTGATCGCCTCGTGGGCGGTCTCGCGGCCGGCGCCGCGCTTCACCGCCTCCATCAGGATCGTGGTGGTGGCGAGGAACGGCAGGTGGCGGGCGTTTTCCGCGGCGACGGCGGACGGGAAGACCTCCAGCTGGCGCAGGACGGTGAGGTAGGTCTCGAGCAGGCCGTCGAGCGCGAAGAAGGCATCCGGCAGCGCCACGCGCCGCACCACGGAGCAGGACACGTCGCCCTCGTTCCACTGGTGGCCGGCGAGGGCGCCGGTCATCGTGACATAACCGCCGAGGATGGTGGCAAAGCCGCCGATGCGCTCGCAGTTCCGCGCGTTCATCTTGTGGGGCATGGCGGAGGAGCCGACCTGCCCCTCCTGGAAGCCCTCGGTGAGCAGGCCGGCGCCGGCCATGAGCCGGAGCGTGGTGGCAAAGCTGGCGGCGGCGGCGCCCAGTTGGTGCAGGGCGGTGACCACCTCGAAGTCCAGCGAGCGCGGGTACACCTGGCCGACGGCGCCGAGCGAGGCGTGGAACCCGAGGTGCTTGAGCATGCGCGCCTCCAGCTGGTCGACCTTGCCGGCGTCGCCGCCGAGCAGGGTGAGCTGGTCGAGCTGCGTGCCGACGGCGCCCTTGAGCCCGCGGACGGGGTAGCGCGCGAGCAGCTCCTCCAGCCGGGCGAACCCGACCAGCAGCTCCTGACCGAACATGGCGAAACGCTTGCCGAGCGTGGTCGGCTGCGCGGGCACGTTGTGCGTGCGGCCCGTGATCATCAGGTCGCGGTGCGCCTCGGCCTGGCGCCCGAGCGCGAGCAGCGCGGCGGCGGCCTTGAACTGGACGAGCTGGAGCGCGCGGTAGATCTGCAGCTGCTCGACATTCTCCGTGAGGTCGCGGCTGGTGAGCCCGAGGTGGATGAACTGCCGCTGGGCGAGCTCGGAGAACTCCTCGAGGCGGGCCTTCACGTCGTGCAGGGTGACGCGCTCGCGCTGCGCGATGGCGGCGAGGTCGATCTGGCCCTTCACCCGCTCGTAGTCCTTGATCGCGTCGGCGGGGATCGGCACCCCGAGGTCGCGCTGGGCCTTCATCACCGCGATCCAGAAGTCGCGCTCGAGCGCCACGCGCCCGTGCTGCGACCAGATGCCCCGCATCGCCTCCGAGGCGTAGCGCTCGGCGAGGACGTTGGGAATGGGGGCGGCGGCGGCGGTCGGGTCGTGCACGGTGGAAGCGTCCCAGTAAGCAGGCCGGCGCTGCCTTGCCAATGGCAAACGCGCCCGCCGGGGCGCCGCCGCCCTACAGGAAGGAGCAGATGTACTCGCAGAGGCCGGCGCTCACCTCGACGGTGAATCCGGAGTTGCCGGGCACGTCGAAAAACTGGCCGGCCGGGCACTCGCGCGTGCCCGGGGCGCCGTCGAGGGTCACCCGGCAGCTGCCCGCGACGATCTCCATGCGCTCGGGGACCCCGGTCTTGAAGTGATACGAGCCGGGGCGGATCAGCCCGAGGCTCTTTTTGGCGCCGTCGGCGAGCCGCACGGTGTGGCTGACGACCTGGCCGTCGAAGTAGACGTTGGCCTTGGTGAGGACGGTGACGCCGGAGAATTCGGTGGGGAAGGAGGGCATGCGGCATCGAAGGCCGGCCGGGCGGGGGAGGCAAGCCGCGAGCCGCCGCGCCGGCGGCGTCAGCCGACCGCCAGGCAGCGCACGGTCATCTCGCGCAGGACCTCCTCCTGCGCCTGGGGGCGCCGGGTGATGTCCTCGAAGGCGCCGATCAGCTCCTGCTGGTTGTCGATCAGGCGGCGCAGGCTCGGGAGCCGCGCGCTGCCGGCGAGCTTGCCGAGGTACCAGGGGTTTTGGGAAAAGAGCTGGTACGAGCTTTTCTCGGTCGCCCCGACGAACTTGGCCGCGTGGGCCGCCTGCGCCCCCGGGAAGCCCTCCAGCCCGCGCGGCCCGACGCGCACGCTGCCGGCGTCGACCAGCGCCCGGATCTGGAGCAGGATCCGGTTGCGGTTCTGCAGGGCGGCAATCACCGGCCGGGCGTCGCCGCCGGCAAAGAAATGGCGCTGCAGCGCGGCGAGGGTCCACGGGAGGTCGCCGCTGAAAAACGCCTCCGCCGCCTCGAAGAAGTCGCCCTCGGCGACGTTGGGCGTGAGCTCGGCGACGTGGGTGTCCTCGATCGTCGCGCCCTCGGGGACGGAGGCGGCGAGCTTGTGGACCTCCTCGACCAGCAGCCGGGTGTTGGCGCCGACCTTGGCGAGCAGGAGGCGGACGGCGTCGGCGGAGAACGCGGCGCCGACGGCCTGGGCCTCGGCGAGGACCACCCCCTCGAGGGCGGCGCCGTCGCCGTCGTCGCCGCCGACCAGGAAGAAGTCGGCGTTTTTCTCGCACCACTTGGGGAACGACCGCCGCCGGTCCACCGGCGCGGCAGTGACGAGCACGGCGGTGTCGGCGGGGTCCAGCCCCGTCAAAATCTGCTGCAGGTCCGCGACGAGCTGGAGGGTGCCCTCGGCGCGCCCGGTCACGGTGTCGGCGAGGAAGTTGACGTCCTTGAGCCAGACGACGCGCCGGCCGCCGAACATCGAGACGGTCTGCACGCTCTCGCGGAACCGGTTCACGGCCGTCTCGACCTCGCCGACGTTGCCGGCGAAGCCGCTGAGCACCTCGCGGGAGAACTCGTCGGGGATCTCCGCGGCGAGCGCGGCGAACCGCTGCTGGCCCTGCCGGCCGACGAGGAAGTCGTCCGCGCCACAGAGGAAGGTGAAGTTTTTCGCCGGCGGCATGTCGCCGGCCATCAGGGCGGGAACCCCGCGCGGGCGCACGAAAAAAATCGCCAAAGTCGCGCGGACTTTCAGCGTGCTACGGTAGCCCGGGCAGGCAGAATGCCTGCGCCCCGCCCATGCCCAGCCCCGAATCCCCCGTCCCCCCGGTCGGCGCCGCCTCCTGGCGCCGCGACCTGCTCTGGCTGGCCCTCCTCGGGGCCCTGCTGTACGGCTTCCGGCTGGGCAGCGCCCCGCTGGGCAATCCGGACGAGGGGCGGTATGCGGAGATCCCGCGCGAGATGGTGGCGAGCGGCGACTGGGTGACGCCGCGGCTCAACGGGGTGAATTACTTTGAGAAGCCGCCGCTGGTGTACTGGGCGACCGCGGCGGCCCTGCGGCTGACCGGCGCGAGCGAGTGGTCCCTGCGGGCGGTGCCGGCGCTGTTTGCGCTCGGCGGTGTGCTGCTGACGTATGCGGCGGCCCGGCGGCTGTACGGCCGCGGCGCGGGGCTCGCGGCGGCGGCCGTGCTCGGCACCTCGCTGCTCTACTTCGTGATCGGGCACATCCTCCTGCTCGACATGGCGGTGTCGGTGCTGATGAGCGCGACCCTGTTCTGCTTCCTCCTCGGGGTGAACGAGCCGCCCGGCGCGCGGCGGCGCGCGCTGTTCTACGGGCTGTACGCGAGCGCGGCGCTGGCGGTGCTGACCAAGGGGCTGATCGGCGTGCTGGTCACGGGCGCGGTGATGTTCCTCTGGCTGCTGGTCTTCCACCAGTGGAAGCGCCTGCGGCCGCTGCACCTGCCGACCGGCCTGCTCCTGTTCCTGGCGATCGCGGCGCCGTGGCACGTGCTGGCCGCGTGGCACAACCCGACGTGGGCGCACCGCTACTTCGTCTACGAGCACTGGCAGCGCTTCATGACCCCGGCGGCCTCCCGGCCGGGGGCCTGGTATTACTACCTCGTGATCATCCTGGCGGGGCTGATCCCGTGGGTCGGCTTCCTCGTCCCGGCGGTGCGCGCGGCCCTGCGCGGCGGCTGGGCGGCGCGGGCCCGCAACGCCAACGCCTGGTTCCTCGTGACGTGGGTGCTGTTCATCTTCCTGTTCTTCACCAAGTCCCAGTCGAAGCTCCCGCCGTACATCCTGCCGGTGTTCCCGGCCCTGGCGGTGCTGGTCGGCGCCTGGCTCGCGTCCCTCGGGCCCGAGGAAAAACCCGGGCGCCTGCGGGTCGGGCTGGGCGTGTTCTCCTTTGTCTGCGGGCTGCTGGCCGTGTCCTTGCTCCTCGTGGTGGCCCGGCCCGCGCTGGTGCGCATGGACCTGGGGCAGGCGCTGGCGCTCAAGCCGTATGCCGGCACGCTGGCCGGCGTGCTGCTGCTCGGCGGCATCGTCGCGCCCTGGCTCGGCCGGATCCGGGGGCCCCGCGCCGCGCTGACCGGGGTGGGGGTGACGATGGCGGTGTTCTTCGCCGTGCTGCAGGGCGCCGCCCCCCTCATTCAGAAGCCCGGCACCCAGGCGCTGGCGCGGCAGGTCCGGGCGGCGGCGCGCCCGGGCGACCGGGTCCTGCACTACCACGAGTTTTTCCATGACTTCACCTTCTACGCCGGGCGCGTGGTGGACCTGGTGGACTTCAAGGGCGAGCTGGAGCTGGAGGAGGACGCGGCGGCGCGGGCGAGCGGCCGGTTCCTGACCGAGGCGGAATTCCGCCGCCGGTGGGACGGCCCGGTCCGCCTGTGGGTCGTGGCCCGCCGGCGCGATGTGCGGGAACTCTTCGCCGATCCGGCGTTCCGTTATCATTTGCTCGGCCAGACCGAGGACCACACGCTCTTCAGCAACCAGCCCTGACATGTCCGCCGCCCCTCCCGAGCCCGGCCCGCCGGCCTACCTGCCCTTCACCCGCCCGTCGATTGACGAGGCGACGATCGCCGGCGTGGCCGAGGTCCTGCGCTCCGGGCACCTCACCACCGGCCCGCAGGCGCGGGCCCTCGAGGCCAAGCTCTCCGCGCACTGCGGCGGCCGGCCGGTGCGGGTCTTCAACTCCGGCACCTGCACGATGGAAATCGCGCTGCGCATCGCCGGCATCGGCCCGGGCCACGAGGTCATCACCACGCCGCTTTCCTGGGTGGCGACGAGCAACGTGATCCTCGCGGTCGGGGCGCGGCCCGTGTTCGTCGACATCGACCCGGTCACGCGCAACCTGGACCTGAACCGGGTGGCGGCGGCGATCACGCCCGCGACCCGCGCCCTCCTGCCGGTGGACCTCGCGGGCCTGCCGGTGGACCGCGACCAGCTGCACGCCCTGGCGCAGCGGCACCGGCTCCGGGTCGTGGAGGACGCCGCGCAGTCCTTCGGCAGCTGCTGGCAGGGGAAGCCGATCGGCTCGTTCGGGGACTTTGTCTCCTTCAGTTTCCACCCCAACAAGAACATCACCACGATCGAGGGGGGCGCCCTGGTGCTGAACGACGAGCACGAGGCCAAGCTGGCCGAGCAGTACCGCCTGCAGGGCGTGGTGCGCACCGGGTTCGACGGGATGGAAGTCGAGCGGGTGGGCGGCAAGTTCAACCTCACCGACGTCGCCGCGCGCGTCGGCCTGGGGCAGCTGGTGCACCTGGAGGCCTTCACCACCCGGCGGCGGGAGCTGGCCCGGATTTATTTCGAGGAGTTCGACCGGCCGGCGGTCCGGGCGCTCGGGCTGCAGCTGCCGCCGGCGGACTGGGCCTCGACCAACTGGCACATGTTCCAGGTCGTGCTCCCGGAGGCGCGGCTGACGATCCGGCGGGCCGAGGTCATGGCCCAGCTCCACGCGGCGGGCATCGGCTCGGGCGTCCACTACCCGGCGATCCACCGGTTCGCGCTCTACCGCCGGCTGGGCTGGAAGGACGGGGACTTTCCCCACGCCGAGTACGTCGGCCGCAACACCCTGACGCTCCCGCTGTTCCCCGCGATGAGCCGCGCGGACGTCGTGCGGGTGGTTGACGCCCTGGCCGCGATCCTCAAAGCCCATCAACCGTCATGAGCCCCCCGCCGAACCTCCCCCTGTCGATTGTCATCCCGGTCTACAACGAGGCGCTCAACCTGCCCACGCTCTTTGCCCGGCTCTACCCGGTGCTCGACGCGCTCGGGCGGCGCTACGAGGTCATCTTCACCAACGACGGCTCGCACGACGGCTCGATCGGGCTGCTGCAGGCGCAGCATGCCGCGCGGCCCGACGTCACGCGGGTGATCGATTTCAACGCCAACTACGGCCAGCACATGGCCATCATGGCGGCGTTCGAGCGCGTGCGCGGCGACGTCATCGTCACCCTCGACGCCGACCTGCAGAACCCGCCGGAGGAGATCCCGAAGCTGCTGGAAAAGATGGCGGCCGGCCACGACTACGTGGGCGGCTACCGGCTGCACCGGCAGGACTCCTGGTTTCGCACCTACGCGTCCAAGGTGATCAATTTCGTCCGCGAGCAGACCACCAGCATCGAGATGACGGACCAGGGCTGCATGCTCCGCGCCTATTCCCGTCCCGTCATCGACGCCATCGTGCGCAGCGGGGCGATCAACACGTTCATCCCGGCGCTGGCGTACAGCTATGCGAGCCATCCCGCCGAGGTGGGGGTGAAGCACGAGGAGCGGCACGCCGGGGTGTCGAACTACTCGTTCTATGCGCTGATCCGGCTGAACTTCGACCTGATCACGGGCTTCTCCCTCGCGCCGCTGCAGTATTTCACGATGTTCGCCGGCCTGTGCTCGGCGGGCAGCCTGCTGCTCGTGCTGGTGCTGGCGTACCGCCGCCTCTTCCTCGGCGCGGAGGCCGAGGGCATCTTCACCCTGTTCGGCATCCTGTTCTTCCTGCTCAGCGTGGCGATGGTTGGCATCGGCCTGATCGGCGAATACGTCGGCCGCACCTACCAGGTGGTCCGCGCGCGGCAGCGCTACTTCGTGAAGGAGATCCTGGAGACCACGCCGTAGCCGGCGGCGCGGGCCCGCCGGGGCCAAACCCGGTCCCAGCCTCCGCCTCCCCGCCCGCGCGCTCCTTTTCCTCCTCGTTTCCCGCCCCATCATGACCCCGCCCCGCATCCTGTTTTTCGGCTACAGCGAAGTCGGCTACGAGTGCCTGTCCCTGCTGCTGGAGCGGGGGGACCACGTCGTGGCGCTGGTGACGCACGAGGACAACCCGGGGGAGAAGATCTGGTTCCAGACCCCGGCGGTGGCGGCCCGCGCGAAGGGTGTGCCGGTGTTCACCCCGGAGAACGTCAACACGCCCGAGTGGCGCGAGCGCCTCGCGGCGCTGCAGCCCGACCTGATTCTCTCGGTCTACTACCGGCACATGATCGGGACGAAGCTGCTGGCCCTGCCGCGGCTCGGGGCCTGGAACCTGCACGGCTCGCTGCTGCCGGCCTACCGCGGCCGCGCGCCGATCAACTGGGCGGTGCTCCACGGGGAGCCCCGCATCGGCATGACGCTGCACCGGATGGTCGCGCGCGCCGACGCCGGCGCGATCATCGACCAGAACGGGGTGAACCTCGGCCCGCGGGACACGGCCGAGGAGGCGTTCCGCAAGGTCCTGCCCTGCGCCCGGCGCGTGCTCGCCCGCCAGATCGGCGGGCTGCTCGCCGGCAAGGTCCGGGAGACGCCGCAGGACGAGTCCCGCGCGACCTGCTTCGGCGGGCGGAAGCCCGAGGACGGGCGCATCGCGTGGACGCAGACCTCGCGGCAGATTTTCAACCTGATCCGGGCGGTGACCGACCCGTATCCCGGGGCGTTCACGGACGTCGGGCCGGCGCGGCTGATGGTGTGGTGGGGGGAGACCGACTCGGCGGCCGCGCGGGACCGGCGCGGGGCGCCGGGCGAGATCCTCTCGGTCGCGCCCCTGGTGGTGGCGACGGGGGACGGCGCGCTGGAGCTCACCCGCACCGAGTGGCGGGGCGCGGCCGCGCCGGCGCTGGCGGTCGGCCAGGTGCTGTGAGGCCGGCCCCCGCGGCCGCGCGCCGCCCGGCGCCCAGACATTCTGGCGTGTCTTTTCCGGGGTTTCGTGGTTAATCCTCCGCTCTCCTCCTTTTTCCCATGCCCCTCAAAATCCTCATCCTCGGCGCCAACGGCTTCATCGGCAGCTCGCTCACCCGCGCCATCCTCAAGCAGAAAGACTGGGAGGTGTACGGCATGGACATCGGCAGCCACAAGCTCGAGGACAGCCTGGGCAACCCGCGCTTCAAGTTCGTCGAGGGCGACATCACGATCAACAAGGAGTACATCGAGTACCACGTGAAGAAGTGCGACGCGGTCATCCCGCTCGTCGCGATCGCGAACCCGATCCAGTACGTCAAGGACCCGCTGCGGGTGTTCGAGCTCGATTTCGAGGCCAACCTCGCCGTCGTCCGCCAGTGCGCGAAATACAAGAAGCGGATCATCTTCCCGTCCACCTCCGAGGTCTACGGCATGTCGCAGGACAAGCAGCTCGACGAGGCCACCAGCTCGCTGGTCTATGGCCCGATCGAGCGCCAGCGCTGGATCTACGCCTGCTCGAAGCAGCTGCTCGACCGCGTGATCTACGCCTACGGCGTGCGCGACAACGTGGACTACACCCTGTTCCGGCCGTTCAACTGGATCGGGCCGAAGCTGGACGACGTGATGGAGCCCAAGGAGGGCAGCTCGCGGCTCTTCACGCAGTTCATCTCGAACGTGATCTTCAAAAAGCCGCTGCAGCTGGTCGACGGCGGCAAGCAGAGCCGGTCGTTCACCTTCATCGACGACGGCGTGGACGCGCTGCTGCGGATCATCGAGAACAAGAACGGCTGCGCCTCGCGCCAGATCTTCAACCTCGGCAACCCGAAGAACGACGTGAGCGTGGCGGAGCTGGCGAAGCTGATCATCGCGGCGTTCCAGCACTATCCGGACTACCGCGACCATGTCGCCAAGGCGAAGACCGTCGTCGTGCCGTCGGGCAAGTATTTCGGGAAATACTATCAGGACATCCAGAAGCGCGTGCCCTCGATCGCGCATGCGAAGCGGCAGCTGGGCTGGTCGCCGAAGGTGAATCTCAAGACCGCGATCAAGCTGACCCTGGACTACCACCTCGCGCACAAGGACTATCAGCTCGAATAACGCCGGCTCCGCTGGCGCGGGGCCGGGAGCAAGGGACCGGGAGGCCGGCCCCTCCGATTCCGAACCCGGCTCCTGGCGCGCCACTCCTGGTCCCCGCCATGCCCCTCCGTCTCGCCCTCAAGGTAGATGTGGACACCGACCGCGGCACGCGGGTCGGGGTGCCGAACCTCGTGGCGGACTGCCAGGATTTCGCGGCGCCGGCGGCCTTCCTGTTTTCGCTCGGGCCGGACCAGACGGGGCGGGCGATCACGCGGGTGTTCCGGCCGGGCTTCTTCCAGAAGGTCAGCCGCACCAGCGTGGTCCAGCTCTACGGCCTGCGCACGCTGCTCAACGGCACGCTGCTGCCCGCGCCGCACATCGGCCGGCGGAATGCGGCGGCGATGCGCGCGGTGCGCGACGCCGGGTTCGAGGTCGGGATCCACGCCTACAACCACTACCGCTGGCAGGACCACGTGCAGACGATGTCCCTCGACGCGGTGCGGGCGGAGTTCATTGCGGCGCGGGCGGAGTTCCTGCGCATCTTCGGGCACGAGGCCCGGACGGCCGGCGCGGCGGGCTGGCAGAGCAACGCCCGCAGCCGCCAGGTCTACGACGAGGCGGCCCTGCGGTATGCGAGCGATACGCGCGGCGGGCCGGCGTTTTTCCCGCGGGTCGACGGGCAGGTGTTCCAGACGCTGGAGATTCCCAGCACGCTGCCGACCTTTGACGAGCTGATGGGCCGGCCGGAGTATCCCGACGACCGGATCGTGCCGCACTTCCTGTCGCTGCTGCGCGCGGACCAGCCGAACGTGTTCACGCTGCACGCCGAGATCGAGGGCATGGGCCGGCGCCACCTGTTCCGCGCGCTGCTCGCCGCGTGCCAGCAGGCCGGGGTGGAGTTCATCCGGATGGACCACCTGGCGGACGAATTGCTGGCGAACCGGGCGGCGATTCCGGTCCGCGACCAGGTGATGGGCACGGTCGACGGCCGCTCCGGGCTGGTGGCAGTGCCGGCCGAGCCGGGCGGCCCGCCGCGCGGGCCGGCTATTTCCGGTCGATCCGGGTGAACAGCCAGATGCCGAGCACAAGGATGACGAGATTGGGCGCCCAGAGCAGCAGGTCGGGCCGGTACTCCGGGTGGCGGTCGAGCGCCTTCACCGCGACGGTCAGCAGATAGTAGCCCAGGGTCAGCAGCAGGGCCACGCCGAAGTTGGCGGAGGTCTCGCGCCGCGACACCTTGATGCCGAGCGGCACGCCGAGGAGCGCGAGCGAAAACACGGCCAGGGCGGTGTTGAGCTTGTCGTGGAAAATGAGCTCGAGCTTCATCCGGTCGCGGGCGAACTGGCCGGCCTGGCCGGGGGGCGGCGTCTGCGCGGCGAGGCGCGCCCGGGCGACCTGCAGCTCGCCCAGGGTCAGCCACTCCGGCTTCACCCGCACGCCGCTGTGGCCGAAAAACCGGTCGAGTGGCAGCCGCGCGGCCTCGATCTTGCCGAACGAGGCCACGTAGGGGCTGTCGAGGAAGCTCTCGGGGTTCCGCTCCGCCCGGTTCTCCACCCGCGCTTGGATGAGGGTGACAATCAGCTCGTAGGTGGACTCGTCGTAGTCGATGTGCCCGGACTCGGCGTGAATCACGGTCTGCACGCGCTTCTGGTCGTCCAGCTTCCACAGCCAGACGTCCCGCATGACCGCGCCCTCCTTTTGGTTCACGTAGATGACGCAGTTGGGAAAATTGCGGATGAACGTCTTGGGCACGATCAGCTGGAGCGGATTGGCGGCGACGGCGGCGGCAAAGTTGCGCTCGTACGTCACCCGCGCGCGGGGCATGGCCTCGAAGTTGCAGTACAGGCCCAGCGCCGCGCCCAGCAGGGCGAGGAGGAGGATGGGCCGGGCGAGGCGGGGCAGGCTCAGGCCGACGGAGCGCAGGGCGGTGATTTCGCTGTCGGCGGACAGCCGGCCGAGCGTGAGCAGCACGCCGGTGAGCATCCCCATCGGCAGGGCGAGGGTGACGGCGAACGGGGCCAGGGTCAGGACCAGCTGGACGAACATCAGCGGGGAGAGCTGCCCGGCCAGCACGTAGGCGAGCATGTCGCGCAGGACATTCGGGACGAGCACGATGAACGTGAACAGGCCCACGGCCGCGGCGCAGGTGGCGAGGACGCTGCGGAAGATGTAGCGGTCGATGAGGTTCACGGGCGGCGCAGGGTTCTTCGCAGAGCGCAGGGTCGCTGACAATCCGCAACGCCGCCGGTTCGGCGGTTTTTCCGCCCCGGGTCGAGCGCTCAGATGCCGAGCGAAAGCTGCGGCGGGTCCGCGCGGCCGCCGCCGGGGGGAGCGGGCTCGAGGCAGGCGGGGCCCTCGTGGCGGCTGTTGCTGACGTAGGGGCCGACCTCGACGGCGTGCAGGTCCGCCTCGGGGGCCGACGCGAGCAGCGGGGCCAGCGCGGCCGGGTCGGTGAGCTGCGGGTCCAGCCACGGCTCGCATTGCTCCGGGGTGAGCAGGACGGGCATCCGGTCGTGGATCCGCTGCAGCGACGCGCTGGGCCGGGTCGTGACCAGGGCGCAGGTCTCCAGGAGGGTGCCGTCGGGTGCGGACCAGCTTTCCCACAGCCCGGCCAGGCCGAAGGCCTGCTCGTCGCGCCGCCGGATGAGCCAGGGCTGCTTGTGGCGGCCGCGGTGCTCCCACTCGTAGTAGCCGCTGGCCGGGAGGACGCAGCGCCGGGTGCGGACCGCCTGGCGGAACGCGGGCTGGGTGGCGAGGGACTCGGCCCGGGCGTTGACAGGCCGGGGGCCGCGGTCGTCCCGGGCCCACGACGGCACCAGCCCCCAGCGCAGGCGGGTTGCCTCGCGGCAGGCGGATTTTTTTTCCAGGGCGGGGAGCGTGCGGATCGCGGCGAGGCTGGCCCCCGGGGCGAGGTTGTAGCGGGAAGGGTGGTCCGTGGGCGTCCCGACGCCGAGCCGCTGCAGGAGGTCGCGGTAATGCTGCTCGAGCAGCACGAAGCGGGTGCACATGGGTCAGGGCCGCAGCAGGGCGGGCAGGTCGCGGATGCTGGCGAGCGGGAAAAACCGTCCGGGTGCGGCGGGCGCCTCCGCCACCCGCTCGTGGCCCCAGGTGAGGGGGTAGGGCACGTGAGCGGCGGCGCCGCCGAGGGCGAGGACGGGCAGGATGTCGGACTTGAGCGAGTTCCCCACCATCAGGAACTCCGCCGGGGCGATCGCGTGCCGGCGCAGCACCGTGGCATAGGCGGCCTCGTCCTTTTCCGAGAGGATCTCGATGTGGGAGAAATGCGCGGCGAGCCCCGACTTCGCCAGCTTGCGCTCCTGGTCGCGCAGGTCGCCCTTGGTGATGATCAGCAGCCGGTGGGTGCCGGCGAGGGCGGCGAGCGTCTCCGCCACGCCGTCGAGGAGCTCGACCGGGTGAGCCAGCATCTCGCGGCCCTGCTGGAGGAGAATCTGGATCTCCTCGGCGCCGATGCGCCCGTCGGTCAGCGCGATGGCGGTCTCGATCGCGGAGAGGGTGAAGCCCTTCACGCCGTAGCCGTAGAGCTCGAGGTTCCTCATTTCCGTGGCGAACAGCGTGCGGTCCACGGTGCCGGCGTCGTGGTAGCGGGCGAGCAGCGCCCGGTAGCGCTCGTGCACGCGCTCGAAAATGTTCTCATTGTGCCAGAGGGTGTCGTCGGCATCGAAGCCGATCGCGCGGCAGGGTCGCATGGGGGAGAGGATAACTCGTCCGGGCGCGGCGAACGCAAGCCTGCGGGCCGGGCGCGGGGCCGGGGAGGGCGGCAACAAAAACGTGGCCGTGGCCGGGGGGATGCGTTTCGCTCCGGGCATGTCCCTCGCCAAGGCCACCCGTCCGGTGTCGATCGCCCGCCATGAAGGCGCGGGGCCGCCGGAGGTGCGGGACGACGTGATTGCGGTGGAGGAGCCGCTGGAGATCCGGGTGGGCGGGCAGAGCGTGGCGGTGGTCATGCGCACGCCGGGGCACGACCGGGAGCTGACGGCGGGTTTTTTGGTGACGGAGGGGATCGTGCGCCGCCGCGAGGAGGTGCTCGACCTGATCTACTGCCGGAACGACGGGGGCCGGCCGGAGGAGAACATCCTCGACGTGGTGCTGGCGCCGGGGGCGGCGGTGGACCTGGCGCGGCTGACGCGGCACGTCTTCACCTCGTCGAGCTGCGGGATCTGCAGCAAGGCCACGATTGCGGCGGTGCAGGCGCAGTTTCCGCCGATTCCCACCCCGCTGGTGCTGCCGCCGGCGGTGCTGGCGGCGCTGCCCGGGCAGCTGCGGGCGGCCCAGGCCGCGTTTGCGCTGACCGGCGGCCTGCACGCGAGCGCGCTGTTCGATGCGGCGGGCGTCCTGCAGGTGGTGCGGGAGGATGTCGGCCGGCACAACGCGCTCGACAAGGTGGTGGGCCACGCGTTTTTCGCCGAGCGGCTGCCGCTGGCCGGCACCGTGCTGCTGGTGAGCGGGCGGGTCTCGTTTGAGATCATGCAGAAGGCGCTGGCGGCGGGCATCCCCGGCGTGGCGGCGCTGTCCGCCCCGACCAGCGCGGCGGTGGAGTTCGCGCAGGCGAGCGGCCAGCTGCTGGTGGGCTTCCTGCGCGGGGAACGGATGAATGTTTACGCCGGCACCTTGGCCGGCTGAGGCTGTCGGAACGGTGCGCATGAAATCCCGCCTCCTCTGCTTGGCCCTGGCTCTGGCCGTCCCGCTCGCGCGGGGCGGGGAGGGCAGCGAATCCCTGCCGGACCGCACCCTGCGCCAGCTCGTCGAGCGGCAGCAGAGCCTGCTGGCGGAGGCGGCCAAGGGCAGCGCGCACTTTGACGAGGACAACTTCCAGCTGCAGCTGCAGCAGGTGTCCCAGGGCTACGAGCTCCTGCTGCGCGACAACCCGGACTACGCCCCCGGGTACGGGGCGTACGGCTACCTGCTGGGCAAGGTCGGGATGCGGAAGCAGTCGATCGCGATGCTGCTCAAGGCCAACCAGCTCGATCCCGACCAGCCCCTGGTCAAGAACCAGATTGGCAATTTTCTCGCCGAGGAGGGCAAGCCGCTTGAGGCGGCCCCGTACTTCCTCGCGGCCATCCGGCTCGCGCCGAAGGAGCCGCTCTACCACTACCAGCTGGGCACCCTGCTGCACGAGGCGCGCGACGACTTCATCCGGGCGGGGGAGTGGACCCCGGAGGCGCTGGCCCACTCGGAGCACGAGGCCTTCCGGCACGCGGCCGAACTGGCGCCCGACCGCCTGGAGTTCACCTACCGCTATGCCGAGTCGTTCTACGACCTGACGACCCCGGACTGGGCCGGGGCGCTGCGGGCCTGGGGCGCGCTGGAGGAAAAGGCGCCGACCGATGTCGAGCGCCAGACCATGCGGCTGCACGCCGCCAACATTCTGATCAAGCAGGGCAAGCCCGACCACGCGCGGCTGCTGCTCGCCCAGGTGACCGAGGCCTCGCTCCAGGCCCAGAAGCAAAAGCTCGTTGCGCAGCTCGCGGCCAAGTCCGAGAAGTAACCGGCCTCGCGCCGCCTCCATGTCCCTGCTCGACCACCTCGAACGTGTCTTCGGCCGATTCGCCGTCCCGCACCTCTCCCTCTACCTCGTCATCGGGCAGGCGTTCGTCCTGCTTTCGGCGCTGCTGGGGCTGCTGGACCTGAGCTACCTCGTGCTCTGGCCCGAGCTGGTCCGCCAGGGCGAGTGGTGGCGGCTGCTCACGATGGTCTTTCTGCCGCCGACCGCGACGGGGATGTTCGGCTACGTGTTCGTGGTGTTCGCCTGGTACCTGTTCTTCCTGATGGGGGGCGCCCTCGAGGGCAGCTGGGGGGAGTTTCGCTACAACCTGTTTCTCCTCACGGGCTACGCGCTGACGGTGGCGGCGGCGTTTATCACCCCGCTGGCGCCGACCGGCAACCTGTTCATCGCCGGCTCGGTCTTCCTCGCATTTGCCTGGCTCAATCCCGACTTCGAGCTGGTGGTCTTCTTCATCCTGCCGGTGAAGATCAAGTGGCTCGCGCTCCTCACCTGGCTGGGGCACGCCTATTATTTTGTGGTGGGGAGCTGGCCGCTGCGGCTGCAGATCCTCGCCGCGGTGGGCAACTTCCTCCTCTTCTTCAGCCGGGACCTCGCGCAGGCGCTGCGGCACGGCCAGCGGGTGATGGCCACCCAGACGTCGCGCCTGGCCGCCGAGGCCGCCGGGCCCGAGGCGCGGCACCGCTGCCACGTCTGCGGCAAGACCGACCAGACGGACCCGCAGCTCGACTTCCGCTACTGCTCGAAGTGCGCGGGCGACGAATGCTACTGCCCGGAGCACATCTTCACGCACGAGCACGTGCCGGCCCCCCGTGACGCGGCGCAACCCTGAGCTCCGGGCCGGGGCGGCGCCCGGCGTGACGCTGGGCGCCTGGCTGCAGTGGGCGGAGCAGCGCTACGCGCAGGAGCGGCTCGCGCTCGGGCAGGTGGCGGCCAGCGCGCACGACGAGGCGCTCTACCTGCTCCTGCGCACCCTCGGCCTGCCGCTGGACAGCCCGGCGGGCGTGCTGGCGCGGAAACTGACCGCGGCCGAGCGGGCGGCGGTGGCGGCCGTGCTGCAGCGCCGCATCGTCGACCGGGTCCCGGCGGCCTATCTCCTCCGGGAGGCCTGGCTCGGGGAGCACTGTTTTTATGTCGATGAGCGGGTCATCATCCCGCGCAGCTACTTCCTGGAGATCATCCCCGGCCAGCTCGACGGCTGGCTGTCCGACCCGGCCCGGGTCCGCCGCGTCGCGGACGTGTGCACCGGCTCGGGCTGCCTTGCCATTTTGCTGGCGCACCATTTCCCGCGGGCGCAGGTGGACGCGGTGGACCTCTCCGCCCCGGCGCTGGAAGTCGCGAAAATCAATGTCCGGACGCACCGGCTCACGCGGCGCGTGACGCTGCACTGCAGCGACCTGTTCGCGGCCGTGCCGCCGGCCCAGTACGAGGTGATCGTGTGCAATCCGCCCTACGAGCCGAGCGCCCTGGTGGAGGCGCAGAGCCCGGAGTTCAAGGCCGAGCCGCGGCTGGCCCACGATGGCGGGCTGGACGGGCTCGGGATCATCCGCCAGCTCCTGCGCCAGGCGCGCACCCGGCTGGCGCCGCAGGGGATCGTGCTGCTCGAGGTGGGCGGCCTGCGCCCGGCGATGGACCGGGAGTTTGCCGCGCTGGAGCCGCACTGGCTCCGGACGGAGGACGGCTCAGACTGCATCTGCGTGATCCACGCGGCGCGCCTGCGCCGGGCGGGGGCGGCGCGCGTCGGCCCAACGCACTGAAACCCGCCGCCGGCGGAGTCCGGTTGCACGGCGGGGCTCGGTCCAAGAACCGCCTCAGCGGTCCGGGACGGCCCGCACGGGCTGGCCGGCGCCGGCCCAGTTCTGGAAGGAGCCGGCGTTGACGGTGGTCCAGCCCTCCTGGGCGAGGATTCGGGCGGCGAGGCCGGAGCGGTTGCCCGAGCGGCAGTAGAGGAGGAGCGTCTTGCCGCGGTTCTGATCGAGGAAGGGTTTCCAGCGGGTGCGCGGGCCCTGCAGGTCGCTGAGGGACAGGAGGACGGCCGGGGCGGCGACGCCGGTGGCGGCCCATTCCGCGGGCTCCCGCACGTCGATCAGCACGGCCTGGCCGCCGGCCAGGCGCTGGACGACCTCGGCCGGTTTGATCACCGAACCGGCCAACAGGCGTTGGACCACCATCAGCACAGCCAGGGCCGCGAGGACCAGCAGGAGGATTTTCATGAGACAGAAAAGACAGGATCGCCCCGCCCACGCCAACCGCATTCGGGAAAATCCACTGTCGCTCTGCGGACTCAGGGTGACGCCAGCCGGGCGGCGAGGCAGCGGATATGCCGATCGTCCGTGCCGCAGCATCCACCCAGAACTTTCAGGCCGAGTTCGCGGTGCAGGTCCCACAAGGATTCGGCGAAATTCGCCGGGTCGCCGGCGATCACGTCAACCTGTCCCTCCAGCGCTTCCGGGCTGAGGGCGGCGGTGTTGGCCAGCAGGCCGATGATCCTTTGCCGGACCCGGGGCGAGGAGTTGGTCGGGTGAATCAGGGCAGCCCGGGCAAGGGCGGGGTGGGTGCAGTTGATCAGGTAGGCCGTCGGTTGAGGATGCGTGGCTGCATCGAGTGCGTCGATGGCCTCCTTGAGCGGGGTACCGTCGAGCAAGGTGCCAGCTGGGCGGACGACGAAACTGATCATGAATGGCCGGCCGGTGGCCGCCATGGCGGCGGCGAGGCCGGTGGCCTCAGTCAACGCCGGCAGCGTGATGCCCAGGAGAAAATCCACGCCGGCCTCGGCAAGTTGTCCCGCCTGCCAGCCATGAAAGTCACGGGCGGTCTGGGCGGTCAGGGCTTCCTCCGGTCGGTAGGCATCGCCCCGGCAGCCGATCAGTCCGCCAATCACCACCTTGGCCGCGTAGGCTCCGGTGTCCGCGCGGAGGTCCTGCAGCAGACGGACATTATCGGCATTGACCGTGCGGTGACTGAGGCCGGCGGCGGCGATTCGCTCGGCATTGGCCCGCCAGGTGGGGGTGGACAGCAACAGGGGCAGGTCGTGGGTCAGGCCCGCCTGAACATACTGACGGTAGATTGCCGCCAAGGCATACCGCTTCGCGGGATCGTAGACAAAAGCGGAGTTGACGAGATCCGGATCGAGGGGGGTTGTCGGCTGGCGTCGCAGGCGCTCGACGACCGCGCCCTCGCCAAGGATGCAGGGGTGTTGGCGGAGATAATCCGGAAAGGCGGGTGGGAGCATGGGGGCGCAAGGGCGCTTGTAATAACTACGGATCACGGCGCCGAAGGCAACCGGCGGCGGGGCGCCTGGACACCAAAAAACGAGCCGGCCCGTGGGCCGGCTCGTTTGCGCCGAAGACAAGCAGTCCGGCTAGGTTTTCGGGCAATCGGCCCGGGTCCCGGTGCCG
>SESH01017263.1_pt1 | contig 60940 bp, 61 predicted proteins | sample 3171561 | NCBI WGS metagenome assembly SESH01 (sample SAMN10866947, study PRJNA518727) | freshwater metagenome | biome: subpolar coniferous forest; feature: holomictic lake; material: water; isolation source: holomictic Lake 442 2011 16.5 m and 2014 13 m | place: Canada: near Kenora, Ontario
ACCCTTCTAGCCCAGCGGCCCTGGCTACTCGCCGATGGCGCCACCGGCAGCAACCTTTTCAACATGGGCCTGGTATCCGGCGAGGCGCCGGAGCTTTGGAACATCTCCCACCCCGATCGCATTCTCGCGTTGCACACCAGCTTCGTCGATGCGGGCGCGGACATCATCCTCACCAACAGCTTTGGCGGCACGCGCTACCGGCTCAAGCTGCACAACGCCGAGACACGCATTCGCGAGCTGAACGTCAGCGCTGCACGGATCGCCCGTGCCGCCGCAGATGCGAGCGGCCGCGAGGTGGTGGTGGCAGGCAGCATTGGTCCGACAGGCGAAATTCTGCAGCCCATTGGCCCCCTATCGGCTGATGCGGCCCGCGAGGCGTTCGCCGAACAGGCAGCCGCGCTCGCCGAGGGCGGCGCTGACGTGCTCTGGATCGAGACAATGTCGTCCCGTGAGGAGGTCGAAGCTGCGATCGAAGGTGCCCGCAGCAGTGGCCTGCCCGTGGTCAGCACGCTGAGCTTCGATACCAACGGGCGCACGATGATGTCGCTGATGCCCAGCGAACTGGCCGCGATTCACCGCAGCCACGGACTGCTCGCCTGTGGCAGTAACTGCGGCGTCGGCCCGTCCGAAATGGTTGCCTCTATCCTCAACCTCGCTACCGCCTCCGATCCCTCCGCCGTGCTGGTCGCCAAGGCGAACTGCGGCATTCCCCAGTACGTGGATGGCGCGATCCAATACAACGGCACGCCGGAACTGATGGCCACCTACGCATGCATGGCATTCGACGCCGGCGCGCGAATCATCGGCGGTTGCTGCGGCACGACCGCCGAGCACCTGCGAGTGATGCGCGCGGCCCTGCAGCGACACACGCGCGGTGAAAGACCGGACGCGGCGGCGATCGAATCCAGGCTAGGGACCATCTCCAATGGCGCTCGAGCTCAGCTACAGGGCCTGATGGACCGCGCATCTGGCGCCGCACCCGGCTCGACCGGCCGTCGGGCAACCGGCCGGAGGGCCTCCCCAGGCGGCGACACGCCGCCCACGGCCTGAACTGGCGGGGCCCGCGCAAGAGCGCCGGAACGGCTTTTTTGAGAACTGTACCGTCCGTTACCGACCCACGCCCGCTGGGCGGAAGTCGCGCTCTGCGCAGCGAACCTCGCGGCTAATCCGCCCGCCGCGCCGGGACAGCCCCGACTCGACCGGCTTTAGCGGCGCAGCGCCGCCTCGATCACGGGGCGATAGACCTCGAAGCCCGGCGCAAAAAAGCCAACCAGCTTGCCCTGATCATCCCACTGACGCAGGCGAACGGCATCGCGATAGTGCGGATTGCGCTCAAAAGCAGCGACCTCGGCGCCACTCATAGGACCGCCCTGCAGCGCGAGCGTAACGACCGAGGCGGCGCTGAGACGGGCGTAGTAGGTCGCATCCGTCGCGCACAGATAACGCTTGGCGGCAACGTGAAGTGCAACAGGCTCGGTCACCTCACGGCCGAAATGTCGCGACAGCCATAACGCACCGACGTTCTCGTGATGGGCATCCATCTGCCAATCTTCGAGATCAGCAGGGACATCCTCCACCAAATGCCCGACGTCGTGCAGCAACGCGGCGATGACCAGGGTCGGCGCCGCCGCGTCCTGGCTCGCAAACCAGGCCGCCTGCAGGCCGTGCTCAAGCATCGACACCTGCTCACCGAAGTAAGAGCCGAGTGCACGGCCAGCATAGAGCGCGGCCAATTCCTCAAAGACGCTCATCGCACACCCCGACGCAAGAGTCCTGCCCGACTGAGCACGCTGTCACGCGTCAGGTAACAGCCCTGCAAATGGCGTGGATGGCGCTCGGAGGAAAACGCCGTCCTGCCATGCAGCGTGCGACGATTGTCGAACACGACGAGATCCCCGTCACCCAGCTTCAGGCGCACCTGGAAGCGCGTCTCACGCAGCAACTGCGCGAAGCGTCGATACGCAGCGTAAAAAGCGAGAAGCTGGTCGGGCGCCATATGCAACGGCGCGATAGAACGGTTGTTGTAGTGAACAGCGCGTAGCCTCCCAGCCACGTCGATCTGGATCAGCGGCTTCTCCGAATAGAGCTCCGCTTCCGCGGACTGGTAAAGGAATGGCACCTGCGTCCTCGACAGCAGCTCGAACGCCGCCGGCTCAGTTACCCGCAGGTAGTCGGCCAGCGCAAACCCATCGCCGAACAAACTGTCACCACCATCAGGGGTAGAGACCAGCGCATGCAGCACCTGGAAACCAGGAACCGGGTCCCGATACGGATTGTCGGTATGCAGTCCGAGCCCGAAATCTGAGTAGGCGAGATTTTCCGGCTTCGCCACCGAGCGCACGTCAAACAACAAGCCGTAGTTGGTCTCGGCGACGCGGCCAATGAGTGCGGATGCCTCGAGTATCGCGCCTTCAACGCACGGCACCTCCGAAATGAATCCAATGCCGTCCTCGATCAGGCGAGTCAGCCAGCGCAGACGCAGCGCATCGTCACTGCGCAATTCAGCGAACCTCAACCACGCGAACTCGCCCCTGCCATCAATGGTCGAGCCCTCCAGCCAATGGCGTGGCCGCAACTCCGGTCGCGCATCGCCGGCGCCGTGTAACTGCGCTTGCAGCCAGGCGGGGTCATAGGCGGTTACGGGCGTGCCGTCCTGCCAGCCAACCTCAATCCGGCCGGCCACGATTTTTGCTCCCACAAGTCGCGGAGCCGTGGGCAGATCGGCAATGTCGACTAGCCGCTGGCCACTGTGCGCATCGCGATCTTCCGGCCGGTTGTCGCGTAGCCACAGACTCGCGTGCACTGATCTTGTTCCGTCGGACCATGCAACCACCATTTCATCCGCTGTCGTGCTCACATCGATCGGGGTATTAATCATCACGCTTCCCTCGAACAGTCCTGAGCGCCCGACGCTGGTGGGCGAACAGCGCAGCAGCCGCAATTGCTGAGGCCGCGGCCACTGAGGCGAGCACGACGAATACTCCACGCCAGCCAAAGGCAACCGAGATTCGTGCGACGCTGTCACCCGCGAGCGCCCCACCGAGGTAGCCGACGCCGTCGATGACTCCAGAGGCGACCGCACCGGCGCGATGGCCGCCGAAATCCAGCGCGAAAGCTCCACCGAGATACGAATAAGGGCCGAGCAGGCAGAACGCCACCACACCCACCAGCACGACAGCGGCCCAGGGCGGGACGAGATCCAGCCGCAGCAGCATCAACCCGAGCAAGGAGGCAGCCGTTGCCGCCAGCCCGCCGAGCAGCAGCAGCGGACGGCCATTGGGCCCGCAACGGTCCCCAACGAAGCCGGCAACCAGCACCGACACAAAGCCCAGCGCCGGAAAAACTGCACTGAGACTAGCCGCATGCGCGGGGTCGTAACCCACCGCATCCCGCAGGTAAACGGGCGTCCAGATATTGAACGTCTCGCGTACGACCGTGCAGCCGAACGAGAGGAGACAGACAAGCAGGAACGCACGACTGCGCAGCAGCGGCAACAGCAGCGTACGCAAGCGCAGCGGCGCATCGTCAGCATCGGCATAAAGATTCAGAGGGTTCGCCTCAGCTTCGGCAAAGCCAAGCTCGGCCCGGGAATTACGCAGGAAGAGGTAATTCGCAACGAAGATCAGACCCGCCGCGAGGGCAGCGAAACGAAACAACGTCTGCCAGTCGTAGCCCAGACCGATCAACAGCCCCATGCACTGGCGGGCAACCACGTCGCCCGCGAAATAACTCAGGCTCAGGATGCCAATGACAGCGCCGTGATGGGAAAAGTGGAACCAGCGCGAGCAGACCTTCAGTAATCCGGCCCAGCCGATCGACTGGGTCAGACGATTTCCTATCCAGGCAATCGTGAAGATCGGCAGCGAACCGCCGGAGGCGAAGAGCATCGTGAACGCAGCCGCTCCACCCAGCCCAATCAGGAAACTGCGGCGACCTCCCCACATATCGCCCAGACCGCACAGGAAAAGCTTCCCTAGCGCATACGCAAGCACACCCAACGAGTACACTTCGCCCAGGCGAACGACTGCCTCTGCGTGCGGGACGCCGCGACGGCCAAGGTCCTCGACCAGCAGCGGCATCGCAACGGAAAAGTCCGCGCGGCAGAAATAATATGCCGCGTACCCACAGAACAGCAGCGACACGGTGGCAACCTGGCGCCACAGAAGCACGCCCATAGGTCTGGCCTCCGGCTCCTGACTCAACGACATCCGCCACTCTCCGCCTGAGGACAATCACTGCGCCCGACCGAGCCTAGCACGAGAGCCATGACCGGACGGATCCAGGCACGGGCAGGCACGGGCAGGCACGTACCGATGATAGGCTTGGCCTCCTGTGCTTCCGCGAGGATTTCTCCGATGTCTGTCGACTCCCGTCCGGTCGCCCTCGTCACCGGCGCATCACGCGGCATCGGCGCCGAAATCGCCCGTCAACTGGCAGCGCGAGGCGTGCGCATCGCTGTCCACTGCAACGCCAACCGGTCCGCGGCAGAGGCGACGCTGTCCCAGCTTGCCGGTAGCGGGCACGCGACTGTCGCCGCAGACCTCGCGGATGTTGCAGCGACTACGCGCCTGTGGGGGGAGGTTGTAGGCACCTTCGGCGCCATCGATATCCTTGTGAACAATGCGGGCATTTACCTGAACCATCCGCCGCTGGCCTCCACCGCGCACGACTGGTTGCAAGCCTGGCGACTTACGCTCGACACCAACCTGCACGGACCAGCTCACCTGTCGCTGCTGGCAGCGCAGGCAATGGCCTTGCGGGCCGAACGGCACGGGAGCGGCTTCGGTCGCGGACGAATCGTGAACATCTCCTCGCGCGGAGCGTTCCGTGGCGAGCCCGACGCGCCGGCGTATGCGGCCAGCAAAGCGGGCCTCAACGCGCTGAGTCAGTCCCTCGCACGCGCGCTCGCACCCGTCGGCGTCTACGTTTACTGCCTGGCGCCGGGATGGGTCGAGACCGATATGGCAACCGCAACGCTCGCGGGGCCGGACGGCGACGGAATTCGCGCCCAACATCCACTCGGACGTCTGAGCCGGCCGGACGAGCTGGCCCACGCAGCAGTCTATTGCGCGCTTGACGCCCCGGCGGCCATGACCGGTGGCATCATCGACGTCAACGGCGCCAGCTACCTGCGGTCCTGACAGCGCATCCCGACGGAGACCCCCCGTGTACCGACTTGCACTCCTACTGCTCTCAGTCGCCGCGCTGGCAACGGCGCAACCTGCGGCCGCTGCACCGCCGGCGACGTTGACCGGCGTCATCGACGAGGCACTCGCGACCGGCTCCGACGCACTACTGCCGGCTATCTTGTCCGTGCCACTGGGACTGTCGAATGACGAGTCGGCGACTCCTGTACACGAACTCGTCGCCCAAACCGGCCACATCACCCACCGATTCTGCGTCAGCATTTCTCATCGCCACGAGCTACTGATGTTGAACGTAGAGGAGGACCGTGGCGTGACCAACGCCTATCTGCTATCGGCTGCCGGCAAGCTGCGCAAAGCCGTCACACAGGCAGGCCAGGGCGCAGCCGTGACGATCCCCCGCGCTCACGCGGCGGCCGCGTTTTTGGCTGAGCGCGACTACTGGAGCAATAGATTGCGACCGCGAACGGCCACCCACTGATGCGTAACCACAGCACCTTTGATCTGGCGCAGGTTCGCGCCGATACTCCGGCCTCGGCGCGGCTGATCCATTTCAACAACGCCGGCGCGGCGCTGATGCCTAACGCTGTTTCCGACGCGATATTTTCGCATCTTGACCTCGAGCGACGCATTGGCGGTTATGAGGCCGAGACGGTCGCGCAGCCCGCCATTAATGACTTCTACGACGCCTTCGCCGAACTGCTCAACTGTGATCGTGGCGAGATCGCCTACGTCGAGAACGCAACGCGGGCATGGGACATGGCGTTCTACGCCCTGCCATTGCGAGCTGGCGATCGCATCCTGACGCACGACTCCGAGTACGCCTCCAACTACCTCGCTCTGCTGCAGTTGGCGAAGCGACTGGACGTCGGCATCGATGTAGTGCCATCCGACGCACACGGACAAATCGACGTCGAGGCGCTGCGACGGGCAATCTCGAGCGAATCGCGGGTTATCGCGCTGACACACGCCCCGACCCACAATGGGCTGATCAACCCGGCGGCTGAAGTGGGCCGGATTGCGCGAGAGCACGGACTGATATATGTCCTCGACGCATGTCAGTCGGCGGGGCAACTGCCGCTGGACGTCAAGAAAATCGGCTGCCACGTTCTCTCTGGCACCGGTCGCAAGTTCCTGCGCGGCCCGCGGGGCACTGGCTTCCTGTACGTGGAGCAGTCGCTGCTGCAGATGCTAGATCCACCGTTCATCGATATGCACGCTGCGCGCGCACTGCCTTCGGCCAGCTTCGAACTGCGCAGCGACGCACGTCGCTTTGAGACGTGGGAGAGCTACGTGGCAGGTCGCCTCGGACTTCGCGCAGCGGTCCGCTACCTGCTGAGCCTGGGGGTAGATACCGTCTCGACACGAGTCGTCTCGCTTGCCGCATCACTGCGCGACGCACTGCGCGCTGAACAGCGCGTGACGGTGCACGACCGCGGCGCGGCCAAGAGCGGCATCGTCACGTTCACGCTGGCCGACGAACAAGCCCCGGCAACGGCCGCCAGGCTGCGTGCCGCAGGGGCAAACGTATCGGTTACGGTTCCCGACGCCGCGCCGCTGGACCTTCACCTGCGGCGGCTACAGGGCGCGGTCCGCGCCTCTGTGCACTACTACAACACAACCGAAGAGATTGCCCACTTCGTCAAGCTCGTGGTCAGTGGCTAACGGCCCCTTCAGGGCTGCAGGCGCTCCAGGAAGACCGGCGTGCCATTGACGGCCGCCGTGCCACTGGGCCCGTCCACACGCAACGGATCGGTAAGGTCATTGTAGCTGGCGCCCTCTACACGACTGGCGCGCGCCAGCCGTACCCCCGCGCCGCCGTGACCGTAACCATGCGGCAGACAGACGACGCCGGGTCGCACGGCCTCAGTTGCCTGCACATCAACTTCGATCGACCCCACGCTCGAGCGCAGGCGTGCCCGGGTTCCGTCGGCGATGCCCCGCGCCACCAGATCGCTGGGGTGCACCTCGAGCTGGTGGCGGGGCTTGCCCTTCACCAGACGCGGCGCGTTGTGCATCCAGGAGTTGTTGCTACGGACATGGCGCCGGCCAATCAGCAGCAGCTCACCGTCTGGAGCATCGATCGCCGGCCTCGCTCGCAGTTGCGCAAGCGCTGCCATCAGGAACGACGGCGCGCACTCAATCTGGCCGCTATCGGTCTGCAGCCGACGTAACAACGAAGGCGCTAGCGGTCCAAGGTCGAGTCCGTGCGGGGCACTCTCCAGCATTTCCATCGAAAGCCGGTCGGGGCCGCGCGCGAGCGCAGCGGCGATCATCTCCCGTGGCTCTGCCAATGCGGTAAAGGACTGGCCTTGCGCCGCAGCATGGCTGGCACACAGGCCGTTGATGATCTGCCAGTCGGCACGCTCAGTGCCGGCCATCGGCCGCAGAGGCGTGTTCAGACGGGCGACCCGGCGCACGGCAAGTGCGTTAAACACTGCGTCGTAGTGAAACTGAGTCAGCGGCGACGCCGGTGGCAGGATCAGGTGCGCATGGCGAGTGGTCTCGTTTACATAGATGTCCACGGCGACGTAGTAATCAAGCCCGGCAAGCAGCGCGTCGAGGCGCGCACCGGCCGGCGTCGACAGTACCGGGTTGCCGGCACAGGTAAACAATCCGCGGATCTGGCCCGCTCCCGGGGTGGCGATTTCCTCGGCAAGCGCAGCTACCGGCAGTTCGCCGGCGAACTCCGGCAGGCCGCGCACGCGGCTGCTGAAGCGCGCGCGATGTCCGCGCGCAGTGCCTGGACCGGTCATCGGCAGGGCCGGCTCACACGGCAGCGAACCGCCTTCGCGATCGAGATTGCCGGTATAGAGGCTGAGCAACTGCAGTAACCACTGGCACAATGAGCCGTGTTCTTGCGTCGACAAACCCATGCGGCCATAGACGCTAGCGCGCCCGGCCGCATACAGCTCTAGCGCGAGCCGCGCGATCACCTCTGCCGGTACACCACAGCGCGCTGCAGCCGCCGCGACGGTCACGCCGGCGGTCGCTGCAAGCGCCTGCTCGAAGCCGCTCAAGCGCCCCTCGTAAAGCGCAGTACGCGCCGGTCCCACCTGACGCAGGGCGCTGAGCAGGCCGAGCAGGAACCAAACGTCGGTTCCCGGCTGGATGGGTACGTGCTCGGAGGCAATTTGCGCAGTCTCGCTAAGACGCGGGTCGACCACGACCAGACGACCGCGCCTGACCAACTGCTCCAGGCGTCGGGCGATGCCCGGTGCTGTCATCAAGCTACCGTTCGACGCTACCGGGTTGGCCCCCAGCATCAGCATCCAGTCAGTGCGATCCACGTCGGGCAGCGGGAGCAGGAACTGATGGCCGTACATCGCCCACGCGACCAGCTGGTGGGGCCATTGGTCGACGGACGAGGCCGAATAGACGTTGCGGGTACGCAGCTGCCGTAGCAATGCCGGAACGTACGCCGAGTGCCCGAAATGATGGACGTTAGGGTTACCAAGGTAGGCGGCAACCGAATCAGCGCCATGGGCCCGCTGGACCGCTGCCAGGCGCTCGCCCGCTTCCTGCAGCGCCGCGTCCCACGCCACTTCCTCCCAATCGCTGCCGCGCCGCCGTAGCGGCTGGCGCAGCCGGTCCGGATCGGCCTCGAGGTCGATCAGCGCATTGCCCTTGGGGCAGACGTGACCACGACTGAATGGGTCGGCCTTGTCGCCACGGATTGCCGTGACCCGCCCCGCTTCGTGCGTTATCTCGAGCCCACAGATCGCCTCGCAAAGCGGGCAGGCACGGAAGTGGCTTACACTGGCCATCGGCAGTCCCTAGTCGACGCGAGTGGCCGCGGGGCCCTCGCCGGTGCTGTCAGTAGTTCTCGGTAATCTCGGCTTCGCTGACACCGGCCTTCAGCAGCAGCTCGCGACGCGTACGCGAAACCGACAACAGCGGATGGCGACGGGCAGCGGCAACTTCCGCCACCGTGTAGGGCTTGAAATCAGTGCCGCGGCCGCCATCTGCAAACTTGTCGATGCAGAGATTCATCACAGCGGTTAGTGCGCCGTCGGACAGCTGCGAGTTTGCGACTCCCGGCACGCGCATCAGGAACTCACGGCCACCGTCAACCTTCAGGTAACGGCCCATGCTGCCATTCAACACAGGCACCTTGTGCGGCACGCCCCGGCCGGCATCGCCGTGGCAACCACCGCAGAAAAGCAGATAGTTCTGCGCCACATCCTTTGACTCCGGTCGCTCCAGCGCCGCAACCGGCAGCGCCGAGAGCACTAGAATCAACAAGGCCAGGAAGCGCGGCGATAGTTTCACTGCGGCAGTCTCCCGATGACGGATTCCCGGTGCGTGCGCACCTCTGCACCATCGACGGCGAAAGTTCGTTCCGCCGCGATTTCTGCCGCTTCGATCGGCTTCGCTTCGGCCGGCGCACGCCCCAGATCGAATACAACATGATTCAGCGTCGCTGCGAGCGTCGCGTCATCCAGGCGCGAGAACTCCGGCATTTTGAAGTTGTAACGCCGATCCTCGACGGAGATTTCGCCGTACATGCCGTACAAAGACGTCAGCACGAGCTGGCGGCGACCTTCAGCCGTCGCGACGAAACGCGGCGGATAGACGGTGACCGGCGGAGCAAGCCCGGCGGTACCGGCGCCATTGGGGCGATGGCAGACGGCGCAGTTCGCCTTGAAGGTTGCCGCGCCGTCCTCATACCGCAACGGCTCGTCCGCCCAGACGCCGGCCGGGGCCGTCGCGAGGATCGCAAGCGCGAGCAGCCGGCGCATTACTTGTTCGCGACGCCCAGGATGACCGAGACCGAACAGTGATAGTTCGGGTTGTCGTTGGCCATGCACCAGTTGACATCATTATTGAGGGATAGCCGGTACATCGGCTTCTCGCCCTCGTTGCGATTGCACATGCAGCTGCCACAACTGGTCTTGCCGCAGCAGTCGTTGTACGAAACGATGTAGTCACGCCCGTCCACTGGGTTGTGGCAGGTGCCGATCCAGGTGATCGGCGAGGGCTGCGTCCCCGGCGGACAAGTGGACGAGGTACCGCCACAGCAGGAACAGAGAAAGCCGTCGATTGCGCAGTACTTCCAATACTCGCACGCGTTCGGGTCGGAGGCCGCCTTGGACGGCCCCTTTGATCCACTCTCCGCATTAGCAGGCGCCGCGGCCTCGGCCGCGTCAGCGCGCGCGCCACGACTGACCGGCAGCAGCGGCAGCAGCGCCGTGCCCGTCAGGACCATGCCGAAAGCACCGAGAAAGCCACGACGGGAGGTGCGCCGAGCGAGCCCACGCGAGGCGAGCTCAACCAACCGATCCAGCCGCTGCTGCATCGTTACGGGTTCATCATTGACCACAGTGTCTGCCCCAGTTTGGCTTCTGCGTGCAGGAGCTTGCCGGTCATCGCGTCGATGACCAACAGCGAGGAATTCTCAGTTGCCGCGAACAGCAACGGATGATCGTCCTGGGTCGCGAGGACCGAGAACACACCACCGTACTTGGCGACATCGACCGGCCAACGTGCGATGCGGCGATGGGTCTTCGTATCAAAGACCCAGATCTGGTTGCCACCCACCTTATGGGTGCCCTCACCGCCATAATGCATCGGCACATACAAGCGCCCGGACTGCGGCTGGTAGGCCACAACCTGCTGACCACCCGGGCGCCACTGACCACGCTCCTTCGGTCCAACCATCGCCCATGGCTCGACGAAACGCGGCTCGGCGCCACTGAGGTCAATCTCGTAGACATCACCGAGGAAGGAGACGTGCACCACGCCCGTGGGCGTGCCGACGCTCTGGACGAAGATCGGGTCCTTGTCGACGTCAAAGAACGGCTTGGAAACACTACGCGCGGTCTCCTTGCCGTTGTCGTCGTGCGTGACGCTCAGCAAGCGGCCGTTCTCGCACAGTGACGACACCCGCCGCTGCGCGGAGGGCATCACCATCACGCACGCATCGGTGTCGATCTCGCCGACGGCCTTGTTCTTCGCCACGTCGATGATCGAGAAGGAGGCAGCCGGCGTGAGGTTGGTCACATACAGAAAACGGCCATCGGCACTGTAGGAGAGGTTGTAGCTACCCACCGCACCGGACTGAGCCTTCTTTGACGACAACACAATCTCGCCGCGCAAGGTCAACGAGGGATTGTCCTCGAACTCGAGCACGTCAGTGCGCGTGCCATGGCCGCCACGCGACCAGTAGGTCGTCGCGACCGCGGTCGTCTTGTGGTCAGGCGAGATCGCCATGTTCGGGTAGTAACCGACCTCAAACTGGCCAAGCATCCGGTGCTTGTCGCCGTCGTAGAGGTAGACGCGGCCGTCTGTCTCGTTATTGAAGGCGAAGTCGAACAGGTAAGCCCAGTGCGGCGAGCGCACGGGCAGCTGCTCGACCGACAGGTGTTCAGCCGCTAGCGGCGGCGGCAATGTTCCAGCCACCGCCGTACCGGCGATCGCCATCAGCAGCGCAGCGCACGCGCCTGGCCACGTCAACCTCATGAAGGATCCCCCCATTCGTTGGGGCCTAGTGTGCCACAGGGGAAGCCGGCCGGCAGTAGTCCGCCTGCACCCAATAGACGGCAAGGGAGCGGCACGCGATACTCGGCCGGACATGACCCCCTCAAATACCCCGGTAGCACCGCCCCGCGGGATCTACCACGGCTGGATTGTCCTTGCCGCGCTGTTCGCGTCAGGGTTCTTCGTCTACGGCGGGGGCCTGTACTGCTTCACGCTGCTGGTCGAACCCCTCACGGTCGAGTTCCACTGGACCCGGCAGGCAACCGGGGGGCTGGTGTCGGCCTTCTGGCTGAGTGCCCCGCTGCTGCTTTTCGGCGGCTTCGCTATCAAGCGTTTTGGCGTGACCCGCCTGCTACTGGCCGGCATCATCGTTGAGGCGCTGTGCGTGACTTTGGTGGCGACCGTCTCCACGTTCTGGCCTATGTATGCACTGCGGGTGGTGATGGGCTTTGGCAAGGTGATGTGGGCCGTCAGCATCCCGGTGACGATCTCGTACTGGTTCTCGCGGCGCTTCGGCTTCGCACTGGGCGTCGCCTGGGCTGGTTGGCACGTCGGCGGCATGGCGCTCGCGCCGGTCACTGCCTGGATCATCGAGACCGAGGGCTGGCGCACGGCGTGCGTCTCGCTCGGCGTCGCGCTCATTGCGCTCGCGCTCGGTCCGGTCGCGTGGGCCCAGCGCATACGCTCCCCCGCCGCGCTGGGTCTTGGCCTCGACGGCGACCCGCTGCCAGCGGCTGACGCCGCACCAGCGGCCGCCGCGTCGAAAGCGCCTGTAACAGCCGCAGGCTCGCTACGCACGCTACTGAGCTCGCCGGTGTACTGGCTCGTCGCGGTAGCGACGCTGTGCTTCTACACCACCTACGGAGGCCTGTTCGCGCACACGGCGGCGATCGTCGAGGAATCGGGTCATTCGCGGGCGACTGCCGGGCTCGTACTCAGCGCGCTTGGCGGTTGCGCCGCGATCGGCGGACTGATCACCGGCTGGATCCTCGACCGTTCGCCGCTGCTGCGCGTGGCGGTGCTGGTCAACGGCTTGCTGCTCGCCGGGGCGCTGGCGCTGATGAGCGCGAACGGCACCTCCTCCATCGGTGTCCTGGTCATCTACGCGGTCTGCTTCGGCTTCACGGTAGGCGGCTCCGACATCTTCTTCGTGGCGATGCTGCGCAGGCGTTTCCCGGACATTGGCGTCGATTTCGTCTACAGCACCTGGTATTGCATCCAGCTCATGACGCTGACAACGGCGCCGTTCGCGGCCGGCTGGGTCTATGACCAGACGGGCGACTACAAGCAGACGCTCGCGCTACTCGCCGGTTGCGCCGCCGTCGCCACCGTACTGTCGATCATCGCGGCTCGCACGCCGGGATCTCGCCCTCGATGAATGCCAGGCTTCGCCTGGACCGCCCTGGGGACCTGTACGCGACGACTGCCGCCGCCGCCGTGCCCTCCCCGCCTCTGGCTGGCGACCGACGTGTCGAGGTTGCCATCGTCGGCGGCGGCTACACGGGCCTTTCCACCGCGCTGCATCTGGCAGAACAGGGCAAGGAGGTCGCTCTGGTCGAGGCCGGTGAACTTGGTTGGGGCGCGGCCGGCCGTAACGGCGGCCAGGTCAACGCAGGACTCAAGCACGAGCCGGACGAGGTCGAGCGTACGCTCGGGCCGGTGCATGGCCCGCGCCTGGTCCAGCTGTCTGGCGGGGCCCCTGACTACCTGTTTTCCCTCATCGAACGCTATCGAATCGACTGCGAAGCGCAACGCGGCGGGACCTTGCGTGCCGCCTACCGCCACGGTGGACGCCACGCCCTGGAGACGCACGTCCGGCAGTGGCGCGAACGGGGCGTTGAAATTGAGCTGCTGGATGCGGCCGGCGTCGCAGCGGCAACCGGCACCACCCGCTACGTAGCGGCCACCCGCGACCCCCGCGGCGGCGCACTCAACCCACTGTCCTTCGCCAGGGGTCTGGCGGCAGCCGCACTCGCGCGCGGCGCCGTACTCCACGGCGATACGCGGGCGACGCGGCTCGAGCGGGACGGTAGCGGCTGGAGGGTCATTGCCGCCGGTGGCACGCTACGCGCCAATACCCTGGTGCTTGCGACCGATGGCTACAGCGATCACCTGTGGCCGGGACTTGCGCAAAGCTTCGTCCCGGTTTACAGCTCGATCGTGGCCACCGAGCCACTGCCGGAGGCGATCGCGCATACGATCCTGCCGGCGGGTGAGGTTCTCTACGAAAGCGGCAACGTCACCGTCTACTACCGGCGCGACCGCGCCAACCGCTTGCTGATGGGTGGCCGCGGCAGACAACACGAGCCGCGCGGTCCACAGGACTTCCGTCACCTGATCCGCTATGCCGAGGAACTGTGGCCGGCCATCGCCGGTCAGCGCTGGACGCACGGCTGGAACGGCCAATTCGCGCTAACGCCTGACTTCTATCCCCGCCTGCACGCGCCGGCGCCGAACGTGCTGGTCGCGCTGGGTTACAGCGGACGCGGCGTGGCGCTCGCCACGGCGATGGGCGCCGAGCTCGCAGCGGCCGCCACGGGGACGCCGCTGGCGGAACTCGCGCTACCGGTCATGCCGGTCAAGCCAATCCCGTTGCATCGCTTCTGGCGCATCGGCGTCGCGGCACGGATCGCGCTCGGGCGCCTGCAGGACAGCCTGGGCTCCTAGACACCGAGGCCTGTCAGCCGCGACCGGAGCGGCCGCGTGAGCCTTCGTATGCCACCCAGCCGATGATGATGCCAATCCCAATGCCGAACAGCACCCGGGCGGCAGAATTGAGCGCTGTACCCGTAATAAGTGCAGCGCCAGCGGAATCCCGCGTAAGGTCGCTCAGGCGCGCAAGCACGATGCCCGCGACGCCGAACGCGATGAGCTCAACCCACTGCGGCGCACGCCGCAGGCTGGCCGCTAAGGTCGCAATGCGACCGGCCTGCCAACCGCTGCCACACAACGCGCCGCCCAGCACGCCCATCAGCCAGCGCGGTGCGGCAAGCTGCTCGGCGATACCCGGCAGGTCGCCGGCAGTCATGCCTACCAGTCCGAGCCCCGCCATGACGAGGCCGAGAGTCGCGATTTTCGGCAGGGGCTTGTCTGAGGTGAAGCTCAAGGCGGCAACCCGTTTGTAAATGACGCCCTACCGTACGCCGTCGCCGCAGCCCGCTCAAGGCCGCCCGCCATCCGGCTAGAGCGTCTCCGGATCCGCACCGGCCCAGACGTCACTGCCCGAGGACACAAACGCCAGCCATTGCGGCACCCTAGGCAGCTCGCATTCAAAGAAGAAACGGCACGCCCGCAGCTTGCCGTCGTAGTACGGCCGGCCGCGGCGCGCCTCTGCCACCAATGCCTGTTCCAGCCACAGCCACGCAACCACCACGTGTCCGAACGCGCGCAGAAATAGCGTCGCATTATCAAACGCCGCGGCGCCTGGGGCCGCTTGCAGCGTGCGGACCGTATCCTGAAGCTGCGCCCACGCGGCTCGCAGCGCCTGCGCAAAGCCCGCAAGCTCCGCCGAGGCGGTAGCGCGATCGCAGGCGCGGCCGATCCGGGTGCCTGCAATCGCCAGACCATGGCCCCTATCACGCAGGATCTTGCGGCCGAGCAGATCCAGCGCCTGGATGCCGGTTGTGCCCTCGTGAATCGCGTTGAGACGGTTATCCCGGTAAAGCTGTTCAACGTCGTAGTCACGGGTGTAGCCGTAGCCACCATGAACCTGAATCGCACCATCGTTCGCCGCCAGTCCGAATTCCGACGGCCAGGTCTTCGCCACCGGAGTCAGCAGTGCGAGCAGGGAGTGAGAGTCGGCGTTGTCCACTTCGTCGACGAGTTGCGCACAGTACAGGCACAGCGCAACGGCGCCCTCTGCGTAGGCTTTCTGCTCGAGCAACATGCGGCGCACGTCCGCGTGTTCGACCAGCGGTTGCGGTGCACCGCCACGGACCCCGGGCACGCGTCCCTGACGACGCTCCCGCGCATAGCTGAGCGCCGTACGGTAGCCGCGGTAGGCGAGCATCGCGGCGCCGAGGCCGACGCCGATGCGCGCCTCATTCATCATCTGGAACATCTGCGGCAACCCCTGGCCGAGCTCGCCGATGCGCCACCCTATCGCTCCGGCCCGCTCGCCGAAATTCAGCAGCGTGTTGGCCGTGCCACGGTAGCCCATCTTATGATTAAGGCCCGCGACAGTGACGTCGTTGCGCGTCCCATCGGGCAGGACCTTGGGGACGATGAACAACGAAATTCCCCCGCTACCCTCGACCAGCACGCCATCCGGGCCGGGCACCTTGGCAAGGACGAGGTGCACGATGTTCGGCGTAACATCGTGGTCACCGGCAGAGATCCACATCTTGTTGCCCGTCAGCCGATAGCGCGCGCCGAGGGCGTCATCGCCATCAGCCTCCGCACGAGTCCGGATGTCAGCGAGACTGGAACCCGCCTGCGGTTCCGACAGGCACATCGTGCCGAACCATCGGCCCTCGATCTGCGGACGGGCGAATGCCTCAACCTGCTCTGCGCTGCCAAACGTGGCGAGCAGCCGAGCGTTAGCGACGGTTAGCATTATGTAGCCGGCGGTCGCGATGTTCGCTGCGGCGAACTGAGCGAAGAGCGCTGACTGCACGAGATATGGCAGCCCCATGCCGCCCAGACCCACGTCAAAGCCAGCCGAAAACAAGCCGACGTCGGCGTACTGGCGCAGTGCATCACGCACTGCAGGCAGTACATGCACGCCGGCGGCGTCGAGCGAAGGCTCAGTACGATCAGCGTCCTTGTAGTGAGGAAGGAACCAATCGCGGGCGACGCGTTCCCCAAGTTCCAGCACCGCTTGCGTTGCTTCGCGCGAACCATCCGCCGGCGCAGGCCGGGAGCCGCCTAGCCACTCGTGGAGGAGAAACTCCAGATCCTGGGAACTGAGCAGACCGTCATCCATAGCAACACGATCCTCTAAGAGCGCACAGGCACCGTCGGTTAGCCCATATCGTACGCCGACCGGCCTCGGTCAATGACGCCGCAGCGGGTAGCGACTGATCCTGGCTGCGGATCAGCATGCGCCGTGGGCCACCAGAGGCGCGGGCGCCGTATGTCGTCGTTATTGGCGTTGCGCTTGCCGAGAGCGCCCGCGAAACCGAGCAGGCCTCTGCGGCGCAGCACGACATCGGTGCAATCCGATCAATCGACTTGGGAGTAAACTTCCGCCCACGGACTAGTCACGGAAGCTCACATGCGCAAGCTCGGCCACCTCTTCGGGTTCCCGCTACTTAGCCTACTGCTCTGCGTCATGACCGGGCTGTCCCCAACGCTGACCAGCGCGGCGATGGCCCCGCCGAAGATCAACCTCGATGAGTTCGACCGGTCTAAGCAGACCGTGCAGCTACCGAACGGCATCACGCTGGGCTATGTCGACATTGGCCCGCGCACCGGACGGCCGGTCGTTCTGATCCATGGCTACACCGACAATGCCCGTGACTGGGTGCCGCTGCTGCCTTACCTGGACAAGTCGATCCGGACCATCCTCGTCGACATTCGCGGCCACGGGTTGTCGAGCAAGCCGGAATGCTGCTACACGCGTATCGATTTCGCCTATGACATACGCCTGCTGCTGGACCACCTCGACATCAGGGATGCAGACATCGTCGGCCATTCGCTCGGCAGCCTCATCGCGCAGACATTCGCGGAATACTGGCCGGAGCGAACCCACCGACTCGTGCTCGTGTCCTCCACCGGCGGCCCACACACCGCCTGCCCGGCGGGCGATACCAAGCCGATGGACTTCGCCAGCGAGATCGTCAAGCTCAAAGACCCCATTGATCCGGAATCGCCGTGGATGCTCGAATGGTGGTCGTCGCCCACGCCTGTGGATGCGGACTTTCTTCGCCGCCAGCGCATCGACTCGGCGCGGATTCCGGCCAAAGTCTGGCTCGCCGTGCTGCAGCAGGGCCTAAGTGGCAACGACCTGCAGGGCACGCTGCCCTGGATCAAGGCGCCGACGCTGCTGGTCTGGGGCGGCAAGGACCCTATCTTCGTCGACAAGGACCGCTGCTCGCTGATCAAGGCCTTGCCGACCGCCGAGGTAAAGATCTTTGCAGAGCTCGGCCACAACCCATTCTGGGAAGAACCGCTAGCATTCGCTGGCGTCCTGCAGGCCTTCCTGCGTGCAGAGCACTAGCGGCACACGCAACGGCAGCCTCGCCGAGCGGTAGCCGGTTCCTGCACTACGGACGTTGCCAACGTCCTACACGCGCTGCAATCACTCAGGGCTATCACCCTGAGTGCAGGCGCCCCGGGCGGCGGGACTGTTTAGCGTTGCGGCGTCAGACGCCGTGCTCGTTCGCTGTAAACTGGGCCGCGTGACGGGGATACAGCGCGGCCAACTGCGCCCGCGCCAGCACAGCCAGTTGCGCTCGGCGCAGGCCGTCGGTACCGGTTAGCAGCTCCAGCCACAGGCCATGACAGGCAGAGGCAATCAGCTTGGCCGCACTGCGGGCATCGAGCGCCGCGCTACCCTCGGGATCGAGCGCGCCGCACAACTCCTCGAGCATGCGATCGTGAACCTGATCGTAGCCGGCGCAGACGTCACGATACTGCGGGCGAGCCTTTACTTCTCCCCAGAACGCGAACCAGACGGCGACCTTCTTACGCTGGCAGATAGACGAGTCGAAATAACAATCGACGAAAGACCGCAGCCGAATCGCAGCATCGTCACCCGCCGCTGGCAGACGCGCCCGCCACGTCGCCTCAAACTCCTCCGACAACGTGCGCAGCACCGCGGTGAAAAGGTGTTCCTTGCTATCGAAATACTGGCTGATCGAGCCGGCGGCCATCTCTGCGCGTGCAGCAACATCCTGCACGGTCGTGTCCCTCAGGCCGAGCGTGCCGATGCACTCGAGCGCGGCCTCGATCAGCTGCTCCTCACGCCGCACTCGCCGCTGTAGGCGTGCGTCGGAGGTGGCCAGGGAGGTTGAGGAGCTTAGCGACGGTTGCATTTAAACTCCCACTGCATTTATAACAATCATACATTAATTAATAGGTTATACACACACTCTGAATGAATGTTCATTCAAAATTTCCTTGACGTCCCCCTCCCCCAAGGGTCAATCTGCCCGGGCTAAAACAGCCGGGCAGCGAGGACGAGACCATGACGACCGCAGGAACCTCCACTGGACGCGGTGGACGCACGCGCGGATCCCGGCTCGCTGAACGGCGCTCCACGCGGCGGTCGGCCGCCGTTCACCCGGGACTGCCCGGCGGCACCTACCAGCCGCTGAGCGCCAGCGACGTACAGCGCATCGCAGATACAGCCCTCGACGTACTGGCGAACATCGGCTTCAGCGCCGTCACTGACGAAATCCTCGCCTACGCGCTCGCCAAGGGAGCTCACCTCAATGGCAACGGTCGGCTGTGCTTTCCGCGCTCGCTGGTCGAGGATCTGATCGCCAACGCCGCGCGTGAGATCATCTACCACGGCCGCGATGAGCAGCGCACGATCCGCTCGGGCGGCAACCGGGTTTACTTCGCCACCTCCGGCGAGGCGGTCCGCTTCGTCGACCCGGACAGCGGCTCCTACCGGCCATCGACACTGCTAGACCTGTACGACTTCTTCCGCATGGGCGACTACCTGGAGCACATCGACTTCTGCGGCCAGCAGGTGGTCGCCACCGACATCTGCGAAGACGCGCGCCTGCACTCGCTGAACATTGCCTACGCTGGTGCCGCGGCAACCACCAAGCCATTCAGCATTTCGCTCGCCGAAGCATCAACGGTCGGGGATGTGGAGGACCTGTGGGACTCGATACTCGGCGCGCCGGGTGCCTTCCGTAAGCGGCCCTTCGCGGCGATCGGCGTGTGCCCGGTCGTCTCGCCACTGCGCTTTGGTCCCGACACCTCTGGCGTGCTTTGCGAGGCCGCGCGGCGCGGCCTGCCGATCTCCGCCTGCACCGCACCGCAAGCCGGCGCCACCGCGCCCGCCGCGCTGGCCGGAGCACTTGTGCAGAGCACAGCCGAAGCGCTTGCCATCGTCGTACTGGTCAACCTCATCAACCCGGGCGGTCCGGTCGACTTCGGCCCATGGACCTTTGTCGCCGATCTGCGCACCGGTGCCTTCACCGGCGGCGGCGGCGAGGAAGCTGTGCTGCAGGCGGCCGCGGCACAGATCGCGCGGCACTTTCAACTGCCAGGCATCTCGGCCGCCGGCATGACGGACGCCAAGCGACCCGACTATCAGGCTGGCTACGAAAAAGGCATGACCATCGCGATGAGTGCGCTGTCCGGCGTCAACATGATCTGCGAGTCCGCCGGCATGATGGGCAGTCTGATGGGCTGCTCGCTCGAGTCGATGCTCATGGACAACGACCTGATTGGTGCCATCCAACGCTCATTGCGCGGCATTGAGGTCAACGACGAAACGCTTTCGTATGACGTCATCGAACGCACCGTAATGGGACCGGCCCACTACCTGGGTGCGCCGCAGACGCTGTCGCTGATGGAAACGGAGTACCTCTATCCGAAGGTAGGCGACCGTACCTCGCTGTCCGAGTGGGAGTACCGCGGCTCGCCGGACCTCATGACAATCGCCAAGACCCGCGTCCGCGAGATCATGGGCAGTCACTACCCGGACCATCTTGCAGGCGACGTCGACGCACTGGTGCGCGGCCGCTACGACATTCGACTGCCCACGCAGATGATGCGGTCTGGGAATGAGCGCTGGCCTCGCGTCTGAGCGGCGTGTGCCGGGCTGGCGTCCCTGGGCGTGCGGACCGACAATGGTGTCTGGTCCGCACGGAGTCCCCATGGCCGCTCGTCTACCCTACTTCACGCCCGCTACCTTCCGCTTTCTGCGTGCGCTTGGGCGCAACAACCAGCGCGAGTGGTTCCACGCACACAAGGACGAGTACGAGACCACTGTCCGCGCGCCAGCGCTGCGACTGATTGCGGATCTAGCCGAACCGCTGCGCGCGATCAGTCCGTTGCTCACCGCCAACCCCCGCACCGTCGGCGGCTCGCTGTTTCGTATCAATCGCGATACACGCTACGCAAACGACAAGAGCCCCTATAAGACCCACGTCGGCATGAGCTTCTATCACGCGGCAACCCGTGCGACCGCACGCGGCGTCGGTGGTTCGGCGGCACTGGGAAGGCTCGACGCGCCTGGGCTATACCTGCACCTGGCGCCAACCGGGTCATTCACCGGCGGCGGAATCTGGCACCCGCAACCACCCACACTCAAGCGCCTGCGCGACTTTGTCGTGGACAACCCGCGCAGCTGGAAGACCGCCACGCGGGACAAGGCATTCCTGAAGGTCTTCCACCTCAGCGGTGAGTCGCTAGTACGCCCGCCACGCGGCTATGACCCAGCACACGAGTTGCTTGAGGACCTCAAGCGCAAGGACTTCATCGCAAGCACAGAAGTACCGCAGCAGGAACTGTTCGACCCGGCACTGGTGAAGCTGCTGGTACGCCGTTATAAGCTGATGCGGCCAATGCTCGACTGGCTGTCAGCCTCTCTCGACCTGGAGTTCTGACTCAACGCCGGCATGATCTCCCGGCGGAAGATTCTGCAAGAAAGCACCATGGAAAAGCCGCGGTCTGTTAGAGCGGCGACTCCGCGCCGCCAATCAGCTTCATCACGAACACAGCGCGGTCGGGACCTGCGAAGGTCCCGCGCACCTCGCTGCGCAGCGCATCCATCACAACGTCAAAATCTCCGCGCACCTGCGTGCTGAGCGAGTTGAATTCAAGCGTCAGCCCCGGATAAGCAGCGAGGCGGCCAATGAAGTCCTTGATCGGCGGCACATAGTCGCCGTTCAGCGGGTAGAGACTAATATCCACTGTAATCTGCATAACTTCCCCCGAACTATGGCGCTGATGAATTCAGCGAACTATTCGTGCCACGCCGACTCCACGCGGATCGGTCACGGCGGTTACCTGGTCGCCGCGTACGGCGATAACCTGGATGTCACCGTTGTAGTCCTGCTGCTCGAAGCTGTAGCCGCGCCGGCGCAGTGCAGTCACGGTTTCAGCATCAAGCTGCGCATACGGCTCCTGAAAGATCAGCTGCGACGGCAACAGTTGATGGTGCACACGCGCAGCTGCGACGGCATCGGTCAGCGACAGGCCAAAGTCGTGCCAGTTGCTGACGACCTGGAACACCGATGTGAAGATGCGCGAGCCGCCGGGCGTGCCTATCACCAGCTCGACACGCCCATCGCGCAGGAGCAGCGACGGAGTCATGGATGACAGGGGGCGCTTGCCAGGAGCGATGGCGTTTGCATCTCCGCCGACAACGCCGAAGATGTTAGGAGTGCCAGGCTTCACTGAGAAGTCGTCCATCTCGTTGTTCAAGACAAATCCAGCGCCGCGCACCACCACGCCACTGCCAAAATCATCGTTGAGCGTGTAGGTGTTCGAGACCGCATTACCCCAGCGATCAACAATCGAGAAATGCGTTGTCTGGTGATGCGCATTGATCCCCGCGCCCACCGCCTTGGTCGGTGATGGCTCATCCGCGCTGATCGCGCCGGCGCGTTCCCGAAGGTAGCTCTCGTCGATCAAGCTCGCTACCGGCACGGAGGTGTAGTCGGGATCTCCAAGGTATTCCGCGCGATCGGCGAAGACACGCTTCTCAAGCTCGGCAAGAAGGTGGACATACTGCGGCGAGTTGAGGGCGACCCCGGCAAACATCGGCGCTGCGGCCTGCCGCATCTTCAGCAGCTGGATCAACGCAATGCCACCGGAACTCGGTGGCGGCGCGGTGACGAGTGAATACTCGGCCCACTTGGCAACCAGCGGCTCTCGCCAGACGGCGCGATAACTGGCGAGGTCCTGCGCGTCTATCAGCCCGCCCTGGCGGCGCATCTCGGCGACTATCAGCGCCGCGGTGCGGCCACGATAAAAGCCGTTTGGGCCCTCGCGCGCGATGCGCGTGAGCGTCACGCCGAGCTCCGGCTGGCGCAGCTGCTGGCCCGCCTGCAGGCAATAATAATCGGTGAAGTTCGTCCGTCCCGCGAGTTCCTTGGCCCTGGACCTGGATCGACCCGCCTGCAGCTCGCTGACCGTATACCCGTCCTTAGCGAAACGTAGCGCCGGTGCGAGGTCACGCCGCCACGGCAACCGGCCGAAGCGGCGATGCATCCGCCACAGTCCCATGACCGTCCCAGGGACCGCCGCGGCGCGCGCACCAACCGTACTCGCCTCCGTGATCACCTCACCACCAGCGTCGAGGTACATGTCAGCCGTGGCGCGCATCGGGGCGCGCTCTCGGTAGTCGAGAAAGTAAGGCTTGCCGCCGACGTAAAGCGTCGCAAAGCCGCCGCCGCCGAGGTTGCCCGCGTCGGGGTAGGTCACTGCCAGCGCGAACGCAGTCGCGACGGCAGCGTCAACGGCGTTGCCACCGGCTCGTAGCACCTCCTCGGCCGCGTCAGCGCCATAACGATCAGGCGCCGCGACCGCTGCCGGCGTTGCACTGGCAACACTTGCGCAGAACAGCATCGAGACGGCGAATAACCATGCGGTCAGTCGCTGGCGCACGATCGACTGGAACACCACTACCCTGACCTGACATTGCATGGCGATATCACTCACTTGCCGGCCGCATAGCCGAAGTCGATCGACAGCGCCGCGCCGGTGATCGGCGCCGCCTCGGGGCGTGCCAGATACTCAATCAGCGAGGCAACTTCGTCCGGCGTAATGAAGCGCGCACGGCCCGGGCCCTGCGGGTAGCCAGCCAGCAGACGCGCGTAATAGCCTGCCGGGTCTCCGCCGCCGTAGGTCTCGGCCTGAAAAGCGAGCATTGGGCTTGCTACATCGCCTGGGCAAACCGCGTTGACCCGCACGCCCGCTGGCGCGAGCTCCAGCGCCAGCGCCTTGGTGAACAGGCTAACGGCACCCTTGGAGGCGCAGTACAGCGCCGCACCCGTATTGCCCTGCAAGCCGGCGTCGCTCGACAGGTTGACGATCAGCCCACCGGTTACCGTCAGCGCTGGAATCGCTGCCGCCGACATGAAGTACAGCCCCTTCACATTCACATCGAAGACCAGATCGAAATCCTCCTCGAGGGTCTGCTCGGTCGGCCCCTCGCGCCAGACGCCGGCGACGTTGATCAGCGCATCGAGCCTGCCCGCCGTCGTCAGGGCCCACGCCACCGCCTCCCGGCACGCCGCAGGCGTGCGAATGTCCGCGATGTGAAACGGCGCTGCATCGAGGCTGGCCGCGACCGGCGCTAGCGCCGCCTCGCTGCGGTCGGTGAGCAGAACGCGCCAACCGGAAGCGCGAAACCTGCGCGCGACGGCAGCGCCGATACCGCCGGCCGCCCCGGTGACCAATACCACACGCTGGGGTGCACTCATGCCCGGCTCTCCACGACGCTGTTGCCACCATCAACGACCAGCAACTGACCGGTCACGTAGGAGGACGCGTCGCTGCACAAGAAGACGATCGCGGCGGCCACCTCGTCCGCCCGTCCGGAGCGTCCCAACGGCGTTGCAATGCCGGCCCGTCGTTCAGCCTCAGTCTGTGAGCCCGTCGCTATCCAACCTGGCGCCACGGCATTGACGGTAATGCCGGCGGTCGCAACCTCCAGGCAGAGCGAGCGGGTCATGCCTAGCATCGCGGCCTTCGCCGCGGCGTACGCGCTGTCGCCCGCGACGCCGGCAACGGCGCCGGTCGTCGATGAAATATTCACTATCCGACCAAAGCCCGCCGCGATCATGGCGGGCAGGCAGGCGCGGGTGGCGAGGAAAGCGGTCGTCAGGTTGCGCTGCACAATCTGGTTCCACAGTTCCAGCGACATCTCAACCAACGGCCGCTGGGCGTCGACGATGCCCTCGATCGCCATGCCGGCATTGTTAACCAGGACGTCCACCGGTCCCAGTGAAGACGTCAGCAAAGCGACCGCCGCCGGATCGGTCAGATCGCAGACCCAGCCTGAAGCCTCTATGCCCTGAGCCCGCAGCGCCGCCGCGCGCTCATGGATGCGGGGACCGGTCGCGGCGACCGCGACACGATAGCCATTGCGGCCGAGCAGCTCTGCGGTCGCGTAACCAATGCCGGTCGAGCTGCCTGCTCCGGTAACCAGCGCAAGGCGGGGTGGTCTGACGGTCATGGGACTTTGCTCGGTGAATGCTTGGCCTAGCGGAGCGACGGATTATACGGCCCCGCGGCGCGGCGGCACCGCGCCGTCGGTAGGGCTCCGCCACAAGCTCGCCGCAGCGTACCGCCCCGAACCATCGCTCACTTCGTACCAGCTGCCGTTAGGGATTCGCTCGCCTTTGGCCTCAATTGGGTCCCGCTGCAGGGGTCGCTTATATTCAGGCGATCCCGACCGTGATCTTTGGCTCTACCAGCGCGGTGCCCTCTGACACACCTGAAGACCACCGACATACCCAGCTCATGGCTTGAAACGGACAAAGCGCTCGGCGGGTTCAAGCAGCCTGGCATCGGCTGTACAAGGCCGCTCTAGCCGCAGCGGCCTGACTTAAGTTCTTGCAGACATAATGCAACGCCTCAGGCTCAGCCTGTCGATGGCCGTTATCGCGAGGCAGGTCCGCGCCAGAAGCTCAGCGCACCGCTGATACGGGCCTTGAACACTGTGCAAATCCGTAGCGGCTTCGAAGCTGCCTTGCCAGCGTGCTGCCAGCGGCGATGCTGCACCGGAGCGAGCAAGTTCAGGGCAAGCGCGTGCCCCGTGGTGCTAACTACCACCTTGGTTTCCCCCTCCGTTCGGACATTTTCTTAGATAACGTTCGGTGTTCGACGGAGTGCACGGCCTGCATCTGAGTCCTAGCATGTAGCCATGAACACTCCAATCGCGGCCATTGCATCAGACGCAAACTCACCGACGCTCTCCGGCTGCGTCGAAGAGATCGCAACCCGCGGCATTCCGTGGGCCGGCGACCCGGGTGCGGATTTCGGCACCGGCCTTTACGCGGTACTGGACCATGCCGAGGCGCAGGCGTCAGCGGTCGTCTATTACCGCCCGGAGGAGCAGCGGTTCCTCATGTACGTCTACGTGCCGTCGAATGACGCGGAGGTCGTCGCCGAGGTAACGGACGCGATAACCAGCTACATGCAGCAAGCGGATGTCGCCAACAGTTCGGGGCTGCCCGCCAACGAGCTGCCCGGCGCCGTTCTGCACGAACTAGACGCGACCGAGGCGCACAAGCGTCTTAAGACAATCTGCGAACAGACGAATTCGCCGACGGGTGACCTGGTACCGTTCGCTTTCCACTGAGCGCCGGCGGCGCCCTCAGGGCGCCAGCGACAGGTGTGATCCTGGGTCGAAAGTCACGGTCAGCGCGGAGCGGGGCCACAGCGGCAGTGCCGAGATGGCGCTTCTCACGACACGAGACGCAGGCAGGCGCACCTTCGCAGTAGTAGCGCGCGCAACCTCTCGCTCGCTAACCGGCACGATCGCCACTTCCTTGAAGTCCGAGCGGACGTACTGCGCCACCAGTCGCGCCGACAACGCGTCGTCGTAGAATCCGAGCCGGATCCCGTACAGCCGGCGGCCACCAGACTCGGTCTCAATGGCGTACAGCAGGTAGCCGTCATAGATCGCCAGCTGCGGCAACTTCGAAATGTCGATTGGCTCGCGACTGAACGCAAGCTGCACAGAAAAGCGCTGTACTGGCGGTCGCACGAATGATGCCGCCAGGCTGACCGCGGCAGCAGCCGACTGGCCAGGTGCGGCCATAGGCGGTGCCGCTACAATCGGCGTCGGCGCAGGCATCGCCTGTTCCTGCAGCGCGGGCTGTAAAATACTGAAGCGGGTTATAGCCGTATTGTCGAGCGACCCCATACTGTCCTGCGGCACGGCGGCAACCATCGCCCGCGGGTAGGCCGGACGCACGACCGCGAGCACTCGCTCGGCGTCGGCGTAGCTGACGAAGTAACCCAAATGGAGCCGAAACCTCTCGCGGCCATCTTCCACGCGGCGCGATTTGAACAACGCCAGACCACGCAACTGTTCATCGCTGAGCGTCGGCATCGGAATCGGTAGGTTGGAGGCAATCAGCGTAATCGCGAGCAACGGGTCCCCGTCGCTGTTGACGCTTGAAGATTTTTCCCTGCTGCTCATCTGCAATCCCCCCGGATTGACCTCACCGCACGGCACGGATCGTCGGGGAATTGCTTTACGCGCAGCGCGAACCCCCCGGCCCGTCTGCATCGTTTCGGTCGGCGCATGCGCCGACCGGTGGAGCAACCCCGCTATCGTTGGACTTACGTCCCGACGACCGGTGGCTTTGCGTCCCCGCCTTTCGACGGGTTTGCCTTTGTCAGCGATGAATATGCGCTGGTCGAGCTGCCGCCGCAATCACCCCAACCGTCGGCGATGCGCCACAGACGGCAAAACCGCGTGACCTGCGTCACACTTTCGCTATACGGCTCCAAGGCCGCGAGCGCGTCAGGCAGACGGGCCTGCTTCCAGGTAATCCTGAATCGACGCGACACCAAGGCGCTTCGCCTCAAACAGACTCTCCAGATGCTCGCGAGAGTTGATCAGACCACGCGCGCGCAGTACGCCCTGCTCGTCGATCAGCACCGCATATGGCAGACGACTAACCTGGAAACTGATCCCCAATGGCGCCGAGAGTACGTACGGAAACATTTCCAGGCCCTGCTCGCGCACGAAAGCCGATTGTTCGACAAAATCACCATCGCTCGCCAGCACAATGTCGAGCCAGGACTGTTCTGACTTCCTGCTCGACTTCAGCACCGGCAAGAGCACCTTGCACACGGGGCAGGTCGGCGAGACGAACATCAGCAACTGCGTACGGCCATCAGCGCGCTCGCCACCAATCGATACCGACCGACCCGCGAGATCGGCAACAGGGACTGACGGCGCAAGCTCGCCGATCTTCAGTCCCTTGGCGAGCATCAATGCGCCAACAGGGGCGATCCGCTCATGCAGCACGCCGATCTGGCGCAGCAGCGCCAGCACGACAAGACAGAGCGCAATTACGACGGCCCACAGCACGAGATTCGACAGCAGCAGCGGATTCATAGACCTCTCCGTAACGCCGCGGTGCGCGGCATTACCTGACCCAGCAAACGATCGAGCGCTGCGTATAAAAACGTCGCGGCCAGCAGTCCGCCAACGATCGTAACGGCGTCAGTGCCCGTCAACGAACGCTCCGACCATGGCAACAGCGTGCTCCCCAGCAGCAGCGCGAGAAACAGGTTACGCCACACCATCCACATGGCGATCGGCCGCCGATCGGCAGGCCCGGCACAGCCACAATCCAAATCGATACGCCGGCGCGCAAGATTGACGCCGATCGCCAGCGCATAGGTGAGCAGTAACACAACGCCGGCGGCGGCGGCCGTTGTGCGAGTCATCGGTAGCAGCAACGCCAGCGCGACTGCCAGTTCGAGTGACGGCACCACGTAGCCAGCAACACGCGCAAATAGCCGCGGCAGGATCCGGTAGGCCTCGAATGTCGCAGCAAACCGCGCAGGCGAGCGCAACTTGTGCAGGGCCGCCTGCCCGAGCAACAAGGCGTTGGCGGCGTCGATCAGAGTGCCGAGAGCTGGATCCATCTGCAACGTATCCTCTTGCGCGCACCACCGGCCCGGACGGGGCGCGCAGCGCCAACCAATAAGGAAATGCCACGGTACGGCGAGGCAGGCACGTTAGACGGGCGGGCGCTGTGTAGTCAACGTCCGCTGATCAGGCAACCCGCTCGAGCACCAGCGCAATGCCCTGACCCACTCCAATGCACATCGTGCATAGCGCGTAGCGGCCGCCGGTGCGCTGCAGCTGGTAGGTGGAGGTCGTTGCCAGACGGGCGCCGCTCATACCCAGCGGGTGCCCGAGGGCAATCGCGCCACCGTGGCGGTTGACGTTGGCCGCATCGTCGGGAATGCCTAGCCCACGCAGCACAGCCAGGGCCTGGGCGGCAAACGCCTCATTGACCTCGATCACATCCAGCTCCCCGACCGACAGGCCGAGTCGGGCAAGCAGCTTGTGCGTTGCCGGCACCGGACCGACCCCCATGACCCTAGGCTCAACACCAGCCACACCAGCGCCGACGACCCGCGCCCGCGGCGTCAGGCCATGGCGCAGAATCGCCGCCTCGCTCGCTACGAGCAACGCACAAGCGCCATCGTTGATACCAGAGGCATTGCCCGCGGTGATGGTGCCGCCCGCACGGAACGCAGCTGGCAGACGGGCCAACGCTTCAGCGGAGGTGGAGCGCGGATGCTCATCACGATCCACGATTACGGGATCTCCACGGCGCACCGGGATCGTGACCGGGACGATCTCAGCGGCGAAAGTCCCATCCGCCTGCGCCAGCAGCGCTCGTTGCTGACTACGCAGCGCAAAGGCGTCCTGGTCGAGCCGCGAAACGCCGTGCTCGGCCGCAACATTCTCGGCCGTTTCCGGCATTGATTCGACGCCGTACTGCTTTTTCAGCAATGGGTTGACGAAGCGCCAGCCCATAGTTGTATCGTACATCTGCACATCGCGCGCAAATGGCACATCGCCCTTGCCGATGACGAACGGGGCGCGACTCATCCCCTCGACACCTCCGGCAACGACGAGATCTGCCTCGCCGGTGCGGATCATCCGCGCGGCGGTCGCGAGAGCGTCGAGCCCGGAACCGCACAGGCGATTGAGGGTCACGCCGGGCACCGCAGTCGGCAGACCCGCCAGCAGCAGGGCCATCCGCGCCACGTTGCGATTGTCCTCGCCGGCTTGGTTTGCGCAGCCAAACACAACGTCGTCAACACAAGCCCAGTCGACAGCGGCATTGCGTGCCATCAACGCCCGTATCGGTGCTGCGGCCAGGTCGTCAACCCGCAGCGCGGCGAGCGCACCGCCATAGCGGCCAATGGGGGTGCGGACCGCATCGCAGATATAAGCGTCAGTCATGGTCGATCCGGGGACGCGAACCCGCGCTCGCCCACACGACGTGAGCGACAGCGAAGCATCGCTATCAGTTGGCCAGCCTGATTGCTGACCAGCACATCGTAAACGGCACCGCGTCCCTCCTGCCAGCGGGAAGACGCAGTTGCTGTCAATTCGTCGCCCGCGTAAGCAGGTGCGAGATACTCGATCGAGGCCCCTGCGGCCACTGCAGGTCCATCGGCAAAATTACTGGCGTGGCCTACCGCACTGTCGGCCAGCATAAAAAGCATGCCGCCATGACATGTCGCCTGCGCATTGAGCATGTCGGCGCGCACCACCATCCGTGCGGTACAGGTGCCAGGGCCGAGCAGGTCAATGCGGATGCTGAGCGCACGCGACGCGGGATCAGCGGAATCAGGCATGCAGCGACCCTCGCCCGCTGCACCATCGGTTCTCACGGTAAACCTCCCCTACGCTCGCCCAACCGGCAGCCATGCCGACGTTACATGATGGCGCTGCGCGCAGCGCAGCGCCATCCCCCGTCAATCGGACCAGCTCTCAAGGCGGTTGACCAGCGTAGCGAGAAAGAGGTTTGCCCTCTCGCCATCGAGAACGCGGTGGTCAATTGTCAGCGAAACGTAGCAACGCGGCCGGATCGCTATCGAATCCACGCCCTCATGCTCTATCACGACAACGCGTTTTTGGACCCTACCAATGCCGAGGATCGCGGACTGCGGTTGGTGAATGACGATCGGGGCGGCGACAAGACTGCCGCTGACGCCATGATTCGAAATCGTGAACGTCCCTCCCTGCACGTCTGACGGCACAAGCTTGCCGCCGCGAGCTCTTGCCGTGAGGGCGGCTAAGCGCGCCGCGAATTCACTCAGCGTAAGCATATCTACGTCGCGTACAACGGGCACCAGCAGGCCGCGCTCTGCCAGCGCCATTGCGATTCCCAGATGCAGGCTTCTGTAAATCTCGGTCGCGGTGGCGGTCCAACGCGCATTCACTTCAGGCACGGCGCGTATGGCGTCGACGCATGCACAGGCAAAGTACGCCGTCAGCGTCAATGGCACGCCACGCCGCTCGAAGTCGGCACGATGCCGCTCGCGATGCTTAAGCACCGCGCCGAGGTCTGCCTCAAAGACGGTTGTCACGTGGGGCGCGACGCGCAGGAGGCTCTCTACCATGTGCGCCGCTATCCGGCGGCGCATCGGCGTGTGCGGGACCAATCGCATCTCGTCTGCAGGCGCCTCATATACCGGCCGCTGCCGCAGATAGGCAACCACATCAGTTGCAGTAAGACGCCCGCCGAGACCAGTGCCGCTGACTTCAGTCGGCTCCAGATGATGTTCGGCAAGCAACCGACGGACGGCGGGGCTAAGGCCGCGCGTGCGCAGGGGTGGGGCCTGCGGTTGTGCTGGCAACGGGGCAACACTCGTGACAGTCGCTGATACGGGCGCTTTCACCTCGCTTGAATCGATGCGCGCGAGCAAGTCGCCCGTAGCGACGGACGACTCTGGTTCCTTCAGTATTTCATGCAGCGTGCCCGCGATCGGCGAGCAGATCTCCACCGTGACCTTGTCGGTTTCAATTTCCAGCAACGGTTCGTCCAGAGCTACCGGCGCGCCAACTTGCTTGAGCCAGCGCAACAGCAGCGAGCCGGCGCCGACTACCTGCTGATCAAGTGCACGCAGCTCAGTCAGCATGTTTTTACACCGCTGCCAGTTCGCGCATCGCGCGGCTGATTGCCGTGACTCCCGGCAGCACCGCTGCCAGCAGCACTGGGCTGTGCGGACTCGGCACGTCTGGCATCGCCAGACGCTCCACCGGAGCATCCAGGTCGAAGAACGCCTCTTTTACGAGCACAGCGGCGATCTCGGCGCCGAAGCCAGCCGTCAGGTTGTCTTCATGCACAATCAGGCAGCGGCGGGTCTTTCGTACGGACGCGAGCACGCAGTCCCGATCCCACGGCGCCAACGTCCTTAGATCGATCAACTCTGCGTCTATGCCGGCATCCTGGGCCGCCTGTACGCATCGCTCCACCATCGCTCCCCACGATACGACGGTCAGGGTACCGCCCTCGCGCAGTACGCGAGCCTCACCGAACGGCACGAGGTACTCGTCACCCGGGTAGGGACGGCGAGCCCACGCCGCGTCGAGCATGGCCCGATGCTCGAAGAAGATCACCGGATCGTTGCCACGCAGCGCACTACGCAGCAGGCCAACGGCATCTTCGGCATTGGACGGCATCGCAACACGCCAGCCTATCGCATGTACGAACTGCACCTCGTTTGACTGGCTGTGCCAGGGATCACCGCACTTAAAATACCCCCCCGGCATGCGCACGACCATCGGTGCGGCGAAGCGATTAGCGGTACGCCAGCGCAAGGTGCCGCAGTCGTTGAGTTGCTCGGTGGCCGGATCGGCGTACTTGCGGAACTGAATCTCCGCTACAGGCAACAGGCCGGCCAAGGCCATGCCGACCGCCCGTCCCACAATTCCCTCTTCCGACAAGCTGGTATCGAAAACCCGCTCGACGCCGAAGCGTTCCTGCAATCCCAACGTGGCGGCATGAACGCCACCTTTGCGGCCAACGTCCTCACCGAACACCAGCATCCGCGGATTCACTGCAAGCTCGTGGCCGAGCGTGCGGCGAATGGCCTCGACCATATTGATTCGTGGGCCTTCTGATATCGGCACAGTCACCCCGGGACGCGGGGAGATTCCCTCCCCCCTCAACCCCCCCTGCTGCTGAACGCTATCGGCTAGCCCCGCCTGGCTGTATACATACTCAGTTGCAGTCAGTGGATCCGGATACCCGGACGCCTCTACACGCTGCAAGGCGTTGTCGACCTCTAAACAGGCTTCCACTTCCAGCCGTCGCCATGCCTCGGAGCTCATCTGCGCCGGCACCAGCGCCTCCTGTAGCGCTTGCAGTGGGTCGCGCTCACGCTCATCGGCGATCTCAGCGGCGGACTTGTACGCCTGCGTATCCTGCCCCGAATGTCCCGCGAGCCGCGGCACGGTCAGGCGCAGTAACACCGGTTCACGACACGTCCTCACCTTTCCCACCGCCGCGGCAATCAGCCGCGCGGCGACCAGCGGATCCGCCCCATCACCGTCGTAGACCGTCAGTCCCTGGAAGGCCTGCAAATTCGCTGCCACATTGCCGCCGGGAGTCTGCAACCCCGCAGGCACAGAGATCCCGTAACCGTTGTCCTCAATGTAAAACAACATCGGCAGACGCTGCGTAGTCGCAATATTCAAAGCAGCCCAAAAACCACTGCTGGCAGTGGACGCCTCACCGCCATGAACGACGGCAATACTGGCCGCCGCGGCCTTGTCGCCCAATTCACTCGCACGATAGACCAGCGCCTGAGCCCAGCCGACAGCAGGCGTGTACTGCGTACCAACACCACCGCATGCCGGCAACACGCACGGCCCGTTGCGTTGCGGCAGGTTGAAAACAACACCTATGTCACGGCCTGCACTGACGCTGCCAACACGCATCATCGTCGATGCCAACGCCTGCTCAACGCTGAGACCTAACGCCATTACCAACGGCCGCGAACGGTAATAAACAGCCACACCATCGCGCGGCCCAGTCAGACAGCGGCCCAGCAAGGCCTGCGTGACGTCATGGCCTCGGGCGCTGAATTGATAAAGCACCTTGCGCGCTGGCAGCAGGCGCGATTCCTCTAGGTCATCCAGCGCACGGGAGCGCAGCACGACCGACAGGACCCGCTGCCAATCCAATGGCGGGGCAACTGCCGGCAGAAACCGAAGGGCAGAAAGCGCGTTCATCAGTCACCAACGGGTACCGGTCCGCGATCACCATCCTAAGAGCCATTCTTGAGAGAAAATGAGCAAAATGCCCTTAAATAAAAAATATTAATGGTGTTATTCTCTACTTACGATGACTTTTATAGTGTTTTAGCCCATGAAGCTCGATAACGTCGATGTGCGCCTACTGGCCGAGCTGCAGCAGGACGGTCGCCGTCCGGTCGTCGAGCTGGCGGAACGGGTCGGCTTATCCCCCACGCCCTGCGCCCGCCGAATTCGTCAGCTCGAGGAAGCGGGCATCATTCAGGGCTATGCCGCGCAAATCGACCCGGCACGGCTGGGGCTTGGCGTACGCGCCTTCGTACAGGTAAAGCTGGAACGACATACAGACGAGAACATTGAGCGCTTCAACGAAGCCCTTGCCGCCCTCGACGAGGTAGTCAGCTGCCACGCCACCACGGGCGACCATGACTTCATGCTGCAGGTGCTGACGGCTGACCTTGAGTCACTGAGCAATATCGTATTGCGCTCACTGCTCAGGATTCCGGGCGTCCGCGATGTCAAATCCAGCCTCGCTCTACAGACCTTCAAACAGTCGCTCCGGTTACCACTGGGGCACCTGCGTTGACTCACACGGCAGCGGCAGCCATGCGGCCCTCGCTACGTGGTAGCTTGCGCGCCTGCATATTCCTCAAATCCGCCTGCTGGAGCGCGCCGTGACTCGCCTTAACTTCCTCCTGAACGCCGCCCTGACGCTCGCATTCCTCGGCGGCACCGCCCTCGCGGGCGACGTCGTCGTCCACGCCGGCACTCTGTACGACGGCACCGGGGCTACGCCGCAACACGCCGTGTCGGTGCTGATCCACGACGACACGATCGTCGCCGTCCGCAACGGCTACGTGACGCCCGCCGGCGCAGCGATCGTCGATCTGACGCACGCCACCGTACTGCCCGGTTTCATCGACTGCCACATCCATATTGGCGCCAAGCTGCCAAGCCGGGTCAACGCGACCGAAGACTGGCTCACGCACTCCGACATCGACCGAGCCTTCGACGGTGCGGTATTCGCACAGCAAATGCTGCAGCAGGGATTTACCAGCGCACGCGACGTCGGCGGCGGCAACGACAGCGTCGCGGTCAAGCATGCGATCGATGCAGGCAAGATCGCCGGCCCGCGGCTCTGGGTCTCGCTAGAGCCGCTCGGCCCAACGGCCGGACACGGCGATGCACGCAGCGGGCTGGACGCGACGCTGTCCCACCCGGGCTGGGACAACGGCCGCGTCGACTCGGCAACAGAAGCCCGCCTTCGCGTGCGCGAGCACCGGCGCCGTGGCGCAAACCTGATCAAGCTGATGCCCTCAGGTGGCATCGCCTCGACCGGCGACGACCCGCGCCAGCAGCTCATGACCGACGATGAAATGCGTGCCGCCGTCGAAACCGCGCACTCGCTAGGCATGAAAGTCGCCGCGCACACCTATCCAGCCGGCGCCATTGAAGCTGCGGTGCGTGCCGGCGTCGACTCGATCGAGCACGGCTCGTTCGCCAGCGCCGAGACGCTCGCCCTGATGAAGAGCCACGGGACGTTCCTCGTACCCACCCTGACGGTCTTCGACGTTTTCTACGCGACCGCCCGGGACCGTCCCGATCTGCTCGCTCCAGGCACGGCGCCGAAGGAACTCGCCAACGACCTGCTGCCGAAGCGAAACCTGCCGTTGGCGGTCAAGTCTGGCGTACGCATCGCCTACGGCACCGACATCGGCGAGGGCGACCACCTGCTCGAATTCAAGCTGCTGATCGACAACGGCCTGAGCCCTGCGCGCGCGCTGCTTAGCGCCACGCACGAAGCTGCCGACCTGCTCGGCGCACAGGATCAGATCGGGGCAGTCCAGTCAGGCCATTACGCCGACCTCGTGGCCGTCGACGGCGATCCGCTCGCCGATCCCGCCGCATTTGCTCGCGTACAGTTCGTCATGAAGGGCGGTGTCATCTATCGCGAGCATGGTGCGGCTACCGTGGTCGCCCGATGAACCGACCTGCCACGACGAGGTCCCTGCGGTGGCCGTAACGCTCGCTACGCTAGTCCAGGGCCAGCTTGCGTACGGGCTCACGCCGCTGCTGGACGGCGCCAACCTGACGATCGCCGACGGCGAACGGATCGGGCTAATCGGGCGCAACGGAACCGGCAAGTCGTCCCTGTTAGGTGTGCTTACGCGCCGCGTGCCGCTCGAGGACGGCGACCTGCACCTGAAGTCGGGACTTAGAATCGTGACCGTGGAGCAGGAGCCGGTGCTGCCGCCGGCCGAGACGCTGCTCGAAAGCCTGCGCCTGCGCGGCGGCCTCGAGGACATGCACGACGACCGGATGCGTTGGCGCATCGAGGCACGGCTGATCGAATTCCTGGAGCGCTTCTCGCTGTCCGGCGAGGTCTCCCCAGAGCGCGCTTCTGGTGGCGAACGCAAACGTGGCGCGCTCGCGCTGGCATTGGCGCTGGATCCGGAGCTGCTACTGCTGGACGAGCCTACCAACCATCTTGACGTCGACGGCATCCGCCGCCTCGAGGAACTCCTGCTCAACGGTCCCGCCGTCCTGCTGGTCACCCACGATCGCTATTTTCTCGATCGCGTCGCGACCCGGATCATCGAACTGGACCGCGGCTTGCTGCGCTCCTACCCGGGCAACTTCGCCGCCTACAACGGCCGAAAGACCGAGGAACTCGCGGCGGAGGCCGTCGCCAACCGCAAATTCGACAAGTTCTGGGCGCAGGAAGAGGTCTGGATACGCCGTGGCGTCGAAGCTCGCCGCACCCGCGACGAAGGCCGCGTAAAGCGGCTCGAGGCGCTGCGCGTTGAACGCGCGGATCGGCGGGAACGGATCGGCAACGTCAAACTGGCCATAGATTCGCGCGAGCGCTCCGGCAAGCTTGTCGCGGAACTTAAGGATGTCACCAAACGCTTCGGCGACAACCTCGTCGTTAGCAACCTGTCGATGACGGTGATGCGCGGTGACCGCATCGGACTACTGGGGCCGAACGGCGCCGGCAAGTCGACGCTCATCAAGCTGATCCTCGGCGACCTCGCTCCCGACAGCGGCAGTACGCGACTCGGCAGCAACGTGCAGGTCGCCTACTTCGACCAGATGCGCGAGCAACTGGACCTCGACAAGAGCGTGGCAGCAACCTTGAGCCCCGGGTCTGACTGGATAGAGATCAACGGCAACCGCAAGCACGTCACCAGCTATCTGGCGGATTTCCTATTCCCACCCCAACGAGCGGGCACTCCGGTGCGAGCCCTTTCCGGCGGTGAGCGCAACCGCCTGTTGCTGGCCCGGCTATTCGCACGCCCCGCCAACGTGCTCGTGCTGGACGAACCGACGAACGACCTGGATATCGAGTCGCTTGAACTGCTTGAGCAGGCAATCCAGGACTTCCCGGGCACGCTGCTCTTGGTCAGTCATGACCGGGCCTTCGTCGATAACGTCGTGACGCAGACGATCGCGCCGCTCGGCCACGGACGCTGGCACGAGTACGTCGGCGGCTACACGGACTGGCTTGCACAACGTCCGGGTCGTAACGAAGCGTCGAAGCCGGCATCCACCGCTGCGAGCGCACCCGCGCCCAAGGGCAGCAAGGCCAAGCTTTCCTACAAGGACCAGCGCGCACTGGACCTGCTCCCTGGCGAGATCGAGGCCCTGGAACTGGAGCAGCGCACGCTAACCGACAGTCTGTCCGCAGCTGACTACCCGCACGCCGACGCCGAGCGGGTCGCCGCAGACGGTGCGCGTATCGCGCGGATAGAGACGCTGCTGATGGAAAAGCTCGAGCGCTGGGAAGCCCTGGAGGCCCAGTCGAGCCCATCCCGGAGCCGCTGAACGGCCTCACCTATCCTCAAGGTCACCGGGTTGTCATCAACAGTTCCTAAGCTGCGGCCCGTTAGCAGCCACGGAATGACCCATGACCCCCGGACCAACAACGCCAAAGGGCGCGGATGAGGGTGGCTACGCTCAGGCATGCGCAGCGTGGCAGCACGCCCTCGGAGACTACCTGCGGCTGGCGCGTGCGGAAGCAAGCTCGGCAAAGCTACGCGTCGCGGCGGCTGCGGTGCACGCCGCCTCGCTGCGCAAGGGCCGACTCGCAGCAGGTCCCCACGACGACGAACGCTGAGACCCACCGGGTTCGCTAGCGGCCTCGGCGGGGCAGCAATCGCAGGCCCTCAGGGAGGCAAGTCGCAGTAGGCGACCCCCCCGGGCGGAAACAGCCGAGGCTTTCTTTGCCCAGTTGGGCTACCGTGTGCTCCCCCCGGAGGAACCTGCCTGCCGGAATCTAGGCCCGCGCCGAAGTCAAAGGGCCCTGTCTGGGACCCGCGATTTGCATAAAACGTCGCCGATCGAAACGACGATCTGGAGAATTCCGACTTGGCGGTTGCCCATCACGTCCTGTTCCTCTGCACCGATAACTCGGCACGCAGCATTCTCGCGGAAGCGATCCTCAACTCCCGCGGTAGCGGCCGTTTCCGGGCCTACAGCGCCGGCAGCCATCCAACCGGTACGGTGAACCCGTACGCGCTAGACACGCTTGCTCGGATGGGGCTGGAGACCGACGGCCTGCGCAGCAAAAGCTGGGCGGAGTTCGACGGGCCCACAGCACCGGTGTTCGACTGCGTTATTACACTGTGCGACGCCGCTGCAGCGGAAGCCTGCCCGGTGTGGCCAGGGCAGCAGATCACAACTCATTGGGGGCTGCCCGACCCTGCGAAAGTCAGAGGGGACGCCGAAAGCGCGCAGGCATTTCGCGACACCTACGCCGCTCTAGGTCGACGCATCGATCAACTGGTGACGCTGCCGCTGGACACGCTCAGCCCCGCCGAACGGCAGGCGCAATTACTCGCGGTATCGCAGGACTAAGCCGGCGCCGCCCGCTACAGCGGCGTTACCTCAGAACCAGGCGTAATTAAAGCTAACGCTGACCCTCTCGGTCACGACGGGGTTGGCCGGCACCTCGTGCCGCAGCCAGCTTTCGAACAACACCACGTTACCCGCGACAGCCGGCACCACGATCCAGGGCCGGTTGCCGGCGCGTGCGTCGCAGATACGTGGCGGCGCCGCCATCATCCTGTCCAGGCGCGGATCCTCGAACTTCAGACCCGGCGCGCCCTTCGGCACTTGCACGTAATAGGTGCCGCTGATGGTAGACAGCGGATGCAGGTGCAGCCCGTGCACGACTCCCTGCGGCATCACGTTGACCCAGCAATCGGTCATCACCAACTCGCGTCCCTCAAGGTCGAAATCGAGGCGTCGCGCAAAAGAACGTACGTGGCGGGAAAGCTTGCGTTCCAGTGCTGCAAACGTCGGCGAGACCGTCTGCATGCGACTGACCGTCCCATACGAGGTGTAGCCCCCAGGGTAGCCCGTCTCAGACCAGCGACGCCCAGCCGGGTCGTCGATGCGCAGTTGCGCCGCCTCGCGCAGCAGTTGCCGATTGAAGGCAGCGGCCCCGTTCGGAGCCAAGGCGGCCTTGTAGATGAGGGTCGGGAACAGCGTCTGGGTAGTCATGGGCGCATTATCGCCCAAGCGCTCGTCGGTCACCTCGTGGCTCCCCCCTGCCGGGGTGGGAGCAAACGAATTCGAGGCAAAAAAAAGGGCAGGCTTTGCCTGCCCCGAGGGGGTTTATTTGGATTCGCGCGCTGCGCGTCATCCTTGGGTGAGACTGTAGCCGCCCACCTTGCCCCCGACAAACGAACGCTCCACAGGCCACGCATGAATTTTATTCATGCGTGTTGTCATGTACGGATCACGTAAGTCAGGGCGTCGCAACGACGCGCGGTGTCAAAAGCCCGGCCCGATCGAGCGTTTCGACAATCAGCTCCGCCGCCTGCTCAGACGAAAGCCGGGTGGTATCGATGCGGATCTCGGCGTTTTCCGGCGCCTCGTACGGCGAGTCGATGCCGGTGAAGTTCGACAGTTCGCCGCGACGAGCCTTGCGGTAGAGCCCCTTGGGGTCGCGTGCCTCGGCGACCGCCAGCGGCGTATCGACGTAGACCTCCAGAAACTCACCCGGCAGCATCAACTCGCGCGCCATGCGCCGTTCGGAGCGGAAAGGCGAAATGAACGACACCAGCGTGATTAGGCCGGCATCCGCCATCAGCTTTGCGACCTCGGCAACCCGACGAATGTTCTCTACGCGGTCCTGAGCGGTGAAACCAAGGTCCTTGTTGAGCCCATGTCGCACGTTGTCGCCGTCAAGCACGTAGGTGTGCCGCCCGGCGGCAACTAGTCGCTTGTCGACCAGGTTGGCGATGGTCGACTTGCCGGCTCCGGACAGGCCAGTCAGCCAGAGCACACAGCCGCGCTGCGTCTTCTGGGCTGCGCGAACATTGCGGTCGACATCCAGCGCCTGCCAGTGGATGTTCTGCGAACGTCGCAATGCAAAATGCAGCAACCCCGCACCAACCGTGTTGTTGGTCAGGCGGTCGATCAGGATGAATCCGCCGAGCGTTCGATTCTCAGCGTAAGGCGCAAACGCAATCGGCCGGTCAAACTCCAGTTCGCAGACACCTATGTCATTTAGTTCGAGGCGCTCAGCGGGAACGTCATCGAGCGTATTGACGTTGACCTTGTACTTGACCGGCGCGATGGTAGCCGAGACGGTCCTCGTGCCCGCCTTGAGCAGGTACTGGCGACCCTGCAGCAGCGGCTCCTCGTGCATCCAGACAACGGTGGCCTCGAACTGGCTGGCAACCTCGAGCGGCGCATCGCAGGCACACAGCACGTCGCCGCGACTGACGTCGACCTCCGTCGCAAGGACCAGCGTCACCGACTGCCCAGCGTCAGCCTGGCTCAGGTCGCCATCGGCGGTGACTACCCGCTGCACGGTGCTCTCCCGACCCGACGGCAGCACGCGTACGCGATCGCCTGGCCGAACGGTGCCGCTCGCGACCTGACCGGCGTAACCACGAAAATCCTGGTGCGGCCGGTTGACCCACTGCACCGGCATACGAAACGGCCGGGCGGGACCCGCAGAGTCGATCTCCACGTCCTCCAGCTGGCGCAGCAGCGCAGGGCCCGAGTACCACGGTGTGGCAGCGCTGCGTTCGATGACGTTATCGCCGATTACCGCCGACACCGGAATCGCGACAATGTCAGTCAGTCCGATGCGTGCGCCAAACTCGCGATATTCACGCACGATCGCCTGGAAGGTCGCTTGGTCGTAGCCGACCAGGTCCATCTTGTTGACCGCGAGCACAACCTTGCGGATACCCAGCAGGGACGCGATGTAACTGTGGCGACGCGTCTGGGTGAGAACGCCCTTACGCGCGTCGATCAGGATGACCGCGAGATCCGCGGTAGACGCGCCGGTCACCATGTTGCGCGTGTACTGCTCGTGACCGGGGGTGTCGGCGACAATGAACTTGCGCCGCTCGGTGGAAAAGAACCGGTAGGCGACGTCGATCGTGATGCCCTGCTCACGCTCGGCGGCGAGTCCGTCGACCAGCAGGGCAAAATCAATCTCGGCGCCTCTGGTCCCGACCTTGCGAGAATCCGCCTCGAGCGAGGCAAGCTGATCTTCGTAAATCAGCTGCGATTCATACAGCAGTCGGCCAATCAGGCTCGACTTGCCGTCGTCCACCGAACCGCAGGTAATGAAGCGCAACAGATCCTTGCGCTCCAGGCCGCGCAGATAGGCCTCGAAGTCGGCTTCCGAACGGTCCGCTCCGGGAATGGGATGGGGCGTGGAGGTACTCACCTAGAAATACCCTTCCTGTTTCTTCTGCTCCATCGAAGCGGCGCCATCGTGGTCGATCAGCCGTCCCTGGCGCTCGGAGGTTCGCGCCAGCAGCATCTCGCGGATGATCGCCGGCACGGTCTCCGCATCGCTTTCTATCGCCCCGGTCAGCGGGTAGCAACCGAGCGTGCGGAAGCGGATCCGGCGCAACTGCGGTCGTTCCCCCTCAGCAAGCGGCAGCCGTTCGTCATCGACCATCACCAGTGCGCCACCACGCTCCACCACCGGCCGCTCAGCCGCCAGGTAAAGCGGCACAATGGGGATGCTTTCGGCATGTATGTACTGCCAGATGTCGAGTTCCGTCCAGTTCGACAGCGGAAAGACGCGGATGCTCTCGCCGCGCAATTTGCGTGCGTTATACAGCGACCATAGCTCGGGCCGCTGGTTCTTCGGGTCCCAGCGGTGCGCAGCTGAACGGAACGAGAACACCCGCTCCTTGGCACGGCTCTTTTCCTCATCCCGCCGCGCGCCACCGAGCGCCGCATCGAAGCCATACTTGTCCAGAGCCTGCCTCAGGCCCTGCGTCTTCATGACGTCGGTGTGCAGTTGCGAGCCGTGCGTAATCGGGTTGATGCCGCGGGCAAGTCCCTCCGGATTGATATGGACCAACAAATCCATGCCGGCCGCCTTCGCCATCCGGTCGCGCATCTCGTACATCGCCTGGAACTTCCAGGTGGTATCAACATGCAGCAGCGGGAACGGCGGCGCCGCCGGGAAGAATGCCTTACAGGCCAGATGCAGCATCACTGCACTGTCCTTGCCAATAGAATAGAGCATGACGGGCCGTTCGCACTCGGCGACGACCTCGCGCAAGATATGGATACTCTCCGACTCGAGGCGCTGCAGGTGAGTCAGGCGATCTGGGCTGGACTGGGAGATCACGGCTTCACTTTTTCTGTTCGGGCGTCGCGGCGCCTATTACGTGACGGTATGTTGGCATAACTCCAGCATGACGGCTGAGGCCTACAGCGGCGGCACGCACGCGCCTATCCTATACGTCGTAACAGGCCTCGGTCGGCGGCCTGCTCGCCCTGACCAGCCTTGGCGGCGGTTCCGCGCTGAGGCTGCGGCGGCCCTCCGCACGGGACGGGGCGCTTGAGCGGCACTAGGCCGCCCAGCTTGCGCCATTTCGTGCCCCGTAGCCCCCCAAAGCCGGGGGGCAGCTGCAATCCGGACGTACGCGATGCGCTCGCGTGCCTTAACTAGCGCCAAAGACGCCGGCTAGCGCAGCGAGCCACGGCGCCGGATCATTGGCTGGCGCCTGTTGGGGCAGCCCGCGAAACGACCCAAAACTTTTGCCGCGCCGGCGCTTGCCCAGGCCAGTTTGGCGGCAGGGCCTTCCCGCCACACGCGAAACAAGAGGAGGGATAAGATCGTCAGTGTGGCGATACTGAACGAATTCTCGCCTTTTCGAGCATAACCAGAGCGGAAGCGCATCGTCACATAGCCGAAGGTTCATTCTGCCTTTTTGCCCACTACCCTAGGTTGTGCGCTTCTTCCGGATCCCTGGGAATCTTGTCATGACCTTATTGCCCCTCCGTCGCCTCCTGGTTTTACTGACGCTCGCGACGATGACGACCGCTGCAGTCGCTGCCGGCAAGACTGTCACTCTCCTGAATGTCTCCTACGACCCGACCCGGGAGTTCTACGACGCATTCAACGCCGCCTTCGCAACCGACTGGAAGCGCCGTACCGGTGACTCCGTGATCATCAACCAAAGCCACGGCGGCTCAGGCAAGCAGGCCCGCGCGATCATTGATGGCCTGGAGGCGGATGTCGCCACGCTCGCCCTTGGCTACGATGTGGACGCACTCTCAGGCCAAGGCCACCTGATTCCAGCCGACTGGCAAAAGAAGCTGCCGTACAACAGCACGCCATACACCTCGACCATCGTCTTCCTGATACGTACCGGCAATCCCAAGGGCATCCGCGACTGGGGCGACCTGGTAAAACCCGGCATCGCGGTCATCACGCCTAACCCGAAGACCTCGGGGGGGGCACGTTGGAACTATCTGGCGGCCTGGGCCTGGGCAAAAAGCCGGCCAGGCGGCTCAGACGCTACCGCAGAGGCCTTCGTAAAAGCGCTCTACCGGAACGTACCGGTACTTGACTCCGGCGCCCGCGGGTCAACCATGACTTTTGTCGAACGTGGTATCGGTGATGTGTTGCTCGCCTGGGAAAACGAGGCGCTGCTCGCCGTGCGCGAGCTCGGCGCCGGCAAGTTCCAGATCGTGATCCCGAGCCAGAGCATCCTCGCAGAACCCCCAGTGACCATCGTCGACCGGTTCGTCGACAAACATGAAACCCGGTCAGTGGCCGAAGCCTATTTGCGCTTTCTGTACGCCCCCGAGGGCCAGTTGCTCGCGGCGCAGCACTACTTTCGCCCGCGCGACGTAGCGGTAAGTGCAAAATACACGGGGCAGTTCCCAACGGTGAAACTCGTGACGATCGATCAAGCTTTCGGCGGCTGGCGCGCAGCACAGGCTGCACACTTTGCAGACGGGGGCAGCTTCGACCGAATCTACGAGGCTTATTAAGCCAGGCATGCAGGCTGCCCTCGCACCGACGATTCCATTTGCCGCCCGCAAGCCGCGCCGGGTCTTGCCCGGCTTCGGCCTGTCGCTGGGTTACACGATCCTCTACCTGTCGCTCGTGGTGCTGATCCCGCTCGCGGCCATCTTCCTCAAGACCGCCGACCTGGGTTGGAACCGATTCCTGCAGGTTGTAGGCACGCCACGCGTGGTTGCGGCGTTAGAGCTATCGTTTGGCGCAGCGGCCGCGGCAGCATTGGTCAACACCTTCGCAGGTCTGCTTGTCGCATGGGTGCTGGCTCGCTACGAGTTTCCGCTGCGTCGGCTCGTCGATGCACTCGTGGACTTGCCGTTCGCACTGCCCACCGCAGTGGCCGGCATTGCGCTGACGGCTCTGTATGCACCTAACGGCCTGCTGGGACGGCTTCTGGAGCCACTGGGCATCAAGGTCGCCTACACGCCATTGGGTATCGTCGTCGCATTAGTGTTCATCGGGCTACCGTTCGTCGTGCGCACGGTCCAGCCGGTGCTGGAAGATCTGGACCACGAGGTGGAACAGGCCGCAGCAACGCTCGGGGCCAATAGCGTGCAGATTTTCCTGCGCATCGTCCTACCTGCCGTCTGGCCTGCGCTGCTGACCGGCTTCACCCTCGCTTTCGCGCGGGCTATAGGCGAATACGGCTCGGTTATCTTCATCGCCGGCAACATGCCGATGCGCTCGGAAATCGCGCCGCTGCTAATAGTCACTAAGCTCGAGCAATACGAATACGCCGCCGCCACTGGCATCGCAGTCGTGATGCTGTTGATCTCCTTCTTTCTGCTGCTCGGCATCAATGCACTGCAGGCCTGGTCGCAGCGCCGGCTGTTGGGGACCACTTAAGTGAGCGCCGCCAAACCACGCAGCAATCAGGGATTCGGCCGTGCAGCTCTAGTGGCTCTCGCACTCGGCTATCTGGCGCTATTTCTGCTACTGCCATTCGGCGTGGTCTTCGCACAAGCCTTCAGCCGTGGGCTTGCAACGTACCTGCACGCCCTGACCGACCCCACTGCGCGCTCAGCGATCTGGTTGACCCTCACGGTCGCTGCAATTGCAGTGCCGCTGAACCTGGTATTCGGCGTGGTTGCAGCGTGGACCGTGACCAAATACGATTTTCGCGGCAAGAGCGCCCTGATTACCCTGATTGACCTGCCATTTGCAGTCTCGCCGGTCATCTCGGGACTGATCTACGTATTACTTTTCGGTGCTCATGGCTGGTTCGGAGAATGGCTGTATGCGCATGACATCAAGGTCATCTTTGCAGTGCCCGGCATCGTGCTTGCTACCGTGTTCGTAACGTTTCCATTTGTCGCGCGCGAGCTTATCCCTGTCATGCAGGCCCAGGGTCGCGACGAGGAAGAGACGGCGTTGTCGCTCGGCGCGACGGGCTGGCAGACCTTCCGACGCGTCACCCTGCCAAACATACGCTGGGGCCTGCTGTACGGCGTGTTGCTGTGCAACGCCCGCGCGATGGGCGAGTTTGGCGCAGTGTCGGTCGTGTCAGGCCACATCCGCGGCCTCACCAACACCATGCCGCTGCACGTAGAGATTCTCTACAACGAATACAATGCGACGGCGGCCTTCGCCGTCGCCTCGCTGCTCGCACTGCTGGCGATCGTGACACTGGCGGCACGCGCGGCTCTTGAGTCACGCGCACCTGAGCTAAAGCGCGCGACCAAGACTGCCGGCGGACACCCATGAGCATCGCAGTAGATACTGTCAACAAACGGTTCGGCGAGTTCGTCGCGCTCAGGGACGTGACGCTCGAGGTTCCAACCGGACAGCTGGTGGCCATCCTCGGGCCGTCCGGCTGCGGCAAGACGACGCTGCTGCGCATCATCGCCGGCCTTGAAACTCCCGACACCGGACGGGTGTTCCTGCAGGGACGCGAGGCAACTGAGCTGCCCGTGCAGCAGCGCCGGGTCGGATTCGTTTTCCAGCACTACGCCCTGTTCCGCCACATGACTGTCTTCGACAACGTCGCCTTTGGATTGAGCGTGCGGCCACGACGCGAGCGGCCGCCGGCCGCTGCGATCCGCTCCAAGGTCGAGGAACTGCTGTCCCTCGTCCAGCTCGACACGGCCGCCGGACGGCACCCGATGCAGCTGTCCGGCGGCCAACGGCAGCGGGTCGCGCTCGCCCGTGCGCTGGCCGTCGAACCGCAGGTCCTGCTGCTCGACGAGCCGTTCGGCGCACTGGACACCCAGGTGCGCCAGGAACTGCGGCGCTGGCTACGGCGCCTGCACGATGCGCTGCACTTCACCAGCCTGTTCGTCACACACGACCAGAACGAGGCACTCGAGGTGGCGGATTCCGTGATCGTGATGAACGGCGGTCGGATCGAACAGCGCGGTACGCCCGAGCAGATCTACGACGCACCAGCGAGCGGCTTCGTACATCGCTTCGTGGGCTCGAGCCAGGACTTGCCAGCGCGCCGGCAGGCCGGACAGCTGTACGTGGGACCCCTACCACCAACGCCTTCGAGCGGACCCAATGGAGCGGTCAGCGTCGTCGTGCGTCCGCAGGATGTGCAGGTGGAGCGCCACGGAGCCGGCTGGCTAGGGCGAGTGGTCGCGGTGCGGGTTATCGGACCGCTGGTACACCTGGAAATCGGGCTCGAGGGTCACGACGGCGATCCGCTGGTTGCGGAATTCGAAAGGGAACGCTATCGCGCCGACCCGTTCCTCAGCGGCGAGCCGGTCAGCGTGACGCTGCGCCGCTTTGAAACCTACCCGGCCGACCCGTCGCCCTGACAGGGCATCGGATTAAGTAAAACGCCGGGCGGAACCTCCCTATCCCTAGGGAGCATTTTCATTTTGGCTTATGTTAAGGGAATCACCTAGCCGTCACGGGAAGATGTTAAAAAGCGCCCAACTGAGTTGCCGCTCAGTCGCCCCGCATCTGGCCCAGGAACCCGACTCGATGACGTTCATTTTGAAGCTCTTGCGCGTCCGATTCGCTGAGCCCGCCCCGGCACCCCGCCGCGCCCACGAGCACGTCCGGGTCGGTAACCCCTGGCACGCGATCTCGATCGTGCCGGGGAATAGCTGCTGCTATGCGGCGCGTACGCTCTCAGGCCAGCGTTTCCTGTCCAGCCAGACTCCGCCAAGCTTGCCGCTGCCGGACTGCTCGCAGGTCGCCTGTACCTGCCGCTACCGGCACCACGAGGACCGCCGCGCAGAGCGCGCGCAATCCTTAGGCCGCCTCGCCGGCCAAGCGCCACGCAGGCGTGCCGATGACTCGCCGTCGCACTGATGGCGAGGCACGACGCCGGATTTCAGATCTGCTCAAAGTGACGGTGCAGACGACTTAGCCAGGCGACCAGCGCCACGACAAAGGCGACAACAACCGCCAACAACGCGACCGGCTCCAGTCGCACCGGGTCCAGATGGTTCGCCCGCAGCACCAGCAAGTGTAGCGAGAGCGCGAACAGCGCAAGGATCGCCGCCAGCCAGATAGCCCGCGTTGCTAGAAATTCGGCGGTCTGGTCGCGGCGCTCGTCCGCCAACCAATAGCCACTATTGGGCAGATTCACCAAGCGTGGATAGCGGCGCACCGCCAGCCAGAGCAGCGCGACCGTCAGCGCCGGCACCAGCACGGCGGCTCCGATCAGCAGCGCAACGTAGACCTCGCGCGCCACAAAGCCGTTGGCAAGCCCGCTCACGGCGAAATGCCCGGCAACCCGGTGCGGCAGCCAGTCTGCGGTCAGCGCAATACCCGTAATGCTGCCCACGACCACCGTGCTGGCCCAGCCGCTCTCCGTCGCCGTTGGCATCCCTGATCCTCATTGCCGGGTCGGGCCATTCTGCACTGGAACCCGGCGCCGTTGCCAGCAAAGGCATTAGCCGCCGGCAAGAGGGAAGGCGCAGGTTAAGATACCGACCCCATGAAAATCCTCGACGCCGCAGCGGTTGCTGCAAACCTGACTCCCGCCCGACTGGTCGCTGGCCTGGAGCGCATGTTCACGCTCGGCTGCACAGCACCGGTCCGCCATCACCATACGGTCCAGGTTCCCGGCGCAGCAGACGCTACGTTATTGCTGATGCCCGCATGGCAGCCCGGCGCCTATCTCGGCACCAAGATCTGCACGATCTTCCCCAGCAATATGGATATCGGATTGCCGGCGGTGTCGGCAGGCTACCTGCTGATGAATGGCCGGACTGGCACAGTCCTCGCGCTGATCGATGGCGGCGAACTGACGTCCAAGCGGACGGCAGCAACCTCAGCGCTGGCAGCGCGATTCCTTGCGCGCGACGACGCGAAAACCCTGCTAGTGATCGGCACTGGCCGTATCTCAGCTGAGTTGGCTCGCTGCCACCACGCGGTGCGGCCTGGCCTCGAGCGCATCCTCGTCTGGGGCCGCTCTGCCGACAAGGCAGACCGCCTCGCGAGTGCGCTCGTTGCAGAGGGCTTGCCTGCAATTTCTGTCACCGACCTGGCGACCGCCGTCGGCGCAGCTGACATCGTCTCGAGTGCAACGCTGTCCACCGAGCCGTTGATTCACGGCGCATGGGTGCGCCCCGGCACGCACGTCGATCTGGTCGGTGGTTTCACGCCGACGATGCGCGAAGGCGACGACGCCCTCATCCGCGCCGCCCGCGTGTTCGCGGACACCCGCGACGGGGCCCTGAAGGAAGCCGGCGATCTGGTCATTCCTGTCGCGCGCGGCATTCTCGATCCCGCCAGCGTCGTCGACCTGCACGGGCTATGCCGTGGTGAAAATCCTGGACGCAGGTCCCCGGACGACATCACCCTGTTCAAGTCGGTCGGCGCGGCGCTCGAAGACCTCGCCGCGGCAATCCTCGTCTACGAGACGGCCTGAGCGTCACCGCGCGCCGCCACGCGCGAGCGATAGCCAAAGTACAAGAGCGGTATCAGCAGCAGCGTCAGCACCGTCGAGACCATGATCCCAAAGATCAGCGAGATCGCCAGTCCGTTGAAAATTGGGTCATCGAGGATGAAGAACGCCCCCGTCATAGCGGCCAGTCCAGTCAGTACGATCGGCCGCGCGCGCACCGAGGAGGCACGGATCACCGCTTCGGCCAACGGCCGCCCCGCTGTCACCTCGGCGTTGATGAAGTCGACCAGCAGGATCGAATTGCGCACGATGATGCCCGCCAGCGCAATCATGCCTATCATCGAAGTCGCGGTGAACTGCGCACCCAGCAGGGCGTGCCCAGGCATGACCCCAATGATTGTTAGCGGAATCGGCGCCATGATCACCAGCGGGACCGCATACGAGCGAAATTGCGCAACAACCAGCAGGTAGATGCAGAGCAAGCCGACCGCATAGGCCGCGCCCATGTCACGAAACGTTTCGTAGGTGATGGTCCATTCGCCGTCCCAGCGGAGGCTGAACTCGGAAGGCCGATCAGGCGGGCTGATGTACCGCTGCCGTACCTGCTGACCGGCAATCGGCGCCGCCCCTATCTTCGAGACGAGCCTGAACATTCCGTACAGCGGACTGTCGAGCCGTCCGGCCATATCGCCGGTCACGAAGGTCACTGGCAACGCGTCCTTGTGGTAGATCGGAGCGTCCCAGGGCTTCTTGGCAACCCTTGCGACCTCGGACAGGGGCAGCAGGGCGCCGCCCTGCGCGCGGACCGGTAACGCAAGCGCAGCGTCGAGTCCCGCCTTGTCGGCAGTAGCCAGTTCCAGACGTACGGCAATCGGGTCCTGCTCAGCGCCAACGTGCAGGTAAGTGGCATCCAATCCGCCCAACGCCGTCGCCAGGGTGTCGGACACGGCGGCCTGCGGAACGCCCAGCAACGCCGCACGGGGCCGATCGAGCGTCACCTCGTAACGTGCGGCCTGCCGCGGCAGTGTGTCGTCGGTATCGACGATGTCCGGCGCTGCATCGAACATCCGCCTTATCTCTGCGCCGATGCGCTGTTGCACCGCGTAATCCGGTCCGTAGATCTCGGCGACCAGCGGCGCCTGCACGGGGGGACCTGGCGGCACTTCGACGACCTGCACGGAAACCGCTCCTAAACGGCGACCGGCGGCGATAAGCGCCGGGCGTAATGCACGGGCGATATCGTGACTCTTGCGCTTACGCGCGTGATGATCGACCAGGTTGACCTGCAGGTCGCCCTGATTCGGATCGCTACGGAGGTAATACTGCCGCACGAGTCCATTGAAATTGATCGGCGCGGCCGTTCCGGCGTAAGCCTGATAGTTCGTGACCTCGGGTGCCTGGCGTACGATCGCGGCGAGCTCCGATAACACACGCGCTGTCCCCTCTATGGGCGTCCCCTCGGGCATGTTGAGCACGACCTGAAACTCGGACTTGTTGTCGAACGGCAGCATCTTCAGCACGACCAGCTGCACGACCGCCAGCAGCACGGCGATGGCGATGGCGCCAATCGTGCCCCAATACAAGCGATGCCGCCTTACCCGGCCGGTATCTCGATCCAGAAAAGGCAGCATTAGCCGCTCGAACAGGCGGTGGATGCGCCCATCCGCATGGGCCTCCTCGCCATGCTCAGCCGGGCGCTGCGCAAACAGCTTGCGGCATAGCCATGGTGTAAACACTAGTGCAATGCCAAGCGAGAGCAGCATGCCCATGCTCGCATTGATCGGTATCGGACTCATGTAAGGGCCCATCAGCCCAGACACGAAAGCCATCGGCAGCAGCGCCGCAATGACGGTGAACGTCGCCAGAATCGTCGGCCCACCGACTTCGTCCACCGCCCGCGGAATTACTTCGCTCAACGGACCGCGGTCCATGGCGAGGTGGCGATGAACATTTTCAACAATCACGATTGCGTCGTCGACCAGAATTCCGATCGAGAAGATCAGCGCGAACAGCGACACACGGTTGATCGTGAACCCCCAGGCCCACGAAGCAAACAGGGTTGCCGCCAGAGTGACGATCACCGCAGCACCGACGACCGCAGCCTCGCGCCGGCCCACAGCCAGCAGCACGAGCAGTACGACCGACGTGGTCGCAAACAACAGCTTCTCGATCAGCTTGATCGCCTTGTCATTCGCGGTCACGCCGTAGTTGCGCGTCACGGTGACTTCGACGCCGGACGGGATAGCTATCCCTTTGAGGTCGTGAACTCGCGCAAGTACGGCGTTTGCGACGTCGATCGCGTTGCTGCCGGGCTTCTTGGCGATTGCTATGGTCACCGCTGGCGACTGGGTAGCCTTCGGACCCGCATCCGATGCCGGTCCAGTGCCAAACCATGCATAGAGCGTTGGCGTTGTCGGCGAATCGGTGACAGTCGCCACATCATCCAAGTAGACGGGCTTGCCATCGTGCGCCGATACGATCAACCCGCCGACATCATCCCGGCTGGCAAGGAAGGTCCCTGCCCGCACTGGCGCCACCTTGCCATCAACGATCACCGCGTCCGCCTGCCGCACTAGGTTGGCAGCCTGCAAGGCTCCGGCGACATCACCGACTGTGAGCCCAGCGGAAGCGAGGCGGCCGGGATCGAGCTCGACGTGCAACGCCGGGGCCGTGTCACCAACGGCATAGACGTTGCGAGTACCGGGGACGCGCTTGAGCTCACTTTGGATCGCGCGAGCAACCTTGCCAAGTTCGTGGCTGCCCAGCGACGTATCGCGGCTCCATAGCGTCAAGGTGACGACAGGAACGTCGTCGATGCCCTTGGGCTTGATGAGTGGCTGCAGGATGCCGGCCCCGGCTGGCCGCCAGTCCTGGTTCGAATAAACTGCGTTGTATAACCGAACGATCGCCTCATTGCGGCGGACGCCGACTTCGTACTGCACCGTCAGTACCGCCATGCCCGGCCGCGATACGGAGTACAGGTGCTTGACGCCTGCAATCTCGCCGAGCACCCGTTCCATCGGCGTCGCTACCAGGTGCTCAACCTGCGCGGACGTTGCGCCAGGGAACGGAATCATGATATTCGCGAAAGTGACATCGATCTGCGGCTCTTCTTCGCGTGGCGTCACGAAGACTGCAAACGCGCCGAGCAGCAGCGCTGCAACTGCGAGCAGCGGCGTCAGCTGGTTCTCGAGAAAGAAACTTGCAATGCGCCCACTGATGCCGAGGCGGGGATGCATCGCTCAGCCTCCGCCGTCGACACGCCGCGCGGCCGCGACGGGATCAAGTGCTATGCGCTCGCCGGCGGCGAGACCGGCGAGGATTTCTACCTGGTCGCCACTGCGATGGCCCGGGCGCACGTAGCGCAGTGACACGCCATCGTGCGCATCGAGCACATACACGGCGCTCACCTCACCCCGCTCGACGACAGCAGTCGCAGGCACGAGTAGCTGATCGGTTTCGCCAATCACAAGTCCGACCCGCACATACATGCCGGGCGACAGGTCAATCGCGCCGGGGGGCAGATCCAGCCGCGCACGAAACGTGCTCGACGCGGTCGCCGCCTCCGGAAAAATGGTTATCCGTGTCGCATCGACACGCGTTGCACCTACATACACGGCCGCTTTTTTTAGGCGCCGCACTTGCATCACGATGCTCTGCGGAACGTAGGTATTCACGCGCAGGTCCCGCAACGACAGTCCGGTCATCAGCGGGGTGCCTGGAGACACGGATTCACCGACCTCCACCAGGCGGCGGGTCACAACGCCACCGTATGGGGCACGCACTTCCGTGTAACCGACGCCCGCCTGCGCTGCGGTGGCGCCAGCCTCGGCGGCCGTCAGGCGCGCCGCGGCTGCGTCACGGTTCGCGGTCATCTGGTCGAACTGCGCCTTTGCGATCAGTCGTCGCTGGTACATATCGAAGAAGCGCTGGTAGGTCGCGGCGGCCTCTGCGTTACGGGCTCGCGCCTCGGTCAGCGAGGCCTCGGCCGCCTGCAGGCCGGCGCGCTGCTCGGTGCTGCGCAAGCGCAGCACTACCGCCCCGCTGGGCACGACGTCGTTGACGTCGTACATGATTTCGGCGACACGACCGCTCGTCTGCGCCGACAGCGTCGCCTGATTGATCGCCTCTATCGTGCCGTCGACGGGTCGCTCTAGCGGCGCACGGACCGGATGCAGCACGACCGCCGCGAGCGGCGGCAACGCAGCGGCCAGCGCCGGACCTGGATGGCCTCCACAAGCGCCGGCCATCCCCGCAAGCGCGAGGACCCCGAGCATTGCCCCGAACGAACGGCAACGAGTCATGATCGGTCCTTCAGGAAAACGCAGAACCGGACTTGATGCCGAGGCGCTGAAGCATTTTCGCCAGCGGGCAGAAGCCTGTGAACGAAGACTGCAACAGGTTTGCACCGACGAAAGCCGTCACCCAAAGCCAGGCAGGGCTGACGTAATGTGCCAGCAGCAGACTGACGAGAATCATAGTCCCAGCAAACCGGATTACCCAGTGGTCAATACTCATGTCGTGCTCCTCCAGGCCGCCGGGTGGCGGCACGTCTGGAACGAACTATATCAGTATTTGCTAAAGTAGCAATATCTGATGCATACTACAGTCTACCGACTCGCCAAGGATCTGAGAAATGACTGCCGCCGCAAAGCAGATCACGATGCCCGCAGGCGCTGCGGCCGCGGTGCAGGAACATGCCGCTGAGGCCGCCGCGTTGCTGCGCGCTCTGGGCAACGACCAGCGCCTACTGGTGCTGTGCGCCCTGCTCGATGGCCCACTGTCGGTCGGTGAGATCAATGCGCGCGTAGAGCTCAGCCAGTCGGCACTCTCGCAGCACCTCGCGGTGCTGCGCACCGCCGGCATCGTCACGACCCGCAGGGAGTCACAGACGATCCACTACTCGCTTGTTCCAGGGCCTGCGCTCGCCATATTGGAAGTGCTCTACGCCGCGTTCTGCGCTCCAAGCCGTAAGCGTGTGGCCCACAAGCGCTGAACGGCACACTTTTTGATTGAACGGATAGCCCTAAAGGAAACACAAATGAACAAGAACATGGGATCGCTGGACCGCCTCGTGCGGATCGTTCTAGGACTCGGTCTGCTAAGCCTAACTTTGTTCCTGGACGGGAGCATGCGCTGGGTAGGGTTGATCGGCGTAGTTCCGCTGCTGACCGCAACGGTCCGCATCTGTCCGCTGTATTCACTGGTCGGCCTTAACACCGATCGGACGCCCCGGCAGTAAGAACTACGAAGAGCAATCCTGAGGGAGGAGAGTCGCGATGAAGCCCTATCCACATACATACACAACACAAGCCAGCGGGCCTACCACCGGATCAGTCACCGTCACCGCAACGGGGCTCCCCGCCATCGAAACAAATTCGCCGCCAGACTTTGACGGCCCGGAAGGGTTTTGGTCGCCGGAAACCCTGCTAACCAGCGCCGTCGCGAACTGTTTCATCCTTACCTTCAGGGCCATTGCTCGAACCAACGGTTTCGACTGGAAGCAACTGGACTGCGAGGTCGACGGAGTCCTCGAGCGCGTCGCCGGAGTCACTCGATTCTCGGCCTTCACCACTCGCGCCACGCTGACCGTGGGTACCGGCTGCGACGCGGAGAAAGCAAAAAAACTGCTGGAACGCGCCGAAAAGGGCTGCCTGATAGCAAACTCACTGCTAGCCACCCGCGCTCTCGAAGCGACCATTGTCGAGGCCGCGGCATGACTCAGGCGCCCACTGACGGGCGCTGTGCCGATACCCTGCGATGGGATAAGCGCTTCGCTGGCGACGACTACTTCTACGGGACCGAGCCCAACGATTTCCTGCGCGACCACTGCAGCGCAATCGCCACGCACGGCAGAGTCCTGTGCCTGGGCGAAGGCGAGGGACGCAACGCCGTCTTCCTGGCCGCTCAGGGCCATTCAATCCTTGCCGTCGACCTCTCGGCGACGGGTCTGATGAAAGCCGAGCGCCTCGCCGCGAAACGCGCCGTCAGCATCCAAATGCAAGTCGCAAACCTTGCGGACTACCCACTCGGCATTGGCTGCTGGGATGCGATCGTATCGATCTGGTGCCACCTGCCCCGCGAGCTGCGCGCAAAGGTACACCGGCGTGTCGTAACCGCCCTCGCTCCCGGCGGAGTGTTTCTGCTCGAGGCCTACACGCCCGCACAGCTTGGGCATCAAAGCGGGGGTCCGACGGCGATTGAGCTGCTGCCAACCCTGATCGAGCTCCGTGCCGAGCTGGAAGGCCTCGAATTCGTCCACGCGCAGGAATGCGAACGCATCATCCACGAAGGTGCAGGACATGAAGGCTTAAGCGCCGTCGTGCAAATCCAGGCGATTCGGCGCGACTAATCAGTTACACGTTCAACCACCAGCCAGGCGCGCCGGCGACAACCGCGCCACCTCCAAATTCAACGCCCGAGCCCGCTCCGATAGTTCCTCGCCACGAATCATCGTCGCGGCAAGTTCACCCATGCCCGGGGAGCTCATGATTCCGCCACCGCCCTGCCCGACCAGCCAGAAGAACCCCGGCGCGTCCGCCGCGAAACCGACCACCGGTTGCTCGTCGCGCACGAAAGTCCGCAGACCTGCCCAACGACTGGCGAGACGTCGCACTTCCAGCGTCGTCACATTCTCAAATAGATCGACCGCCGTCGCGACATCCAACTCCTCTGGCTGTGCATCGCACGGAGCGCTGGGCGTTTGATCGCCGGGCGAGACCATCAGCACCGGACCGCTGGCCTTGAAATAGAACCCTGAGCTCATGTCGTCCACAGGCGGAATTCGCGACGCGTCGAAGCCCGGATCGAAGGTGAAGGCGGTACGCCGCCGCGGCTCGAGGCCAAGCGGCTGGACGCCACAGCGGGACGCGACGACGTCAGCCCAGGCGCCCGAGGCGTTGACGATCACTCCCGCCTCAATCGTCTCCTCGCCAATCCGGGCATGCCAGGCACCGTGGCTCCATTCGGCACCGTGAAACTCGACGCTGGAGCGCGTCTGCCCGCCCGCCGCCCTAAATCCGCGCAGATATCCCTGATGCAACGCATCAACGTCGATCTCGCAGTTTTCGGGATCATAGAACGACCGTGCAATGATCTCGCGGCGCAGGAACGGCACGATCTCCAGTGCACGATCAGCGCTGATTTCCTCAACGTCCGGATTGAACGGCTTGGCGTCACGCAGGAACTCCTCCGCCACCTCCTCGCCCCCTTCACGCGCGAACATGACGTTCCCGCGTCGACGTAGCAACGGCACGGAGGCGAAGCCCGGCGGCGGCGCATCAAGGAACGGCCGGCCGAACACTACGACCGCCCGCATCAGCCCGTGGAAGTGCACCGCGGTCCACTCGGCCGCGGAGCGGCCGGTGCTGTGATAGCCATAGCCGCTCTCGCGCTCGACCAGCAGCACCCGCCGATGCGCCGCAAGGAAGTAGGCTGCCGAGGCGCCGGCAATGCCACCGCCGATAACAAGTACGTCAGTCCGTTGCATATGCCGCCCTGTCAGGTCGTCGCGGTCGCGACGATACGATGGGTGAGGGTGCCGAGTCCCTCGATACCCGCAACGACGAGATCGCCAGGTACGACAGGTCCCACGCCATGGGGTGTCCCGGTATAGATGAGGTCGCCCGCAGCGAGCGTCCAGTAACGCGACAGTTCAGCAATCACCGCCGGAACGTCCCAGATCATGTCTGCCAGATCGCTGCGCTGCCGCTCGGCACCGTTGACCGTCAGCCAGATCTGGCCACGCCGCAGATGACCGGCGGAGCCAACCGGATGGATCGCGCCGATACCCGCAGAGTGGTCGAAGCCCTTGGCAACGTCCCACGGCCGGCCCTGGTTCTTCGCGGCGACCTGCAGATCCCGACGGGTAAAGTCGTTACCGACGGCATAGCCGTAAACGTGATCCAACGCTGCCGCTAACGCGATGTTGCGCCCGCCGACACCGATCGCAACGACCAGCTCAGCTTCGAAATGCAGATCGGCCGTGCACGACGGATAAGGCAGGTCGGCGCCGTCGGGCAAGACGGTGTCCGCGGGCTTGGAGAAAAAGATCGGCGGCGTCCGGTTCGGGTCGCCACCCATCTCGCGCACGTGAGCGGCGTAGTTCTGACCTACACAGTAGATGCGGTGGACCGGGAACCGTGCGGCGGAACCGGCTACGGCCACGGTAGGGGCGGACGGCGGCGTGAGGACGAAGGCTGTCATCGGGGAACTCCACGGCAGCCGGCGGCCGAATGCCGGTTCGCCGGGGCGCTCATGCTACCGCATCGGAGTCATCCCGTTTCAGCGCAGCAGGATCAGCTTCGGCACCGCGTCGGCACCCGCCCACAACAGGCCGTTCTGCTGAAACTCCCGTGCTATCAGCGTCGCAGTGTCGAGTTCCAGGCCGAGTGCAAGCAGGCTCTCCTCCCCTTCCCACTGGCCCGTCGGATCGACGCCGAGGCCGGCGATCAGCACACAACCGCACGCCCGCAGGCGCGCCTCCAGCCGCACCTGCGCAGCCACATTCTCGTCGTGGGACGTGGCCACGCTGAGCGGATTCCAGGCCGTGATAAATGCCGAACACGCCACCGAGTGCGTGCGATGGCACAGCGCAAGGTCCGAGCTGTAGGTATCCGCGCGCAACAGGAACGAGGGATACAGGCCCGTGACGCAATAATGCGTGGCGCGGTAGGCCTCAATCAGCGAGGCTTCAATGCGGGAGCGACTAGTGGTCTGCTGCATGCGTTGCTTTCGGCCGACCGCCCAACCAAGGGCAGGGGCTGCATAATGACAGACCTTCCTCCGTGCCGAGAGTGTCCATGCGCGTCGACGTTCCCCTTGCCAAGGCCTACCTGCTGTTGAACCACGGGCCGGTAACCCTCGTGTCGAGCCGGGCGGGTGAGCGCAGCAACCTGATGGCGGCGTCATGGGCGATGCCGCTGGACTTTGATCCCCCCAAGGTCGCAGTCGTCATCGATCGCAGCACGTTGACCCGCGAGCTCGTCGACGCGTCCCGCGAATTTGCACTGAACATTCCGTCACGCGCGCTCGCCGACGCCACCTTAGGGCTCGGTTCGATATCCGGACGCAGCAGGGACAAGTGGGCCGATTTCCGGCTGACCGCAATGCCGGCCGACCGCATCGGGGTGCCCTTGGTCAGCGAGTGCATCGCTTGGCTGGAGTGTCGCCTGCTCGACGAACGGGACGTCGAGCAACGGCATGACCTATTCGTAGCCGAGGTCGTTGCGGCGTCGGCTGACGACCGCGTGTTCAGTGGCGGTCGCTGGCACTTCGACGATATAGCCCTGCGCACGATTCACTACGTCGCTGGGGGTCAGTTCTTCGCTATTGGTGAGCCCGTGGTCGGCCGGCCACCCGACAAGGGCTGACCGTTACAGGTCGGTGTACTTGCGAATCGAACCGCGCGACTTCTCCACGGGATATTTACGCGCGTTTATCTCGATCTTGTCGCGAGCGGCCTGAGCGAGGTCGATCCCCAGCTCGTCGGCCAGACGAATCAGATAAATCAGGACGTCGGCGATTTCCTCACGCACCGGCGCTAGCTGCTTTGCGGTCAGGCAACGGGACGCTTCCTCGCCGAGCCACTGGAAGTGTTCGAGCAGCTCAGCGGCCTCCACGCTCAAGGCGCTGGCGAGATTCTTTGGTGCATGGAACTGGCGCCAGTCCCGCTCCTCGGCAAAGCCGCGCAACTGATCCCGCAACTCGCCCAATGCATCGGTGTCGTTCACGTCGCCATCCTCGTTGCTTGATGCTCCAGCAGGGCAATGCGCTGCTGCGCCGACGCCAACGCGCGACTCAGCTCCGCGACGCGCAGCCGCGCTTCGTCGAGATCCCGCACGCTGCGCTCGGCATCCGTCGCTCGGGCACGCAACGCGTCGGTCTCGCGCGCCCAACGTGCCTGATGGACCTGTTCGCGATGTTCGGCCAGGTTCGCCCGCTCGATCGCCGCCTGCTGCGATTCGCTCGATGTCAGCGGCCGATGCAACGCGGGCGCAACCTGATGCGCTGCTTGCTGGCTAGCGGCGATCACGCGGTAGATTCGGGCGACGCCACCGCGGTTGCCGTGACGGCGCGCGAGTATTGCTCGGACCGCAACACCGGTAACGCGCCCACTCTGCGCGGCCGCCTCACGGATAGCCGCCTTGATCAGTTCTTCGCTGATGAGTGGGGGACGCATAGGTTCAGCATATCAGCATTACGGAAAATTTTCCGTAATGCTGTAATCCAGTCTGGTTGGCGCGCAATATGTCAGCTCGGGAGTAAGCATTAGTCAGTGATAACAACGACTTATTTTACTTAAGTGTTCCACGACCTGTTCCACGAACGTCACTGCCGTTCGAGTTGGCGCTGCTGGAGGCAGTTGCCCATTCGCCGCCTCACGAAAAAGGGGGACTAAGGTCGCGCCCTACATCGCCAGCACCTCAGTACATGGCGTTGGCACGGTCTTCGAATGAGCGCGACCGCGCGTCGCCTGAACGGCAACTGCGCGGCACAGAGCGATCTGCGCCGGCAGTGGCTCTGCCCTTCCCCGCCCTCATCGCGGCGGGGTTTCGACACGAATTCAGTGTAGTGAAAATCCTATAATTCGTTATTAATCAATTAGTTGCCTTGGTTTCGTCTCGAAACCAAGGCTAGCTGAGGTCCTTCAGGATCTGGTCCATCGCCTGAATCACGGCGTCCCGGTCCGCGGAGCCCAAACCCTTCGGGAAAGCGACCGTCACCTTGCCTCGCGCGTTGCGCACAAGGATCGCCCTCCCCGCCTTGCCCACGTTGTACTCGCGCCGGATGGGCTCCAGCTTGCGCGATTGGTCGAGGCTGGCGAGCAACGCCTTGAGCACCATTCGCGGATCTCTGACGGTGTCCTCATCGCGGCGAGCAAGATTCTTTGCCGCCTGCAGCACGACATCTTTCGCGCCCGGCCGCTCCATCAACGTCCCAAGCTTGTAGGCCTGCTCCACCGGCACCGCCGACTTGTCAGCCATCAGATTCGCGATCGGTGCGTAACCCAGCAACTGGGCCGCCTTGAGCATCTTCGTGACCTGACCCTTCGACACATTCAAGGCAGCCGCAAGCGCCTCCTGGGTGGCGAACAGCTTGGCTTCGATCTGCGCCTGGAACGACAGCGCTCGCTCCATCGGCGTGATGTCCTGACGGTCGGCGTTCTCAAGGTGCATCAGCACCGCCGCCTGCGCATCAGAAATATCGACCACCCGAACCTTCAACTTGCTGCTGGTCACTTCGCAAGCGAAGCGCCGGCGCATGCCATAAATCAGCTCGTAGTCAAAGCCTGCGTCACCAACGATGCGCCGCGCGAGCGCCGGCTCCTGCTGACCGTCTTTCGGTATCGACCTGATCAGGTCCTCACACCGCTCACGTGTGTACCAAGCGTCAGTGCGATTGTGGTACTTCCAGCCGCGGCAGCGACGCGGATCCACGCTGAGCACCGTCTCACGGGTAAGCCCCGGACTGGTCCTGCCCTGCAGCGCAAGTTCTGCGGTCGGCAGTACCGCCTGCGTCGCGCTGCGCTCAGGCGTCGAGCTCTCGCCCTTCTCGCGCACGGAATTTGCTATGTCACCCAAACGGGTGCCGCCAAAGAGTCGCTTGCTGTTCATGGTCCCCTCCTCGCCCGATTTCAGATGATGCCCTTGGCGTTTAACTCAGCGCGCTTGGACGGCCACTCGCGCAGGATGGCGAGCTCGATCTCACCAAACACGCCGTCCATCATTTCAAGCACCTTGCGGTTAGGCTTAATCTGCTCGTACGGCCCAACGAATTGCGCCGAGGCATTGATCACCTCCGCGGCATGGAAAAAGACCCGTTGAAAAACGGACTCGCCGAAGCAGGCGCGCATCACATCGACGAACTGCCGCTGACTGTCATAGCGCTGGTCGAACAACGTCGTCAGCACCGAAATCCAGCGGTAGCTCTTCTCCGGCGCAAGCTGCGCCACGTAGGTGCGGATCATCCGGAAGAACTGCACCGTCGAGGAGAAATCGAACATTTTCGCCGCCGTCGGAACCACCAAGCAGTCAGCCGCGATGAGTACGTTCAACGAGATCACGCCCAATGCCGGGGGCGAATCCAGCAACACAACGTCGTAGTCGTCGGCCACCGTCTGGATGCCGTAGCTAAGCTCCGCAAACACTTCGCGTCGGGCTTCCGGGGAGGTCTGCTCGGCGATGTGCAGCACGAGCGCAATCTCGGCCTCATACAGCGCCAGGCACGCTGGAATCAGATCGATCCCTGGGAAATAAGTTTTCCGAACCACCGGCGCGAGCGTTGAATGCGCGCCCCCGAGATACGCAAGGATCGTGTCGTCCTGCTTGATCTCGGCGTCCGGCACATAACCGAACATTGAGGTGGTCGTTGCCTGGCTGTCGGTGTCGATCACCAGGACGCGATAACCCTTCAATGCCAGGTAGTGCGCGAAATTAATGCAGGTGGTCGACTTACCGACGCCGCCCTTGAAGTTCTGACAAGCGATGACCATCGGCCGATCCTGGGCAGGATCGCGCCGCGGCAGCGTCTTGAAATAAGACCGGAAC
>SESH01031652.1_pt1 | contig 57498 bp, 39 predicted proteins | sample 3171561 | NCBI WGS metagenome assembly SESH01 (sample SAMN10866947, study PRJNA518727) | freshwater metagenome | biome: subpolar coniferous forest; feature: holomictic lake; material: water; isolation source: holomictic Lake 442 2011 16.5 m and 2014 13 m | place: Canada: near Kenora, Ontario
TGCCTGAATCAGTTCCTGGAAGTTGGCATCGCTTGAAGTACAGCCTGTTCTACGGGCGTTCGGGACAGCGGTTGGTAGGCTATGACAATGAGCGGAGCAAAGGCGATCACCGGCACATCGAAGATAGGGAAGGGCCCTATTTGTTCAGTACCGCGGAGATGCGGCTGTAGGCCGCGGCCACGCTAAGCGGCTGGGCGGGCACCTGCCCGGCTAGGCGCCGCTGCGGTGCGGCGCAGCCTGCAGCGCTTGCAGGCTTGCTGCGCACACTGCGCGAAACTCGCTGCTGAGGCCGGCGTCGGACCGCAGGCGCTCCCAGTACTCTTCAGCGAGGCGCCGCGCGCTTGCCCAGCTGGCGAGCCACGCCGCGCGCGCGGGCGGCGGCGTGAACGCGCGGGCAAGCACTTGTCCGTCATGAGGGGCGAATACCATCGGCAGCATGTCGTAGACCGGTGCGAGGCGTAGCGCGTTGGCGTAATCATCGAACAGGCTCAAGTTGCCGAAGTGCCGGTCGGTATTGCCGATAAGCGCGCCGAACGCATCCAGCAGCCGGATTCGCTCGGCACCTTCCTCAGACAGCAGGGCGTCGGCGAAGAGCCGGTCGGCGGCCGCTGTCCAGTTGTCGAGTCGTCCATAGCGGGCCGTGTCGAGCGCATGCAGCGATACGACTCCGCGACGGCCGGTGGCGCCGATCCGGTCGTAGCGCTCGCATTCGAGGAAGACGCGTTCGCCGTGCTCGAGTAGCTGCGAGGTGCAGCTGGCGATCCCGTTCTCGTTGAGGAGGCCGTGTGCGAGATGCTCGGCCCGCAGCAGGTCGGCCCAGCGCTGACCGACGGCGCTGGAACGCGGCGGGGAGAACTTGACCAGTACGTGCGTGCGGCGGGCCCCAGCTGCGAGGCAGACAGTGAACTTGGGGTGCTCGCCGTGTGCGGATGAACCCGGTGGTGCGCCGCTCATGGCGGCCGTTGCGAACTCGGGATACGCGATGTGGCGCTCCTCCCTCGTCACGACGAGGGGTGCATCCACCCCCGTCAGATGTCGATCGAGGGCCTCCGCTCCCACGACGAGGTCGCCGCTGCTGTCGTTTGCTCGTCGCGTCAGGTACGTGAGGAAATGGTCCTCGGTCCAGTCGCCGACGCGGGCCGGTAGCTCCAGATCAGCGTGACGGGTGGGGATCGTTCGCCCCAGAAAGCCAGCCGGCCACGCGTCTAGGAGGTAGTACGGCAGGGCTGTGTAGAGCCCGGATAGACGACCCGGGCCGGCGGCAGCGTAGTAACCCTCAGGTGCGACGGCGTTCAGCGTGCCGCAGGGTTGAGGGGTGCCGTCCGCGTCGAGGCGAAAGATCGGCCACTGTGAACCGAGCTCTGCTCGAGCGCGACGCAGGAGGTAGCGCGTTCCCCGGCGTGTGCCGGTGCGCAGCACCTGCTGCTGCCGCTCAAGTTCAGCCACCGCCCGCGAGATCGTCGCCTGCGAAACGCCCAGCGACTGGACGAGCTGCGCGGCCGCGGCCGGGCCTCGTCCCAGAACGGCGACCACCGCAGATGTGACCGTGCTGCTCATGAATACAAAATAGACTAATTATATGAATTAATCTATATATTTATAAACAATGAGTTAGGTGTGTAATGAATAATAAAATGAATAGAAAATTAAGAGATTAAGGCGCCTTGTCCTTAGTCGACGAGCGCCTGATAGACCAGCGTCGTGAAGTAGTCGAGCAGGTCGCGGTCTTCCGGCAGGTACTGCTCGAAGTACAACGCGATCAGTTGCTCCTTCGGATCGATCACTACCGTCGTCGTTGCGATGCCGCTCCAGCCGAACTGGCCTGCGGAGCTCAAGTTGCCGTTGCGCACTGAGTTGGTGAGTACGCCGACTCCGAGCCCGAAGCCGTAGCCGGGGTAGCCCTCGGCGATGCCGGCATCGATCAGTTGGTCGGTGGTCATCATCTGCACGGTCTTGCGTCCGAGGATCCGCACGCCGCCCAGCTCGCCGCCGTTGAGCAGCATCTGCGCGAAGCGCAGGTAGTCTGCCGGCGTTGACGACAGTCCCACGCCGCCCATCGCATGGTCGGTGAAATGCGCGTAGCGCTCGGGGTTCGCCGCGGGCGCGAGCTTGCCCTCGGGCGTCGGGCTGTAGCCTGTCGGGAAACGCGCCGCAACGCGCTCCGGCACGCCGTAGGCCGTGTCCTTCATGCCCAGCGGTTCGAAGATCACCTTGCGGCAGTATTCGGCTACCGGCATGCCTGAGAAGACTTCGATCAAGGCGGCCTGTACGTCGTGCGAGAAGCTGTACTGGAAGCGGGCGCCAGGCTGGTAGGCCAGCGGCATCTTCGCGAGCCGTTCGGTCAGCTGCTGGACCGAGTCGCTCTTGAAGTAGTCGACGCCGTTCTCGCGATAGGCCTTGTCGACCTCCGACTCGCCGAAGTAGCCGTAGCTGAAGCCTGCCGTGTGGCGGAACACATCCTGGATCGTGATCGCGCGCTTCGGCTCCTCCAGCAGCAGTTCGCCGTTAGTGCCCTTGCCGGTGTAGACCTTGACGCCCTTGAATGCCGGCAGGTACTTCGACAGAGGGTCGGTCAGCTGGAACTTGCCCTGCTCGTACAGCGTCAGTAGCGCGGTTGCCGTGACGGGCTTGGTCATCGAGAACAGTCGGAACCAGTCGTCGGTACGCATCGGCCGGTGGCTGGCAAGGTCGGCCGAGCCGAATGCCTTGAAGTGCACGACCTTGCCGCGACGGGCGATCAGCACGACGCCACCCGCCGTGCGACCTGCCGCTATCTGCTGTTCGAGGTAGTGATCAACGCGCGCCAGCCGCTCGCCCGACAAGCCGACGGATTCCGGCGTTGCGGTCGGCAGCAGCGGCCCTGACGGCGCTGCCGCGAGGCTGGAGCAGGAAAGAAGCAGCCCCAGCGTGAGGGCGGCGATATTCGACAGGCAGCGGGAGGTGTTCATCCCCCGATGCTAGCGGTTTTAATAGCGAATCGACAGACAGCTGAGGCCGCCATCCATCTTGCGGAACTCCGACATCGGCAGCAACAGCGGCTGGTAGCCGAGCCGAACGAGGGCGTTGACGAAGCGTGGATAGCCCTCAGCAACCAGCACGTGGTCGTTGATGCGCACGCAGTTGGCCGCGTAGCTCTCCTCGGGCGCGAGCGTCACCCGTTCGTAGGCCTGCAGCGCCGGCCAGTCCGGCAGGCCTGGGGCCACCGCAAGGCGGCCGTCGCCCAGATAGGAAATCCCGCTCTTGAGGTGCAGCAGCGTGGCGCAGTTGCGGATGTCGACGGTCGTGGACGCTATGCCGATCCCTGCGAGCCAGCGGCCGAGCTGCTCTGCGCCTGCTGCGTTAGTGCGGTGCGAGACGCCGATGATGACGCCGCTGTCGGTCTCGCAGATGTCGCCGCCATCGACCGTTCCGGGCGCCTCTATGTGCGCGACTTTGGGATAGTCCACGGCAAGCGCTGCGGCGATCGCGTCGGGCTCGCCGGCTCTGGAGGCGGCACCCGGGCGGGTGATGATCACGCCATGGGCGGTCGCGATCGAGGTGTCCTCGACGAATGTGCCGTCGGGAAAGCGCTCATCCGCCGGCAGCACGCGCGTCTGCAGTCCGAGCGACTGCAGTGTTGCGAGGTAGCCTGCGTGCTGTGCGAGGGTGGCCTCGAAAGCAGGCAGGCCCTCGCGCGAGGTCGTGACGCCGGCCGCGAAGTTGCGCCCCGGCAGTCTGAGCAGCGCGCGCGTGAAGCGCGTGGCGCTCAATTAGCGCCCCTTCCACTCCGGCTTTCGCTTCTCGGCGAACGCGCGCGTGCCCTCGAGCAGGTCGTCGGAGCGCAGCACGCGCTGCACGGCGCCCAGTGCGTCATGCAGTTCGAACGCCGGATGCTCAGCGACCACCTCGGTGTGCTGCAGCAGCTGCTTGATCGCGGGGAACAGCAGCGGCGGGCCTTCAGCCAGCATCTGTGCCACTTCGCGCGCCTTGGCCATTGCGCCACCGCTCGGAACGACCCAGTTCGCCAGTCCCCAGTGCTTGGCTTCGGCGGCATCCATCGGCCGGCCGAGCATCAGCATCTCGACGGCGATGTGGTAGGGGATGCGGCGGCGCAGCTTGATGGTGGCGGCATCCGCAAGCACGCCGACCTTGATCTCCGGCAGCGCGAAGCGCGCATGCTCTTCCATCACGATCAGGTCGCAACCGAGGGCGAGCTCGAAGCCGCCGCCGTAGGCGATGCCGTTGACCGCGGCGATCACCGGCTTGTCGAGGTTGCGCGGGTGGTTCAGGCCGCCGAAGCCGCCGACGCCCCAGTCGGAGTCGCTCGCCTCGCCGTCTGCGGCGCCCTTGAGGTCCCAGCCGGGCGAAAAGAACTTCTCGCCCGCGCCGGTCAGGATCGCGGTCCTGAGGGCGGGATCCTTCTGGAATTCAGTCCAGATCTCGTTCAGCTGGAGGCTCGTGGCCAGCGAGATCGCATTGGCCTTCGGCCGGTCGATCGTGACTTCCAGGACGCCGCCGTTGCGCTCGGTACGGACCCCACCATTGATTGTGCTCATGCTTTCTCCGCAATGCGTACCAGCGCGTCGACAGCGACAACGCCGTGGCCGGATGGCCGGACTATGATCGGATTGACGTCGAGCTCCGCCAGCGTCTCGAGGTTCGCGGCTGCATAGCGCGCGACCGCAAGTACCGCCTCGACCAGCGCCGGCACATCGCCTGCCGGCTTGCCGCGGAACCCGGCCAGCAGCTTCGATATGTTCAGGCGGCCCAGTGCCGCCTCGACCGAGGCCGCCGTGAATGGCGGCAGCAGGCTCGTACTGTCATGCCACAGTTCGGTCAGCACGCCGCCGGCGCCCAGCACCAGCACCTGGCCGAACTGTGGGTCGACGATGACGCCGACCAGGATCTCGGCGACGCCATCGGTGACCATCTGCTCGACGAGCACCCGCTCGCTGAGCTTTGACAGGCGCTGCGCGGCGGCAGCGGCGTCCGCCGCCGTGCGTACGTTCAGTACCACGCCACCGACGTCCGACTTGTGGGCGAGGTCGGCGCTGACTGCCTTGATCACGACCGGGAAGCCGATTTCGATGGCAGCGTCAGCTGCGTCGGCCCAGGGCACCGTGCGTGCCTTCGGCACCGGCAGCCCGAACGCAGCGAGGGCCGCCTTGCCGGCGTCCTCGGTCAGCGTGCGTACGCGTGCGGGCACGGCGGTAGGGCGGGCGAGCTGTACCGGCGGGGCGGTGCGCCACCGCTCGCCGATGGCGGCGGCGTTGGCAAGCGCCTCGAGGCCCTCGCGCTGTCCCTGCAGGGGTACGACGCCATGCACGGTGCAGTGCTCGCGGATCGTCTCGTAGAAGGTGTCAGGCAGCGACGAGAGCATCATCGCGCGCGTCTTCGAGGCTTGGGCGACGGCGACGTAGTCGCGGATCGGGCCATCGAAGGCGTCGACGTTGGCGCGGTCCACGGGCGGGCAGTCGAGCATGAATGCGACCGCGTCGTAGTCGGTATTGAGCACCGCCGTGAACAGCTGGCGCATCTTCGGGCGGTTGAACCAGATGTAGGTATGAAAATCGAACGGGTTCGAGATCGTGACCCGCGGGCCGACTGCGGCGTGGACTTCAGTCGTGGTCGCCGCCGTCATCGGCCTGAACTCGAGCTGCAGGTTGCGCGAGACGTCGGCGGTCATCGCCATGTCGCCCCCCGAGGCGCCCATCACGAGCACCCGCCGGCCAGGCAGCGGTCCGCCGGCGTGCAGCACCTTTAGCGTCTCGACCAGCGTTGCGAGAGTTTCGCAGCGGGCGATGCCGGCGTCGCGGCAGAACGCGTCGAATACCGCGTCAGCGCCGGCCATGGCGCCTGTGTGGGTGGCGGCGGTGCGGGCCGCCGCTTCCGTACGCCCGGCCTTCACCAGGGCGATCGGCTTGCCGGCGGCGCGTGCCTTGGCAACCGCCTGGGTGAAGCGACCGGCGTCCTTGATTCCCTCGACGTACAGTCCGAACGCGCTTACCCGCGGATCGTCCGAGAGGATCTCGATCATGTCTTCGAGCGCAAGCCGGGTCTGGTTGCCGACGCTGATCACGTAGCCGACGGGCAGCGACCGCTGGTTGAACATCAGCGTCAGCGCGATCGTGCCGCTCTGGCACAGCAGCGCCACGCCGCGGTCGCCGCGCGCGCCGCCGACGACCTGGTCGGGCCACAGCGCGACCTTGTCGAAAAAGTTGACCAGTCCGTAGCAGTTCGGTCCGGTGAATGGCAGCGAGCCTGCGTTCGCCAGCAGATCGCGGGTTAGTGCGCGGCCTTCGTCGGTGCCGGTTTCATCGAAGCCGGAGGCGAAGCAGACGAAGCCGCCGGCGCCCTTACGGGCGAGCTGGCCTGCTAGTTCGGGGATGTCCCCGGCCGGGGCCGCGAGGAACGCGGCATCCGGTGCGCTCGGCAGGTCGTCGACGGAGCGGTAGTAGGTCGTCGTGCCGTCGGACTGGCGGGTGGGGTGGACCCGCAGCAGCTCGCCGGTGTACCCGACCTGCCGGCTCGCAGCGGCCACGGCATCGGTCCAGGCGCCGCCGACGAGCGCGATGGAGCGCGGCGACAGCAGCCGTGAGAGGCGATTGTCGGTCATGTCAGCGCTTGCTTAGGGTGAGTGCGCGTGAGCGGGGGCCGGCCCACTCGCTGCCGCCAGAGGCGGCCTGCAGCGCTTCGATCTTCGCCACGACCTCCGGCGGGAAGGCCGCGACGCCGGGGGTGTCGCCCTGCCGGTAGTGCAGCAGCATGTACTCGGCGGCGGCTGCGATCTCTGGCTTGCCAGCGACGCGCATGTCCAGGCCTAAGTGCAGGCGCTTGGTGTCGAACGCCAGGACGTGGGCATCGACTTCCAGCTGTGCGTCGGCCTTGACCTCGCGCAGCCAGTGGATGTGCATCTCCATCGAGTACAGCGTGCACTGGGTGCGCGCGCGGTACGCGGGGTCGAGCCCGAGGTGGTGGTCCATCAGCTCGTCGATGGCGATGCTGAGGACCACGCCGTAGTAGGCATCACGCAGATGGTTGTTGTAGTCGATCCACTCCGGCGCAATCGCCGTGCGGTAAATCGTGGTGCCAGCCATCGCAGTCACCGTCAGCCGATCTTCAGTCGCTCGCGGACTTCGGCTGTCGACAGGATCCGGGCTCCCATCGCCTCGACGATGCCGCGGGCCTTGGTCACAAGCTGGGCGTTGCTGGCGTAGACGCCCTTGCTCAGGTACAGGTTGTCCTCGAGGCCGACGCGGACGTTGCCGCCGACCAGTACCGACTGCGCGACCCACGGCATCTGCATCCGGCTGATCGCAAACGAGGTCCAGACAGCATCCGCCGGCATCGTGTTGACCAGCGCCAGCAGGTGGCCGGTGTCGGCCGGCATGCCCCAGGCGATGCCCATGCACAGCTGGATCAGCGGCGGCGGCAGCACCAGGCCTTCCTTGATCATCTGCCGGACGAACCACAGGTTGCCGCTGTCGAAGATTTCGAACTCGGGCTTAACGCCCAGGTCCTTGCAGATTGCCGCGCCCTTGCGCAGGTAGTTCGGGGTCGAAACGTAGGCGCGGTTGCCATCGCCGAAGTTCAGGCTGCCGCAGTCGAGCGTGCAGACGTCCGGCCGGTACAGGCCTTCCTGGCACAGGTCGATGACATGGCGCATGCGATCTTCCTGCGAACAGAAGTCGCTGCCCGGGGCCGGCGTGTCCGCCAGGCCGTTGTCGCCGACGGCGATGTAGCCACCCATGCCGCAGGTCAGGTTGACGATGACATCGGTGCCGCTCTCGCGGATCGCCTTGACGACCGCGCGGTAGTGCTTCGTCTCCATGCTGAACGAGCCGGTGTCCGGGTCGCGCACGTGGATGTGGACGATGGCGGCGCCGGCCTTGGCCGCGTCGATCGCGGCCGCCGCGATCTCGGTCGGGGTGACCGCGCAATGCGGGCTCTTGGTCACCTTGGTGTCGTCACCGGTGATTGCGCAGGTGATCATTACATCGGTATTCATCAGATTCCCCTCCGAGGCTCGTTAAGTCATATTATCGCGCCCATAATATTTACACCACAGCGCCGGGGCCCACGCCGGGTCGGCGGCGTGGGATACTCCGCAGGGGGGGATGACGCATGAAGAAGACACTGGGGACCTACCTGATTGAAGCGCTGGAAGCTCAGGGCGTGAAGCACGTCTTTGGCATCCCCGGCGTGCACAACCTGGAGCTTTACCGGGGTCTTGCCGCCTCCGGGATCCGCCACGTCGCGGGTCGCCACGAGCAGGGTCTGGGCTTCATGGCCGATGGCTACGCGCGCGTCTCCGGCGGCCTCGGCGTCTGCTTTACGATCACCGGGCCGGGACTGACCAACATTGCCTCGGCCATGGGCCAGGCACTGGCTGATTCGGTGCCGCTGCTGGTCATCTCCAGCGAGAACCGGCGTGGTGAAATCAGCACCGGCAAGGGTTTCCTGCACGAGATGCCCGATCAACTGCGGCTGGCGGGGCTCGTCGCCGGGCATGCCCAGCGTATCGATCATGTCGAGGATCTGCCGCCGGCCCTGGAAAGGGTGTTCCGCGCAGCCCGCGCTGGCCGACCGCAGCCGGCTTACCTTGAAATTCCCCGCGACCTGCTGGCCGAGGATGCCTCCCACCTGCCGCCGGCGAGCCGCTTTGCGGTCCCTGAGCTGCCGGTGCCGCCGGCGGCGGCGCTCGCCGATGCGGTCAGTCGACTCGCGGCGGCCCGCCGCCCGGTGATCCTCGCCGGTGGGGGCGCCGTGCGCGCCGCCGCCGAGGTGTGCGCCTTAGCTGAACGGCTCGGCGCGCCGGTGGTGATGACGGTGAATGCGCGCGGCATCCTGCCGCCGGATCATCCGCTAGCGGTACCGATGAGCCCTTCGCTGGAGCCGGTGCGGGCGCTGATCGCAGGCGCCGACGCGGTGCTGGCGATCGGTACCGAGTTCGGCCAGACCGATTACGACATGTATGTCGTCTCCGACTTCCCACAGCCCCGCGGTTTGATTCGCATCGACATCGACCACGATCAACTGCAGCGCAACCTGCGTCCGGAGCTGGCTCTGCGCGGCGACGCCGGCGCGACCCTCGCGGCGCTGCTCCGGGCGCTGCCGGTTGCGGCCGTCGCGGGCGACGGCCCGGCCCGGGCCGCCGCGACACGCAGCGCGGCTTTCGCGGCGCTGACGCCGGCAATGCAGCGCGAGGTCGGCTTCCTTGAGGTGATTCGCCGCAGCGTGCCGGGCGCGATCCTGGTGGGCGACTCCACCCAGCCGGTGTATGCCGGCAACCTCGGCTATGGCGCGCCGTCGCCAGGCTCCTGGTTCAACAGCTCCACCGGCTACGGCACGCTCGGTTACGCCGTCCCCGCATCGACCGGCGCGGGTCTTGCGGCACCGGACCGCCCGATCGTCTGCATCGTCGGAGACGGCGGCATCCAGTTCTCGCTCGGCGAGCTTGCCGTGCCGCGCGACGTGGGCGCCTGGAGCGCGATCGTCGTCTGGAACAATCATGGCTACGGCGAGATCAAGAGCTCCATGATTGCGGTCGACATCGAGCCGGAGGGCGTGGACGTCGGGCCGCCGGATTTCGGTCATCTCGCGCGTGCCTATGGCTACGGCCACTGTGTTGTAGATAGCCTCGAATCGCTGGAGCGGGCAATGAAGGATTTCGCGGCGCGCCGCCAGATCGTTGTAGTTGAAGTGCGTGCAGAGGCATTCGAATGACCCGCCGCTTCTCGTCGCTCGTCGACTGGGTCGCCCACGAAGGCGGCAATGATCCCTGGGCGCTGCACTGGGAGGCGCGCAATGCGCTGGCACGCGGTGAGAACGTCCTCGTCATGAGCGTCGGCGATCCGGACCTCGACACCCCGCAGGCCGTGGTCGACGCCGCGGTCAAGGCGTTGCGCGCTGGTGACACGCACTACACCGAGACCATCGGTAAACCGGAGCTGCGTGCCGCCATCGCCGCGATGCATACGGCGCGGACGGGCCAGCTCGTCACCGCCGATAACGCGGCCGTGCTCGCCGGTACGCAGAACGGATTGTTCGTTTCCTCGCTGTGTCTTGCCGGATACGGTGACGAGGTCATTGCGCTCGATCCGATGTACACAACCTACCCGGCCGCGATCGGTGCGTCAGGCGCGACGCTGGTACGAGTTCCGGCACCTGCGAGCGCCGGATTTCACCCGGACCTCGTCGCCCTTGAGGCGGCGATCACGCCGCGCACTCGGGCGATCTATATCGCGACACCCAACAACCCGACGGGCGTCGTGTTGTCCGAGGCCGACTGCGACGGCATCGCCGACATCGCTCGTCGCCACGGCATCTGGATCGTCTCTGACGAGGTGTACGCGGGCATTGCCGAGGGCGGGCGCGTGCCCAGTCTCGCGGTCCGGCTGCCGGAGCGTACGCTGACCATAGGCAGCCTCTCCAAGAGCCATGCGATGACCGGCTGGCGCATTGGCTGGGTCGTGGGGCCTGCGGACTTCATCGTGCATGCCGAGAACGTCGCCTTGTGCATGTTGTATGGCCTGCCGGGCTTCATCCAGGAGGCGGCGATTGCCGCACTTGCGATGCGGGAGGAGGCAGAGGCCTCCATTCGTGACTACTGCCGCGTGCGCCGTGACCTGTTCTTCCGTGAACTCAAGGACGTACCTGGTATCCGCCTGTGCTGGCCGGATGCGGGCATGTTCATGCTGATCGACGTGCGCCCCACTGGCCTTACGACTGCGCAGTTCGTGCGTCAGCTGTATGACGCCGAGAAGGTGGCGTTGCTCGACGGCGCGGCGTTCGGGCGTGAGACTGAAGGGTTCGTGCGCGCCTGCTTTGCGGCCGACGAGCCTTCGCTCGCGGATGCGGGCGCGCGCATCCGCCGCTTCTGCGCGACACTCGCCGCCGGCTGATCGAATCAGCCGGCGACCTGCCGACTACAGGCGGTATGTCAGCGTGATGCCGATGGTCCGCGGGCGGAACGTGTAGGCGTTCTGCTGCGGGGTCGGTTGCGGGTAGCTGAAGTTTCCGGTGGTGGGGTCGGTTGGGATGTTGGCATCCGACTGGCCGAGCTGGTAGTTGGTGATCGTGCGCGAGTCGAACAGGTTGTCGATGAACGCCGCCACCGACACGTTGCCGAACGTCACCCCGCCGCGCAGCGAGGCAAAGCTCGTCGAGCCCAGCGAGTACACGTACGGGTTGTACTGCGCCGACGGGCGCTCGGTCGTGCCAGGATCCTGGCTCGCCGCCGGCCAGTTGTTCCTGCTGGCGTACTCCCAGTCGAGACGCACGTAGGCATCACGCCCGGCCATCGAGAAGTTGTACTGACCGCCGAGTGCGACCGTCCACGGCGCACCGGTGGCAGGGCTGCCGTTAGCGGCGCCCTCGCCGGAGATCGCATCGCCGGTATTCACCAGCAGCGGCTTGCCCAGCGGCGTCGGCTCGGAGTAGCGCGCGCTGGTATAGCCCACTGCTGCATCCAGCGAGAAGCCGGCGCCGAGCACCATTTCAGCCTGCAGGTCAAAGCCCTTCGCGATCGCGGTGCCGAGGTTGTCCGTGAACTGCAGGCCGCAGTTGTACGGCACGTAGACGCTCTGCTGGATGTTCTTCCACTTGATGTAGTAGACGCTGCTTGAGATGCGCATCCGACTGCTGAGGTTGTTCTTGGCGCCGATCTCATAGCTCTGGGTCGTGTCCGACTTGTAGGTCAGCGGTGCGCCGTCCGGGTAGCCGGTCTGGTTCAGGCCGTTGTCGCCGCTGCAGTAGTCCGGCAGCGGCGAGTTGCCGCCACCAGGGCGGAAGCCCTTCGAGTAGGTGAAGTAGTACAGATTCGCCGGGTCCGCCTGGAAGGCGAGTGCCACCTTCGGGGTGAACGAGTTCTCGCTCTGCTCCGCGTGCGCAGACTCCGGTCCGTAGTACTCGAAGCCGTCGCCACGGTGATCCAGGCTGAACTTCATCTTCGCCACGCGGCCGCCAACGGTCAGCTTGAAGCGATCTGTCACCGCGTACGAGGCTTCGCCGAAGGCGGCGATCTGGCGATCGTGCACCGTGTTGTCGTTGGTGTAGATGTCGCAGTTCGGGATCGTGAGGCCGTCCGGATTGCCGTCGTTGCAGGTGTAGAAATTGCCACCGAAGAAGTCCACGGGGTTGACGCCGAACAGCGCGTTCCACAGCGGCACGATCTGCGCGTCCTTCAGTTCCTCAAGACTGCGCGACTTCGAGATCGACCAGAACCCGCCTACCGTCCAGTTCCAGCGACTGGTCGGGTCGTTCGACTGCCAGCGTACTTCCTGGGTGAAGGTGTCCTGGGCGTTCGTCATCTTGTTCGGCGTCGAATAGCCGGCGAAGCCCGGCGGCATGTGCACGCCGTTGCCGTCCAGCAGTGGGTACCAGGAGCAGGGAGGGGCGGAGCCGTCGCCGCAGGTGCCGTTCACCCACATCTGCGACTGGTAGTAGGCGAGGTCGTAGACGGTGCCCTGATAGCCCGTCTCTTCGCGGCGGTGGTAGTAGGAGGTGTTCGAGACCAGCTTCGTATGGCCGATGTCCGCCTCTATCTTCAACGCGGGCAGGTAAAACTCGTCCGGCGTCGGGATCCGCTCCGGGGTCGCGTTGTTGAAGTGGCCGGCGCTCATGTCCGAGTACGCATTCCAGAACGTCGACTGGTCATGTTTGCGGGAGTTTTGGTACATCACGCTGGGCGTGACCAGCACGCCATCCGCCGGCTGCCAGGTGAACGCGAGGCGAGCGACCATCGTGTTGGCACGGTTGGCGTGCTTGTCGGTGAGCGCGAGCGTCTGCGGGTCAACCCGGTCGATCCAGCCGCCGTCGTAGCGGTACCAGATGCTGGCGCGATAGCCGAGCACGTTGTCGATCAGCGGTCCGCCGTGGGCGACTCCGGCCTCGTAGCTGGGTTCACCGCCACGCGTGAACGACAGCTCCGTGCGCGCATAGGTCGACTCCTTGGTCAGGCTAGGCTGGTTCATGAGGTAGCGAACCGTGCCGCCTTCTGAACCTGAGCCGAACAGCGTGCCCTGCGGGCCGCGCAGCACCTCGACCCGGTCGATATCGAAGGTCTTCGGCAGGGTGTCGTCGGGGCTGAAACCCAGCGCCCGCATCTGGATCGGCGTGTCGTCGATGTAGATGCCGGTGGTGCCGGCGCCGCCGGAGGAGGCGATGCCGCGGATCGAGATTGCGTTAGTGCCGGAGTTGTCGACGGCGACGCCTGGGGTGAAGCGTGCGACGTCCTGGAAGTCCTTGATGCCCTTCGTGTCGAGGCTCTCCTGGGTGATCGCGGTCAGGCTGATCGCGACCTTGCTCAACGATTCTTCATGACGCGTCGCCGTGACGACGATCTCCTCGAGTTGACCGGTTTGGCGGTCTGCGGCTAGCGCGGGTAACGCGGAGCCTGCGCATGCCGCCGCGATGGCCAGGCGTATCAACGTTCTATCGATCGTGGCTGTCGTCATGGTCGATCTCCCCCGGACATGGTTCTGTGTTCGTGCCGACAGCGCCGCCGACCTTCCGGCCGCGACGCACCATTGCTGCAGACTTCAGGACTCGAGCAGCACCGATGCTTCCGCGTCCCAACTCAGGTAGACCTCGTCGCCCCAGTCGATGGACCAGTCGAGCGTGCGCCTTTCGTTTTGGGCGAACGCGCTGAGTATTTTGCCGCTGGCGGTTTTCACCTGGTAGACCGAGCGGTTGCCGAGATAGCCCAGTTCCCAGACGACGCCGCTGAGCAGGTTGCGGCCGGCGCCTGACTCCGGTGTCTTGCTGATGCGGATCTTTTCAGGCCGCACGGCAACCCAGACCTTCTGGCCGGGGTGATAGCGGCCGGCGTCCTTTACCAGCAGCTCGGCGCCAAGCTCCGCGGCCTGTACGACAAGAGTCGCCTGCTCCTGCCGGACCACGACGCCCTCGATGAGGTTGGCGTTGCCGAAGAAGTCGGCGACGAAGCGGGTCTTGGGAAACTCGTAGACCTCGGCGGGCGTGCCCACCTGGACGACTGCGCCCTTGTCCATGACCGCGATGCGGCTGGCGAGCGCCATGGCCTCGTCCTGGTCATGGGTGACGACGATGAACGTGATGCCGACCTCGTGCTGCAGGTCCATCAGCTCGAACTGGGTGCTCTCGCGCAGCTTCTTGTCGAGCGCGCTCAGCGGTTCGTCGAGCAGCAATACCTTCGGGCGGCGGATCAGCGCGCGCGCGAGCGCGACGCGCTGGCGCTGGCCGCCAGAGAGTTGATGGGGCTTGCGGCGACCGAGCCCGCCGAGCTGGACCATCTCCAGCGCCTCGGTGATGCGGCGCGTGCGGATCGCGGCGTCGAGGCGTTCGCGCTTGAGCCCGTAGCCGACGTTGTCCTCGACCGTCATGTGCGGAAACAGCGCGTACGACTGGAACATCATGTTGACCGGCCGCTCGTAGGGCGGCACGTCGGTCATGTCGAGGTCGTCGATCGTGATGCGGCCGGAGGTGGGGGCCACAAAGCCCGCCAGCATGCGCAAGAGCGTCGTCTTGCCGCAGCCGGAGGCGCCGACCAGCGCGAACATCTCACCCTTGTGGATAGCGAGGTCGACGCTGCCTACCGCAGTGACGCCACCGTAGTTCTTGCCGACGCCCTGCAGCACGATCTGCGGCTTTGCCGCGGGATTCAGCCACGGGCGCTCCGCGAGGTTAGGTCGCTGCGAAGTGATCAACTCAAAGGTCCCCACGTCCTTCGGTACATGTCGGTGTTGCGCCTTGAGCGTAACCGATTTGACCGACGCCGGGGACCGCGCGCATCAGCGGTCCGCCGGCGGGGTCTGGCGTCGTCGATCCGGTGCGAAGAACGGCCGTTCGACCACGTGGGCGGCCACCATGCGTCGCTCCCAGACGAGTTCGCGGTTCAGGTAAATGTCAGCCCACACCTTCGAGCCGATGGCATGGTGCGGTGCATCGAGAATCGCTAGCGCCAGGTTGCGCTTGCAGGTCGGTGACCACATCGCGGAGGTCACGCTGCCGACTTCGTGGTTGCCGGCTTCGTCGGCGTACAGCAGGGCGTTGTGGGCGGCCTTGTTGCCGTCGACGTCCAGTCCGACCAGCAGCCGTCGCAGGCCGCTGGCCTTCTGCGTGAGCAGGGCCCGGCGGCCGTTGAAGTGCGGCTTGTCGAAGTCCACCAGCCAGCCGAGCCCAAGCTCAAGTGGCGTCCGGTCGCGGTTCATCCGGATGGTGTGTTCGGCCGAGACGAAGTCCACGTTCGGCATCAGGAAGCCGGCCTCGATGCGCGCCATGTTCAGCGCCTGGGAGCCGATCGCCCGCAGCCCGCGTGTGCGGCCTGCCGCCATCAGGTCGTCCCAGATCGACAGGGCGTGCTCAGGACGCATCCAGAGTTCGTAACCCAGGTCACCGGTAAAGCCGGTGCGCGACACCATGACGGGCCGGCCCGCCGCATCGAATTCGGCCAGTTCGAAGGGCTTGAGTCGCTCCACGCCTGCGAGCCCGAATTTCTTCAGGATGTAGCAGGACGTCGGGCCCTGCACGGCGAGCGCCGCGATGTCCTCGGTGACCTCTTCGACGCGTACGTCAAAGCCAATCGCTGAATCCAGCAGCCAGTCGAGCTGGCGCTCCGCGGTGCACAGGCGGAAGTCCTGCGGGCCCAAGCGGAAGATCGTGCCGTCGTCGATGAGATGGCCGCTGTCGTTGCACCAGACCACGTAGCTGACGCGGCCGACCTTGAGCTTGCGGACGTCGCGCGTCACGAGCCGGTTCAGGTAGCGCTCGGCGTCGCTGCCGTTGATGCGGTACTTCACCATCGGCGTGAGGTCGAACAGCGTCGCGGCATTGCGGATCGCGAAGTATTCCTGCTCGGCGGTCGTGAACACATCGACGGTGGAGTAGCCGGCCCAGGGCACGAAGCTGTCGTTCTGCGACAGGACCCGGGCGCGCGCATGGAACGGCGTGTCCAGCAGGGGCTTGAGGTAATGCGGTACGGGCGGGTTGTTGGCGGCCATGCTTAGGCTCCCTTCTCGAGCATGCGCACGGCGGCGTTGCGGCCGGCAAGTCCCATGACGCCGCCGCCGGGATGGCAGCTCGCGCCACACAGGTAAAGTCCGGCCATGGGCGTTGCGTACTGGGTGGCGCCGGGTACTGGCCGCACCATGTAGAACTGGTCGAGGGCGAGGTCGCCGTGGTGCCAGTGGCCGCCGGCGCTGTGGAACTCCTGTTCCAGATCCAACGGCGTGAGTAGCTCACAGCCGACGACGCTCGCGCCGATGCCGGGGGCCTGCGCCTCCAGCGTCGCCAGGATCGCGTCGGTGAACGCGCGGCGCGACGGCTCGGTCCAGCCGCCGCTCAGTGCATACGGGGCGTACTGCACGATGGCCGACAGCACGTGGTGCCCGGCGGGTGCGAGGGCAGCATCGTTGATGGTCGGCACCGTGATCTCCAGTGCCGGAGCGGCCGAGAATTGGCTGTACTTGGTGGGGTTGAAGGCCCGCTCGAGGTAGTCCAGGGACGGCGATACCAGCAGTCGTCCGCCGAGCGCGGCGCGGGCGACGCCGGTGAACGCCGGCGCGCGGTCCAGCGCCAGATGCAGCTTGGCGACGATGCCGCGGCTACGAATGTGGTCGACGCGGCGGACGAAGCCGGTGTCGAGGTGTTCGGTGCCGAGCAGGTTCAGGAACGTGGTCTTGGCGTTCACGCTGGAAACCACGCGGTCGGCCGCGATTTCCGTGCCATTGGCCAGTACCACGCCAGTAGCGCGGTCGCCTGCCACCGTGATCTGCGCGACGGGCGCGTTGGTGCGGATCGTGACGCCGGCGGCCTTGGCGGAACGCGCCAGCGCTGCGGTGAGTGCACCTAGACCGCCACGGGGCTGCGCGAGCGGCGAGCTGCCGGCGGCGGACTCGGCCGCAAGGCGGTACAGCAGCGACAGCACGGTACCGGGGGCGCGCGGGCCGAAGTTCGTGCCGAGCACGGCGTCGAAGGCTAGCGCACCCTTGAGTAGCGGCGCCTCGAACTCATCCTCCAAGAGGTCGTAGGCATTCATGCCGACGATGCGCAGGAACTCGCGCATGTCGCGCCGTCCGAGCAGGCGCAGCTTCAGGCCGACCTTGGCCAGCGCCAGCTTGTCGGACCAGCCCTCGGTGCCAAGGCGTGGTGCTGGCGCTGCGAGCATGCCGTGCAGCAAGCTTGCAAAGCGGCCTAGCCTCGCGTGATAGGCGGGCCAGGCGGCGGCGTCGTTGGGGGTGAACGCGGCGCTCGGCGTGCCGCCGGTCGCGAGCTGCAGCGTGGCACCGTCGGCGCCGAGCGAGGTCGTCGGCAGGCCGGTGGCGGCGAACTCCAGCCCATGCTCAGCCAGGCCCAGGTCGCGCACCAGGGCCAGCGGCATCTGGTGCAGCAAATGCGCACAGGCGGAGACGCGGTAACCCGGTGCGAAGGCGCGGGTGATGGCCATGCCGCCCACGTCGGCGGCCGCCTCTACGACCAGTACCGAGCGTCCGGCACGGGCGAGGGTTGTTGCGCAGACCAGGCCGTTGTGGCCGGCGCCGATGACGATGACGTCGTAGCGCGCGACGATGGAGGTGGGCGTGGTGCTGGTCATGCTCAGGTGCTCCGTCCAAGGTCGGTGAGCACACGGCGGGCGCAGTTCGCGCCTGGCGCGCCCATCACGCCGCCACCGGGGTGGGTGCTGGAGCCGGACAGGTACAGACCCTTCACCGGCGTACGGTACTGCGCATAGCCCGGCACCGGCCGGTTGAACATCAACTGGTCCATCGTCAGCTCGCCCTGGAAGATGTTGCCCTCGGTGAGCCCAACTTCCTGCTCGATGTCCCAGGGTGTACGCACCTCGGCATGGCGGATCAGGCTCTTGAAGTCGGGGCTGTGACGGGCGATGGCGTCGATCACCGTATTGCCGAAAGCCTGCCGCTTGTCGTCGGTCCAAGGGCCATCGGCCAGCTCGTAGGGGCAGTACTGCACGAACACCGACATGTAGTGCTTGCCGTCCGCCGCCATGGTCGGATCGATTTGCGAGGGCATCAGCATGTCGACGTAGGGCGCCTGTGACCAGCGACCTTCCTTCCAGTCGTCGTAGGCCCGCTCCATCATCTCGATCGTGTCGGTGATGTGCAGATCGCCACGGATGGACGGTGCGCCAGCGGGGATGGACGGGAATTGCGGCAGTCGCTCGAGGGCGATGTTGAGCTTGCCTGACGAGCCGCGGATCTTGAAGCGGCGCACGGCCTTGAGGAATTCCTCCGGCAGGTGCTCGGCATCCATCGAGTCCAGGAACGTGCGCTTCACGTCCATGTTCGAGACGACCACCTTCGCAGCGATCTCCTCACCGCTGGTGAGCGCGACGCCGCAGCTGCGGCCGTTGCGCACCAGGATGCGCTCGACCGGTGCGGAGGTACGCACGGCGCCGCCACTGGCCTGCAGTGAGGCGGTCAGTGAGCCGGTGACTGCGCCCATGCCGCCGCGGGCGAAGCCCCAGGCGCCGACCGTTTCGTCGATGTCGCCCATGTAGTGGTGCAGCAGCACGTAGGCACTGCCCGGCGAGCGCGGCCCGAGGGCCGTGCCGATGATCGAGCTGCCGGCGAAGTGCGCCTTGACGATCTCGCTCTCGAAGTACTCATCCAGGAAGTCGGCGGCCGACATCGTCCAGAAGCGGAGCGTGTCGTACATCCGCTCCTCGCCCATGTTGTGAAAACGCTGGCCGAGGTAAAGCAGTTCGGTAAGGTCGCGCGGCTTGAACGAGGTAGGGTCCGGCGGCTCGCGCATCAGCAGCGGACGGATGAACTTGCACTGCCGGATCACGTCGCGCGAGTAGCGATCGTAGGCCTCGGCGTCGCGCTTGGAGTGGCGGGCGATTTCGCGCCGCAGGGCATCGTGGTTGTCATACAGCGCGAGGTGGTTGCCGTCGCTCATCATCGTGCAGCCGCCGTCGTACGGGATGATCTGCAGCCCGAATCGCGGCAGCTCCAGCGCCCGCATGATCTCCGGGCGCAGCAGGCTGCAGACGTAGGAGCAGTTCGAGTAGGTGTAGTCCTCGAACAGGTTGCGGCTGACGGCGGCACCGCCGATGTAGTCGTTGCGTTCGACGACCAGAACATCGAGACCGGCCCGCGCCATGTAGCAGGCGGCAACCAGTCCGTTGTGACCGGCGCCGATGACGATGACGTCGTGGCGCTTGCTGTTGGTGGCCATGTGCGCGGCCGGGCTAGGCCGGAACCTGCTCGGCCGCGCGGCTTTTCAGCGTCGTATCCACAGCGATCTCAAAGCCACGCATCGTGTCGGCGAGGCAGCTGTCGTCGTGGGCGGCCGAAATGAACCACGGCTCGCGCGAATCGGGCTCGCACAGCACGCCTTCGTCATGCAGCACCTGCGCCATCGCGTCGTAGAACGCGTAGTCGCTGCTCTTCCAGGTGCGGTAGTTGCGCGGCGGCTCGGCGTCGAAGTACAGGCCGCACATCGACGGGTGGCCGACGAAACTATGCGGGATGCTGCGGGCCGTCAGTATCTTCGACATGCCCGCCATCATTTTCTTGCCGTAGGCGGCGATGCGCTCCAGCGCGTCCGTCTCGTCGAGGATCTCGAGGCATTTCTCGGCGGCGGCCATCGAGACTGAGTGCGCGGTGTAGGTGCCGCCGTGGGCGACGCCCCGGCCGAGCTTGCGCATGATGTCCTCGCGGCCAGCGAGCACGGAGATCGGATAGCCATTGGCAACGGCCTTGGCCATCGTGCAGATGTCGGCCTTGATGCCGTACAGCTCCTGCACGCCGCCGCGGGCGACCCGGAAGCCCGTCTTGACCTCGTCGATGAACAGCAGCACGCCGTACTTGTCGCACAGCTCGCGTGCGGCTTTGAGGTACTCAGGCTCGGCGGCGATGCCCAGGCAGTTGCCCATGATCGGCTCGATCAGCAGGCAGGCGATCTTGCCGGCATTGCGCTTGAACGTCTCTTCGAGCTGGTTGGCGTCGTTCGCCTGTACGAAGTGGGCGAAGCCGCGTACGCCCAGCGGGATGCCCTCGCTGTAGGGCTTCACTTCCGGCTCGCCGACCTGGCTCCACTTCTCCATCGGGGTGTACCACATGGCCGCATCGAACAGGCCGTGGTAGCTGCCTTCGAGCAGGATGTAGTCGTCCTTGCCGGTGTAGGCGCGTGCCAGCCGCAGGCCGGCCATCACCGCCTCGGTGCCGGAGTTGGAATAGCGCACGAGTTCGGCGGCCGGGACCATCTTCGAGATGCGTTCGGCGACGCGGTACTCGCGTTCGGTGCTCAGCGCGAACACGCCGCCGACGTCCATGCCCTCGCGGGCGGCCGCGTCGACCTCCGGATGGGCGTAGCCGAGGATCGCCGGGCCGTAGCCGAGGCGGTAGTCGACGTAGTGATTGCCGTCCAGATCCTCGATGCGGGCGCCGCGGCCCTGCTTGACGTAGATCGTCTTGTCCTCGCCCCAGTAACGGAAGTTCGAGGCCACGCCGAGCGGCAGCTTGGTGACCGCTTTCTTCCAGTGCGCGTTGCTTTTGGTCAGGTCGCGGGGCATGGCCGGTCTCCAGAAAGGGGCAGGAAATCAACGGATCGTGGCTTGCACGCTAGCATCGGCACGAGCCTTGAGTCCATGAAAATTTATATGGTCATATAGTTCGCTGTGGCATCGCGCTGCAGCATTCTGAGGCGCTGGCGACGAGAGTCGAACACTTAGAATAAAAATAATAAAAACATTAGCTTAGTGGCATTAAATGCACCTACCTCAGGCGCGAATGTTTGTCCAGAGGCGCTTGCCTAAAGCGCGCTTTCCGGCGTAAATTACATGACCGTATAGAACCTGGGGAAGGGATCCGAATGGTCAAGAGCATGCCGCTGGGCGCCGCCTCGTCACCCCGCCGTGCGTTGCCCGCCTGGGTCTACAACCACCCGGACATGACCCGCCTGGAGCTGGAACGGATCCTGCGGCCGAGCTGGCAGATCGCGACCCACGTGAACTCGCTGCCGAACCCCGGCGACTACGTGACCTTTGACATGGGCCCGGACAGCATCGTCGTGCTGCGCGACCGCGAGCGGGTGCTGCGGGCATTCCACAACGTCTGCCGGCATCGCGGTGCGCGGATCCTGGATCACTCCGGCCACTGCCCTGGCGCGATCGTCTGTCCCTACCACGGCTGGAGCTACAGTTACGACGGCGCGCTGGTCGGCGTGCCCAGCCGCGACAGCTTCCCGGGCCTTGACCGGGCCGAGCACGCGCTCAAGCCGGTGCGGGTGGAGGTGATGTTCGGGCTGGTATTTGTCTGTCTTGCCGACGACCCGCCGCCGCTGGCGGAGCGCTGGCAGCCGTTCCTGGAGGAGCTCGCACCCTACCGGATCGAGCAGATGCAGCCGCTGGGGCCGGTCGGCTATGAGGACTGGGATGTCGACTGGAAGGTCGCGATGGACAACTACCTCGAGTCCTATCACGTCCCGATCGGCCATCCGGGCCTGAACCGGATGTTCACACCCGACTACGACGACCAGAAGGGCAGCCCCGGCATTGCCCGCGGCACGAGCTGGCTGAAGGAGCAGCCCTCGGCGCGCTGGAGCGAGCGCTTCTATCAGGGCATGGTCGGACGCATCGTCACTGACCTGCCTGCGCCGGAGAGGCGCTGCTGGCGCTTCTACAGCGCCTTGCCTAATCTCGGCATAGACATCTTTCCCGAGCAGCTCGACTTCTTCCAGGTGTTGCCGCGAGGGCCGGGCAAGTGCCGGATCCGTTATGCGATTTTCGGCCACCCGGATGACAGGCGTGAGATGCGGGTGTTGCGGGCGCTGGGGACGCGCATCAATGCCCAGGTCAACGCCGAGGACCGCTGGCTGTGCGCGCGGGTACAGCGTGGGCTTGAGTCGCCGAGCTATACGCCGGGGCCGTTGTCGGTGATCGAGACCTGGATGACCGAGTTTCACGATCTGCTCGAGAGCCGTATTCCGGAGGTCCGCCTGCCGCAGGCCCCGGATCGCTTCGCCGGATTGCCCTAAAGGAGCGCTGGATGGCTGCCGACCTTCACCTCGACCCGACCACGGGTGGCTTCAACGGACTCAAGCAGCTTGAGCGCACGTTGCCCAGTCGCTGGTACATCGACCCGGAGCACCACCGTCGCGAGCTGGAGGCCATCTGGCATCGTCACTGGATCTATCTGTGCCGTGCCGAGACGCTGCCGGAGGCGCGTTCGTTCCGCACCTTCACCCTCGGTACGCAGCCGCTGCTCATCGTGCGCGACGAGGCGGGCGAGCTGCGGGCGTTCTACAACACCTGCCGTCACCGTGGCGCGGCGTTATGCAGCGAGCCTGAAGGGCGGCTGCCGGCGGGCGGCATTACCTGCCCCTACCACGCCTGGAACTACCGCTTGAACGGTGAGCTGGCCCGCGTGGCGAGCGCCGGCCGGCCGCACCATGTAGATATCGCCGGCACCTCGCTGTACGGCGTCGCGCTGAAAGTGTGGCGCGGCTTCGTCTACGTGAACCTCGCAGACCCCGGTCAGGCGTTCGGCGACAACTTCAACGCCAACACCGAGCAGTTCGCGCACTGGCCGCTCGAGGACCTCGTGGTGGGCCATCGGCTGACGCAGCGGGTCGCCTGCAACTGGAAGGTGTTCTGGGAAAACTACAACGAGTGCCTGCACTGCCCCGGCGTGCATCCGGCGCTGTCGAGTCTGGTGCCGATCTACAAGCGCGGCATCATGGAATCGCGCGATGACCCGGCGTGGCAGGCGCATGCCGGCAGTGAGGACCCGCTGTACCGCGGCGGGCTGCGCGCCGGTGCGCGCACCTGGACGGTTGATGGCTGCTCGCTCGGCCATGAGTTCCCGGCGCTGACCAACGAGGAGCGCGAGCTCGGCTACCACTACATGACCAGTCTGCCGTCGCACTACCTGGTGCTGCACGCCGACCACGTGCGTTCGTCGCGGCTGCTGCCGCTGGGCCCCGAGGAGACGGAGCTGAGCATCGAGTGGCTGTTCCCGCGCGCGACGCTGGCGGATCCGGCCGTCGACATCATGCGCGCGTGCGCATTCTCGGCGCAGGTGATGAGCGAGGACGCGGCGGTCTGCGAGATGACCCAGCGCGGCCTGCACGCGGCGGCCCACGTGCAGGGCATGCTGATGCCCGAGGAGTACGACGTCTGGCGCTTCCAGCAGTGGATCCGCGCTGCACTGGGCGTCAGCTGACGCCCAGTGCCGGCCGTGTTCAGCCCAGATGGATCCAGGCGGACTTGGTCTGCATGTAGCCGAGCAGGCTTTCCAGGCACTTGTCGCGGCCCTGGCCCGACTGCTTGTAGCCGCCGAACGGCTGCGTCATGTCACCGTGGTCGAAGCAGTTGACCCAGATGACGCCGGCTTCGAGCTCGCGCACGGCCTTGTGCGCCGTGTTCAGGTCGCGCGTCCAGACGGATGCGGCCAGTCCGTAGATCGAGTCATTGGCGATGTTCAAGGCCTGATCGATGCCGTCGACCACGATGGCGGCGGCGACTGGCCCGAAGATCTCTTCGCGCGCGATGGTCATGCTGGGGTTCACGCCTGAGAACAGCGTCGGGTTGACGTAGCTGCCCGCCCGGTCCGGACGGTTGCCGCCAAACTCGAGCTTTGCGCCTTCGCGCTTGGCCGATTCGATGTAGCTCACCACCCGCGAGCAATGCGAGCCGGTGACCAGCGGGCCGAGGTTGGTGGTCGGATCCAGCGGATCGCCGGCCTTGTAGGCATCGCGGCCGCGTTCGACGAAGCGGGCGATGAACTCGTCGGCGATCGGCCGGTCGAGCAGCAGGCGCGAGCCGGCGTTGCAGACCTCGCCCATGTTGCCGAAGATGCCGTTGATCGCGTAGGTCACGGCGCGGTCGATATCGCCCAGATCCGACAGGAAGATCTGCGGCGACTTGCCGCCGCACTCGAGGCTCACGCGCTTCATGTTCGACTGACCGGCGTAGACCAGCATCAGCTTGCCGACTTCCGTCGAGCCGGTGAAGGCGATCTTGTTGACGTCCATGTGCAGCGCGAGCGCTGAGCCTACCGCTTCGCCCATGCCGTTGACGACATTGAACACGCCCGGCGGGCCGCCCGCCTCGATGAACAGTTCCGCCATCACCAGCGCGGATAGCGGCGACTGTTCGGCGGGCTTGAGCACGACCGAGTTGCCGGCGGCGAGCGCCGGGGCGACCTTCCAGGAGGCCATCAGCAGCGGATAGTTCCACGGCACGATGCAGCCGACGACGCCCAGCGGCTCGCGCGTGATGTAGTGGAACGCGTCGGAGGCGGTCGAGGTCACGGCGCCGTCGATCTTGTCGATCAGTTCGGCGAAGTAGGTGAAGGTCTGCGCCGCCGACGGCACGTCGATGTTCAGCATATCGCTGATCGGCTTGCCCATCGTCAGCGTGTCGAGCAGCGCAAGGCGCTCGGCGTTCGAGGTGAGCAGGCCTGCGAAGCGGGTCAGTACCGCCATGCGCTCGCGCGGCGCCATCCGCCGCCAGACGCCGCTCTTGAACGCGCGCCGGCCTGAGGCGACGGCACGATCGATATCCGCGGCGGTGCCGGCGGCGACCTCGCACAGCGGCTCGCCCGTGGCGGGGTTGGTGACGACGAAGGACTCCCCGGGGCGAGCCTCTTCGTGGCCGCCATCGATGAAGTGTCCGGTGGCGTAGCGCAGGGCGCCTGCGCGCTCGTGCCAGTCACGGGTGCTGAGTGTGTTCGTCATGGTCAGTCTCCAGAATTGCGGCTGCCACCCGGCAGTAGTCGGGCGATCGAGCGTCGGAAATCGGCCAGTGCCGGGGGAGGTGCTGCCAGCACCTCGGGCACGTAGCCGGGCGATTCTATGCCGCGTTGCACGGCCTCGGCGAGTGCGACTTCCGCTGCCAGCGGTGGACGCGACGCGCTCGTCGTCCGGGCGGCGTGGCGGGGGAAGTCGTGGATACGCAGGCGGCTGCGGCCGGCGGCCGCTGGGACGGCCTGCAGTACCAACAGGCCGTCCGGTCCGGCTACGAGTAACTGATGGGGCGCCACGAAGCTGCTGCACGTCTGCCCGGTGGGGTAGAACTCGGCGCCGGCCGGGCTGGGGCTTGCCGGCCGCTCGAGCCAGTGTTCGACGAGGACCTTCCAGTCCGCCGCGACCACGACTTCCGTCCGCGACGGGGTGCCGAGCGAGCTGACCTCGGCGTGGGCGGTGGCCAGTGCCTGCGGAGCGGGCAGCGGCGTGCCGGCGCGGACCCACAGCAGGCCGTCGACGACGGCCAGCTGCAGCGACTCCAGCGGGCCGCCGGCGGTGGCCCCCCGGGGCTCGCCGCTGAGCTCGTAGTCCAGGTTGTGCAGTGCGCAGCCGATGGCACCGTCCAGATGCCCCGACGGGGCAGGCGCGAGCGGGTGGGGGCGGTGTCGGCAGGTGTTGGCGAACGCCCGCAGGACACCCTCATGCCCGCGTACGACCAGTGCCCTTTCCACCGGCCCGTCGAGCGTCACGTAGTCGCCGGCAGTGGCCAGCTCGCGGCTGACTCCGGCGAACTGCCACGCGCCGCGGAACAGCGCCTCCAGTTCCGCGCCTAGCTGCGCGGCGGTCCGGTAGGCGCTTGCCGGCAACGGCCCGCCGAGGGCGCTGCCGCGGCGGCGGGTGAAGGAGCTTGGGAACACCGAGCGCAGGTAGGCCATCGCCCGACGTCGCGCCGTGGCGCGATCGATGGTGGATTCGGTCTGGAAGGCAAATCCCTGCCAAAGCATCTCGAGCACGCCGATCAGACCCAGCGCCACCGCGTCCGCGTCCAGGTGGGGCAGGGCGTCGCGCTCGATCAGCGTTGCCACCAGTTCGCGCACCAGCGATTCGAACTTGCTGTCGCGCGTGCCGCAGATGTCGAAGTACTCCTGCCGTGAGCTGGCCTCGCCCCAGAACGAGTACCAGACCGACACCTTGCGTGCACTGGCAAGCTCGGGGCCGAGGTACAGCTCGACCAGCTGCTCCAGCGCTTCGACCGGATCGCGCGCCAGTGCCGCCACCGGCTCCAGCAGTCGCGACTCGAACTCTGCCGCCAGGAACTCAAGCGACGCGACCAGCATCGCGTCCTTGGAGTCGAAGTAGAAGCGCACGATGCCGGGTGACATGCCGGCGATTGCGACCACTTTCTCGACCGTGGTCTTCGACGGTCCGTGGACGTGCAGCGCCGAGATACAGGCGTCGATCAGTCGCTGGCGCTGCAGTGCCCGCGACGCCCGCGGCGTGCTTGGCGTGTCGGGCTGTCCCCTGGGGCGGCGCGGCGTGGTCATGCGATGGCCCTAACGCTCGCGAGCGGCCGCTCCCTTCCCGAGCGCTGGGCGGTCGTGCAGACTGCACGGCACAGCGACATCAGCGAACCGAGGGGGACGGGCGCGTGGCGGCAACGGCAACGATGAGAAAAACGCATCGGCAGCACGGATCCCTGCGAGGGTTCGTGGAACGGCATGGTCGGTGGCTGATCATATTGCCGCCGCTGGTGTTCCTGTTCGTTTTCTTTCTGATCCCGTTCGGCTTCGCGCTGAAAATAAGCTTCGCCGAGGCTGCCCTGCGGATCCCGCCGTTCAGTAATGTTTTTTCGGCGACGCCGGATCACAAGCTGCATCTCGTCCTCAGCCTGGCCAACTACAAGTACCTGCTGACCGACGAAGTCTACGTCGTTTCCTATCTCTACTCGATCAAGACGGCCTTCTTCTCGACCCTGCTGTGCCTGCTGATCGGCTATCCGATGGCCTACGCCATGGCCCGCTCGTCGAAGGCCACCCAGAGCATCCTGATGCTGGTGATCATCCTGCCGTTCTGGACGTCTTTCCTGCTGCGAGTCTATGCCCTGGAGGGCATCATTCGCGACAACGGCCTGCTGAACACCGCGCTGATGTGGCTGGGCGTGATCCACGAGCCGCTGAAGATCATGCGCACGACCTTTGCCGTGTACCTGGGCATCGTCTATTCCTACCTGCCGTTCATGGTGCTGCCGCTGTACGCGACGCTCGAGAAGCTCGATCACACGCTGCTCGAGGCCGCTTCCGACCTGGGCAGCCGGCCGTGGCGCGCTTTCATCGATGTGACGCTGCCACTGTCGATGCCCGGTGTGGTCGCAGGCTCCATGCTCGTGTTCATTCCGGCGATTGGTGAGTATGTGATCCCGGCGCTGCTCGGCGGGCCGGACAATCTGATGATCGGCCGCGTGCTGTGGGATGAGTTCTTCGCCAACCACGACTGGCCGGTGGCCGCCGCGGTCTCGATTGCGTTCCTCGTGCTGCTGGTCGGGCCTATCGCAGTGCACCAGCACTTTCGTGTCGGCCAGCTCGAGCACGGCTGATGGAAAACCGCGCTTCACCGCTGCTGATCTCGTTCCTGTGCCTCGGGATAGCGTTCCTGTATCTGCCGATGGCGGTCCTGATCGGCTACTCGTTCAACGCCTCGGCGATGGCCAGTGTCTGGGGCGGGTTCTCGACGCACTGGTACACCGAGCTGCTGCAGAACCGGCAGATCCTCAACGCCGCGCGCCTGTCGCTGGAAATCGCCGCGCTCTCCTCGACCGGTGCGCTGCTGCTGGGTACGCTCGCGGCTGTAGCGCTGGTGCGGTTCACGAAGTTTCGCGGCCGCTTGCTGCTGACCGGCATGGTGAACGCGCCGCTGGTGATGCCCGAGATCATCACCGGCATCACGCAGCTGCTGCTGTTCGTCTCGATGCTGCAGCTGATCGGCTGGCCGACACGCGGCATCACCACCGTGGTGCTCGCACACGTCGCGTTCTGTACCGCCTACGTCACGGTGACGGTGCAGTCGCGGCTGCAGACCGCCGACCGCTCGCTGGAAGAGGCCGCCATGGACCTCGGCGCAACGCCGTTCCAGGCGTTTGTCGACGTCACGCTGCCGCTCATCGCGCCGGCGCTGCTGTCCAGCTGGCTGCTGAGCTTCACGTTGTCGCTCGACGATCTGGTGATCTCGAGCTTCGTGTCCGGCCCGCGCTCGAGCACGTTGCCGATGATCATCTACTCCAAGGTCAAGCTTGGGGTCAGTCCCGACATCAACGCGCTGGCCAGCCTGATCATCGCTGCGGTGGGTGCCTGCGTGCTGGCGGCGGGGTACATCGTGCGTCGCAGCGAACGGCAGCGACTTGCCGAGACTCAGCTCGCGACGGGCTGAGTCGACAGCGCTCACGCGCCGGCCGGGCCAACGAAGATCACATCGTGAGCAGGGCGCGTAAAGATCGCCCTCACCAGGGGCTCGAACCGCTCCAGCGGCTCGGTCGGGTACTCAGGATCGAACGAGGCCTGATCCCAGCGCTCGCAGAAGTTCACGCAGGCCTCGAACCACGGGTGGTCCTTGTAGCGATCGCGGCCGTTGCGGCTGCGATCGTGATGATGGGCGTAGTAGTAGCTCTGGAACAGGGCGTGCTGCTCGACGATCCAGGTCACCTCGGCACGGACGTACGGCCGCAGGATCGCGGCGGCGATCGCCGCGTGGTTGTAGGGGGACAGGTCGTCGCCGATGTCGTGCAGCAGGGCTGCGACGACGAGTTCGTCGTCTGCGCCATCACCTAGCGCACGCGTCGCGCTCTGCAGCGAGTGGGTGTAGCGACTGACGGGATAGCCCTCTAGGCCACCATCCAGTTTCTTCAGCGAGGCGAGGATGCGCTCCGGCAGTGCGAGCGCGTATTCATGCTCGAGGGCGGCGAGCATTGCGTAGTCGGCACGGGTCCCATCCTTCATCTGGCGGAAGCTGGCGGTGAATGACATGCAGGGCTCCGTGGCGCGCGGCGATCAGCCGGCGAGAATAAGGGCAGCGGCCTTTTCGGCCACCATGATGGTGGGGGCGTTGGTGTTGCCGGAGGTCACGGCCGGAAACACCGAGGCATCGACGACGCGCAGGCGACCCACGCCGTGCACGCGCAACTGCGGGTCTACCACGGAGCTGGCCGGATCCGGGCCCATCGCGCAGGTGCACGACAGGTGATAGACGGAGCCTGCGCGCGCACGGAAGTCCGCCAGCACCTCGTCATCGGTCGTGATCGCCGCTCCCGGCTGGTACTCGCGTTCGATGATGTCCTTCAGCGGGGCGGCCTCTGCGATCCGGCGCAGGAAGCGCGCGCCGTCGTAAACGTCCGCGATGTCCTCGGCGGTCGCCAGGAAATTGGTCTGAATCGCCGGTGCGGCCAGTGGGTTGGCGTCGTTGATGGTGACCGAGCCGCGGCTTGTCGGCCGGCAAGTGTTGAATGACAGCAGGAACGCGGACCACGGGTCGGGGTTGGTCAGCTTGCGGCGCGCGCCGGTGGCCGCGGTGTAGCTCAGCGGGTTGAAGTAGATGTGCAGGTTGGGGCGTTCGAGGCCCGGCCGGCTGCGCACGAACGCGCCTGCCTGATTGACGCTCATTCCCAACGGCCCCTTGCGGGTGAGCACGTAGCGAATGCCCGCTCGCAGCTTGCCGAGCAGGGGCGAGAGCTCGTCGTTGAGCGTCGGCACCTTCGAGCGGTAGTAGTAGGAGACCGCGACATGGTCCTGCAGTCCCTGGCCGACGCGTGGCGCGGCCTGTACGACCGGCAGTCCCAGTGACTGCAGCAGCGCCGGGTCGCCGATGCCGGACAGCTGCAGCAGCTGTGGCGAGTTGACGGCGCCGGCGCTGAGTATGACCTCGCAGCTCGCCATCGCCTGATGGAGGGTGCCGTTACGCAGGTACTCGACGCCGCGTGCTTCACGGCCCTCGAGCAGGAGGCGCGTTGCCTGCGCGTGGGTGACCACGTGCAGATTGGCGCGCTTGCGTGCCGGCCGCAGGTAGGCGCTGGACGTCGAGACACGCACGCCGTTCTTGATCGTCATGTTCCAGATGCCGGCGCCTTCGGTCTGAGCGCCGTTGAAATCCGCTGTCCGCGGGATCCCCAGCGTGTCGCAGGTCTGCAGGAACCGGTTGCAGAGCGGGTGCACGTCGCGGCTGATGTCGATGACATGCATGGGGCCGCCGGCGCCGCGATATTCCGACGCTCCGTCGACGTGGTCCTCCATGCGGCGGAAGTACGGCAACACGTCGCGGTAACCCCAGCCGGTGTTGCCGGCGGCGGCCCAGTCGTCGAAGTCGCCGCGCTGGCCGCGCACATAGACCATCGCGTTGATCGAGCCGGAGCCGCCCAGCACCTTGCCGCGCGGCGCGAGCGCGGTACGGTTGCCCAGGCCCGGATCGGGCTCGGTCTGGTACAGCCAGTTGAAGGCAGGATCGGTGAACGTCTTGCCATAGCCAATGGGCATCTGGATCCACGGGCTGCGGTCCGAGCCACCCGCCTCCAGCAGCAGCACCCGGTGGCGGCCGTCTTCGGTCAGGCGGGCGGCAAGTACGCAGCCTGCGGAGCCGCCGCCGACGATCACATAGTCGTATTCGGTCACGATCTGGTCCTTAAACTTGAAGTTGCGCGCCGCCGCGCCGGTTCCGGGCCGCCCGACTGGGTGATCGGGCGGCGTCCTGCTAGTCTACCGGGCTGCCGACCTGCGGTGCCCCCGGCCGGCGGGAGCAATGCCGTCGTCCGCGAGGAGGTCCCTTGTCCGCCAAGATTGATTTGCGCAGGCTGCCACCGCTCAACGCCCTGAAGGGCTTCGAGGCGACGACCCGCCGCCAGAGCGTGCGCGAGGCCGCCGACGAGCTGTGCGTCACTCACCCGGCCGTCAGCCACCAGATCCAGCTGCTGGAGAACGACCTGGGCGTCGCGCTGTTCTCGCGCGAGGGGCGCAGCATCGTGCCGACGCCCGAGGGCAAGCTGTTCTACTCGTTCGTGCGCAAAGCGCTCGACATGCTGATCGAAGGCTCCGAGACGCTGCGCCGTTCGCAGGCCGAGCGGCCGCTGCGCGTGCAGACCTACGTGACCGCCTCGATCCGCTGGCTCGCGCCGCGGCTGCCGCTGTTCCTGGCCGCGCATCCGGACGTGCGCCTGATGCTGTCCACCTGCGCCGCGGAGTGGGATTTCGACGAGTCGCTGGGCGACGTGGGCCTGATCTACAGCCCGGTCCCGCCGGGGCCGGGGTATCACTGGCTGCCGCTGTTCGACTATGCGCTGTTCCCGGTATGCACACCGGCGCTGCGTGCGCGCCTGCCCGAGCATCCCGAGCCGCGCGACCTGCAGTCGCTGCCGTTGATCGTGATCTACTCCGAGACGCGTAACTGGGACATCTGGTTCGAGTCGGCTAACTTGAATTTCGTGCCCGACAGCCGCGTGGTCGTCGACACGCTCGCGATCGCGCTGCAGATGGCGCTCGATGGCAGCGGCGTTGCGCTCGTCAACGGGCCGTTCGCCGAGCAGGAGCTGGCCGATGGCCGGCTGGTTCGTCCGATGAGCCATCAGGTTCGCTGCCCGGGTGGCTGGGGGCTGATCTGCCGGCAGGACCTGCGCGACAGCCCGCGCGTGCGCGTGTTCATGGACTGGTTCGCGAGCACGGTCGCAACAGCCGCTACCGCCTGATGCGGTAGCGGCGGCGCGGACCGGCGGCTCAGGCCGCCGGCTGGGCGCGGTTCTTTGGCACGACCTCGTAGCCCGGCTCCTTGGGATTGTTGTCCGTCATCTGCGCGGGGAAGCCCACGCCTAGCACCTTGACGCCGGTGGCGTCCTCGAGCCGGCGGATGATGTTCGGCGACAGCTCGCGCGGCCCGTAGCGATGCTGACCATCCTTGAACACGTTCAGCACCAGCGGCGACAGCTCCAGCGGTACCTTCAGGTTGCGCGCGATGGTGTCGAACAGGCCGACGTCCTTGATCACCAGGTCCATCGTGAAGCTGATGTCGCGGCTGCCGTTCAGGATCACCTGCGACTCGGTCTCATGGACGAACGAATTGCCCGACGAGATGCGGATCGCCTCGTAGGTGGTATTCATGTCCATGCCGGCGACCTTCATCGTGGTCAGCGCTTCGGACAGCGCCACCAGATGCACGGTGCACAGGTAGTTCGTCATGACCTTGAGCACCGAGGCCGAGCCGAGCGGGCCGGTATGCAGGATCTGGCAGCCGAGCATCGACAGGATCGGCAGCACCCGCTCGAATGCGGCCCGCTCGCCGCCTGCGAAGATCGCGATGTTGCCGGTGGCGGCGCGGTGGCAGCCGCCGGACACCGGGCAGTCCATGGCGGTCGCGCCCTTGGCCTCGACCAGCGGCGCCAGCCGCTTCACCTCGGCCTCGTCGGTGGTGCTCATTTCCAGCCAGATCTTGCCGGCGCTCAGGCCCGCGAGGATGCCGTCCGGGCTTTCCATCACGCTTGCGGTCGCGGCGGGCGAGGGCAGGCAGGTGATGATCACGTCGACCCGTTCGGCCATCTCCTTGGGGGAGGCCGCGCTCTTGGCGCCGTCGGCGACGAACTTGGTGACGAGCTCTGGGTTCAGGTCCAGGACGGTCAGGTCCACGCCCTGATGCAGCAGGTTGCCGGCGAGGCTCGCGCCGACGTTGCCGAGGCCGATGAAACCAATGCGGGTGTTGTTCACGTGCGGAAAACCTGTAGTGAGGGGGGTGCCGGCGGCGCCTACGCAGGGGGCGGCGGCTACCTGCCGGCAGCCGAATTCGTACGCGAGGCTAGCGGCTGGAGAAAAGCGGGAACAAGTCAAATTTTTTGGGCGTTGGGACAAAAGTCTTTAAGCGCTATAAGGGCTTAATTCAGAGGTTGGCCGCGGATTGCCTCGGGTTATGATGGTTCAGGGCAAGCTGTACCGCCTGACCCGACCGACTGCCCGACCGGGCGGGACGGGTTAGCGTCGTTTAGGGGGCCTAGGAACGATGAGCAGCGCAGCCACGACGCTTAAGACAAGCGACGTCGAGAACACCACCTCAGCGTTCGTTCGCTGGTACGTCCTGGGCATGATGGTGCTCGTCTACACGTTAAGTATCGCCGACCGCTATGTCGTGTCGACCGTGCTCGACTCGATCAAGGCCGACCTGCACCTCACCGACGAGGGTGTGGCGTTCCTGACGGCCTGGCCGCTCGCGCTGTTCTACGTGTTCCTCGGCTTCCCGCTCTCCTATCTGCTCGACCGATTCAACCGCCGCAACATCGTCGCGATCTCGCTGGCGGTGTGGTCGGCGATGACGATGCTGTGCGGCGCGGCGACGACGTCCTTGCAGTTCGCGATCAGCCGCATCGGGGTCGGGGTCGGCGAGGCCGGTGGCACGCCCGGCGCCAACTCGATCCTGTCTGACTACTTCCCTGCATTCCGCCGGCCGATGGCCTTGACCATCTTCTCGCTCGGCGCGCCGCTCGGGGCCTGGCTGTCGTACCAGTTCGCCGGTGCCATCGCCGTCAAATACGGCTGGCACGCGGTCTTCTGGGTGCTGGGTGCTCCCGGTCTCGTCGTGGGTCTGCTGGTGTATCTGACGATCCGCGAGCCGAAGCGTGGCCAGCTCGACCACAGTTCCGAAGAGGCCGCGCCCGGCGTGCTGGAGACGGGTAAGTTCCTGTGGCAGCAGCGTTCGGCGGTCCACGTCATGCTCGCCAGCGCGCTGACGGCGTTGTGGGGCTGGGGCCTGATCTACTGGACGCCGGCGTTCCTGCAGCGCACCTACCACCTCGACGCCGGCCAGGCGGGCGATGTCACCGGCAACATGCACCTCTATGCCGGCAGTCTCGCGACCATCGCGACCGGTTGGCTGCTCGCCAAGCCCGCCTTCAACGATCCGCGCCGGATCGTCTGGTTCATGGGGGCCATCATTGGTGTCGCGACCTTCGCCGCCATCGGCATCTACTGGACCGACTCGCTGCCCGTTGCCAAAGCCCTGTTCTGGGTCTTCATCCCATCGATCTACTTCTACATCGGCCCGTGCTTCGGGATCCTGAACAACTTAGCCATGCCGAGGATGCGCGCGATGTTCTGCGCTGCGACGCTGTTTGTCGCCAACGTCGGCAACCTCGTGATTGCGCCGATCCTGATCGGTCGCCTGAGTGTCTGGTTCTCGGTGGACGGCTTTGGCGACGCGGCTTCGCTGCGCCTGGCGATGCTGTGCCTGGCTCCAGTCGGCTTCTGGGCCACGTTTCACTATTTCTGGTCGGCGCGGGGACTCGTGCGGGACCAGGAGCGCGCGACCGGTATCAAGATCTGACGGGCGTCCGCGGCGCTTCGGCGTCGTGGGGCGCATCGACCCCCTGTGGCCCAGGCATCTGCCCGTGGCCGCCTAGCAATGGAGATGGACTCGTGAAGACCCTGCAGCACTACATCAATGGCCGCTTTGTTGCGCCCGTCGCCGACGCCGGCCTGTTCAACGTCATCAATCCCGCCACCGAAGAGACCGTGGCCCAGATCCAGATGGGCACGGCCGCTGACGCGAACCTTGCCATCGAGGCCGCTGCGCTGGCGTTGCCTTCGTACAGCGCCACGACGCTCGACGAGCGCATCGCGCTGATCGAGAAGCTGCTGGCCGTGTTCGAGCGTCGCTACGGCGAGATGGCCGAGGCGATCACCATGGAGATGGGTGCGCCGAAGGACTTCTCGTTCAACTCGCAGGCCGAGTGCGGCACCGGCCATATCAAGCAGACCGTGAAGGCGGCGCGTGCGCTCGACTGGGAAGTGCGCAGCGGCGCCCGCGGTAACGTCGTGCGCGAGGCGGTTGGCGTGTGCGGCCTGATCACGCCGTGGAACTGGCCGATGAACCAGGTCGCGGCCAAGGTGGCTCCCGCCCTGTTGTCCGGCTGCACGGTCGTACTCAAGCCCAGCGAGCAGAGCCCGCTGTCGGCGCAGCTGTTCGCCGAGTTCGTGCACGAGGCCGGTTACCCGGCCGGCGTGTTCAACATGGTGCACGGCACAGGTCCTGCGGTGGGTAGCGCGCTGGCGGTGCATCCGGATGTGGACATGGTGTCGTTTACCGGCTCCACCCGCGCCGGCATCCAGGTGGCGAAGGCCGCGGCCGACACCGTCAAGCGCGTCGCGCAGGAGCTGGGCGGCAAGTCGCCCAACATCGTCTTTGCCGACAGCGACCTCGAGAAGGCGATCAAGCGCGGCGTGCTGCACTGCGTCGGTAACACCGGTCAGTCGTGCAACTCGCCGACCCGCATGCTGGTCGAGGCCTCGGTCTATGAGCAGGCGGTCGAGATGGCCGCCAAGGTCGCCAACAGCATCAAGGTCGGCGACCCGACCCTGCCGGGCAACCATCTCGGCCCGCTCGCCTCGAAGATCCAGTTCGAGCGCGTGCAGAAGTGCATCGAGAACGGCATCGCCGAGGGCGCCCGCGTCGTCGCCGGCGGTCCGGGCCGTCCGGAGGGGATCACCAAGGGCTACTTCGTGCGCCCGACCGTGTTCGCCGGGGTCAACAACCAGATGAGCATCGCGCGCGACGAGATCTTCGGGCCGGTGCTGGTGATGATCCCGTTCAAGGACCTCGAGGATGCGATCGCCATCGCCAACGACACGCCCTACGGGCTCGCCGCCTACGTACAGACGCAGGATCTGGACAAGGCGCGTCGCGTTGCGCGTCGCCTGCGTGCCGGCAGCGTCTACTTGAATGGCGTTGGCCAGGATTACAGCTCGCCGTTCGGCGGCTTCAAGCAGTCCGGTAACGGCCGCGAGTGGGGCGTCTACGGCCTGCTCGACTTCACCGAGTTCAAGGTGATCAACGGGTTCTACGAGGCCTGAGGAACGGCGCATGAAGCTCAAGGACATCCAGACGTTCGTGGTCGGCAACCCGCCGCCGCATTACGGCGGCCGGTACTTCGTGTTCGTGAAGATCACGACGGACGGCAATGTCTCGGGCGTCGGTGAGGCCTACTGTGTGCCGTTCGCGCCGCATCTGGTTGCGCAGATGATCGAGGATGTCTTCCACCGCTACATGGCCGGTGAGGATCCCCACAACATCGAGCGCATGTGGCGGCGGGTCTATTCGGCTGGGTTTTCCCAGCGTCCGGACCTGACGATGATGGGTGTGCTCAGCGCGCTGGAAATGGCGTGCTGGGACATCATCGGCAAGGAAGCCGGTCAGCCGGTCTACAACCTGCTCGGTGGCAAGGTGCACGAGCGGCTGCGCTCGTACACCTACATCTATGCGCGTCCCGGTGACAAGGTCGATGTCTATCAAGACCCGGAGTTGTCGGCGGAGCGGGCGGTCGAGTACGTCAGCCAGGGCTTCACCGCGCTCAAGTTCGATCCGGCGGGTCCCTATACGGCGTTTGACGGCCGGCAGTTGTCGCTCGAAGCGCTCGACCTGTCGGAGCGGTTCTGCAAGTTGCTGCGCGAGGCGGTCGGTTCCAGGGCCGACCTGCTGTTCGGAACGCACGGCCAGATGACGGCGGCCGGTGCCATCCGGCTTGCGCGCCGGCTGGAGAAGTACGATCCGCTGTGGTTCGAGGAGCCCGTGCCGCCGGATGCGCCGGAGGAGATGGCGAAGGTCGCACGCGGCACGACGATCCCGATCGCCACCGGCGAGCGGCTCGCGACCAAGTACGAGTTCGCACGGCTCCTGAGCGCGGGTTCTGCCGCGATCCTGCAGATGAACCTCGGCCGCGTCGGCGGCCTGCTCGAGGCCAAGAAGATCGCCGGCATGGCTGAGGTGCATCACGTGCAGATAGCGCCGCACCTGTACTGCGGGCCGATCGTGGGGGCTGCGAACGTGCAGCTGGCGACCTGCAGCCCGAACTTCCTGATCCAGGAAAGCATCGAGCGCTGGGAGGGCTTCCACTCGGACATCCTGAAGAAGCCGATGCGCTGGGAAGAGGGCTACATCATCCCGCCGACCGAGCCGGGCCTCGGCGTCGAGCTGAACGAGGAATACATCGCCAAGTTCCCGTACACCGACAAGCCGCTGCATCTGGACATGGCGGGACAGCCGGCGGGCTAGGGCAGTCGGCTCGAGGGCGAGCGCATGAGTTCGATCACGACCGGCGGCTGCCTTTGCGGCGGGGTGCGCTACGAGATCGATGGCCCGCTGCGGCACATCGTCGCCTGTCACTGCTCGCAGTGCCGCAAGACCAGCGGGCACTTCATGGCCGCGACTGCGGCGCCGACGATGGCGTTGCGACTGACCGCCTCCGAGACGCTACGCTGGTACCGCTCGTCGGAGTTCGCCGAGCGCGGGTTCTGTGCGTGCTGCGGCGGCAACCTGTTCTGGCGTCGGCTGCCGCCGAACGATCAGTCGACCAGCATTGCGGCTGGCACCCTCGATGGCCCGCTCACGGGTCTGTCGATTAGCGAGCACATCTACGTGGCCGACAAGCTCGACTACTACACGCTCGATGACGGCGTGGCGCAGCGACCGGTCGAGTGATCTTTAGCGCGGCAGGGCGTCGCCCAGCGCATCTTTGAGCGGGCCGAGCCAGGGCTCGTAGTTCTTCCACTGGTCGAGGCCTTCGCGGAAGATGGGCTTTCTCACCTGCTCGGAGCTCGCGGTCCGCACGCTGCGCGTGTTCGTGTGGAAGTCGACGCAGGTCTGCTCGAACGGCAGTCCGCAGTAGTCGAGGATCCGGCGCACGTTGCCTTCCAGGTCGTCGACGACGTCCTCGTGCTGAATACGCAGCACGCGCCCCGGCAATACGCGGTCCCAGTGGCCCATCAGCTCGACGTAGGTTCGGTAGTAGCGCGCGATGTCCTCGAGGCTGTAGGTGAACTCCTGTCCGGAGGCGAACAGCTGCTTGAAGTTCGAGAAGCAGCAGGCCATCGGCTCACGACGCGCGTCGATGATCTTCGCGTTCGGCAGGATCAGCTGAATGAGGCCCACGTGGCGAAAGTTGTTGGGCATCTTGTCGATGAAGAACGGCTTGGCGGTGCGGTAAGTCTGGGTATCGGCCAGATACTGGTCGCCCAGGCGGCGCAGGTCCTGCGGCGTCAGCTCGGGCAGGATCGCAGGGTAGCGTGACTCCTCGTCAGTCATCTCGCGGCCGGAGAGCTCCAGCACGATGCGCTGGATGTCGGCGAGTTCCGCCGTCCCCTCAACCATCGAGTGTGAGGCCAGAATCTGCTCGAGCAGCGTCGAGCCTGCGCGCGGCAGCCCGATGATGAAGATGGGATCTGGGGCAGGATTGCCGCTGCCGGCAAAGTGGCTGAACAGCTGTGGGGCACATACACGCATCTGCTCGCGTGTGTTGCGCTCCACCACGGCGACGCGGTAGCCGCTCTCCGACTGCTTTAGCGCATTGCCACGGGCGTAATACTCGTACGATTCCTGGTAATGGCCACGGTCCTCCAGGCTCTTGCCGAGCGCGAAGCACAGGTGGTAGCGGTCGACGAGCTGGGTCGCCTCCGCCGCCTCAGCCGCCCGCATCGTCGCGATCTGCTCGTCACTGAACTCGTATGTTTTCAGGTTCGCGAGGCTCCAGTAAGCGTCGCCGAAGTCTGCCCGCGTCGCGGCGGCAGCCTTGTAGGACTCGATCGCTTCCTGCGCCCGGCCAAGAGTCTTGAGCGTGTGCGCCACCGACAGGTGCAGATCTGGCGCACGTGGCGCGTCGACGAGCAGCTCACGGAAGATTTCCAGCGCCCGCTCGTGCTGGCCGACGCCGACGAACGCCGTCGCGTAGGTCGTACGGTAGAAGCGGTTCTGGGGGTCGATCTTGATCAGTGTCTCAAGCTGTTCGATGGCGGCGCCGTGCTTGTGGCGGCGTAGCAGAACGCGGGCGTAGTCGTAACGCGCCGCATGATAGCCGGGGGCCAGCTGCAGGACGCTCTCGAGCAGCAGCTCGCCGTCGTCGAGGACGTCGAGTTCGAGCCCTATGCGTGCCAGCAGCCGCATGCCCTCGACGTCGTCGCCGTGCGCGACAAGGTGCTGGCGGACGATCTGCTCCGCGACGGCAAGGTCGCCGTCGGAGAAAAAGGCAGTGGCGGCGACGATTTGCGGCGCGAGCTTCGCCAGCGTCGCGACATGGTCTGCCGCCATCTGCGCATTGTCGGGCTGGCCGGTCATCCGGTACAGCACCTCCAGCTTCGACCAGCTGGCCGGCAGCGCAGGGTTCAGGTTGACCGCGCGCAGGAATGCCTCGATGGCTCCAGCGGCATCCTTCAGCGCGATGTAGCAGTGGCCGCGCTCTTGATACAGACGGCTGAAACGGGGGTGCACGGCTTCAAGCCGCGCCAGAGTGGCAAGCGCGTCCGGGACACGCTGCAGGTATCGTTGTGAGACCGCGACCATGTACAGCGCGTCGCGGTTCTTCGGGTGCTGCGCCGCCACACGGTTGGCCGCGTCTAGAGCGTCGGTGAAGAGGCTCTTGTCCATGAGGCCGTGGATCCGCTGGATCTCTAGTTCGACCGGCGAGGGCTCAGGGCGGGTGCTGGGGTCCATTTTCTCATCCAAAAAAAAGGCGGGCATCGCTGCCCGCCTTTGAGTCTACTGCAATCGGCCGCCGTAGAGCGCGGCCGAGGCAGGGTCGTCTATCAGAACTTGATGCCGAACTTCAGGCCGAGAACGCGCGGCCGCATCGGCACTTCTGCCTTGATGAACTGCGACGACGAGGTGAACGTCGACTTGTTCTCATCGGTCAGGTTCTGGCCGAAGAGCTGCACGCTCCACGAGTCCTTCGCAATGCCGACCGAGCCGTCCCAGTTCGAGTAAGCCGGCATCTCGTAGCGCCACGTGGTCGTGGTGACGGGAATACCAGCCGCCTCGTTGGCGGCGCCGTCCAGTGACGGGTCGGTGTTCGAGTTGTTGTACGAATGGCCGACGTGGTTCATGCCCACCTGCCAGAACGCCGAGTAGTCGCCCATGGCCCAGTCATACCGCGCGCGCAGGTTGAACTGCAGCGGCGGCGAGAAGGCCGTCGGTACGCCGGCAGCGCCGAACGTATTGACGATCGCCAGCGGCTGGCCGTTGGGGCCGAGCTCGGTGGTGATCTGCTCGCCGAAGTGCGCGCTGGCCGGGTTGTTGTTGACCAGGAATGGCGAGGTGACCTGCTTGCTCTGGTTCCAGGAGCCCGAGCCGGTAACCGTCAGTCCCGCCGTGACGCGCGCCGTCAGCTGCAGCTCGACACCCTTGACCTGGTAGTCGGCACCGTTGACGCCGAACGTCGTGTTGCCGAACAGGGCCGGGTTGAAGATGCCGCTCTGCACGTTCTTCCAGTCTTCCTGGTAGAGCGAGCCGTTCAGCTGGATGCGGTGGTTGAAGAATTCGGTCTTGAAGCCGATTTCCTTGTTGGTCAGCTCGTCCGGCGAAACCGTCAGCGGCTTGATGAACTGCTGCATCGGCGTGCCCGGGGTCTTGCCCGCGGCATTGCCGACTGCCCACACTTCGGTCGTGCTCTTGGCGACGTAACCCGACGAGCGGTTGAAGCCGCCCGGACGGTAGCCCTGCGACCAGGTCGCATACACCATCGTGTCCGGCGTGATGTGCCAGGTCAGGTTGGCGCGGCTCTTGAAGCCCTTGTACTCCGCGTTGCGCTGCGGGTCCGACGGGCTCCAGCCCACGGCGCCGGCATGGCACGCGCCCGGAACTGCGACGCTGGCGTAGTTGAAGCAGCCGAAGCTGCTGACCACGGTACCGCCGAAGTCCATCTTGTAGTCGTAGTGGCGGGTGCCGGCGGTGAACGTCAGGACCTTCGGGATCAGGTCGACGTCAACCGATGCGAAGAACGCGGACTGCGTGTACGAGCGGAACGTGTCTTCGAAGAACGCGACGTTGTCGTTGCGCGGGTTCGGGTTGCCGACGGGCGCGCCCGGGGCCGGTTCGACGTTGCGGAAGCAGTACGGATCGCCGCCGGTGACGCAGGTCGGGACGGACTTGTATGACCAGGCCGTGTCGTCGGTGATCTTGAAGTCTTCGTAGAACGCGCCCGCGATGCCACGGATGCGCCATTCGTCCGGCGTGCTGACGCGGAACTCATGGCTCTGGTGGGTGTTCTTCTCGAGTTCGCGCCAGGTGGCGCTCGGCGAGAAGCAGGTCGGCGTGCCGCCGCGCAAGCCGGCGCCGTGGCACTGGTAGTAGTCGGCGTAAACGCCACGCGAGTAGTTCGTGTAGTCGTTGACCTGATCGATCGTGCGGACCAGGTAGCCGCCCGAGTACACAGCCTTCATCGCGCCGATCTTGCCGTTGATCGTCAGCGAGGTGTTGCTGAACTTGTCCTTGTCGAACGCGTTGTTGAACACCGTCACTTCGAGCGGGTTCAGCGACTGGCCTTCCGAGCCCTTCGGCATCTGGTAGAACACGCCGTCGGCCTGCATGTTCTGGTAGCTCTGAGCGAGCAACGCGCTCCAGTCGTCATTGATCTGCCACAGCAGCGAGGCGCGCATGCCCTGATACTTGACTGGGTTCATCGCATTCTTCGCGATGGCGTAGTTGTTGATGACGGGGCTGCCCGGCGGCGGGGCGGGAGCATGGGTCGTAGGGTCGGTGTAACCGGCGTAGTAGATGCCGTAGTCGGTCGCACGACGCGTGAACGTGCTCGGCACGTTGTTGATGTAGCCGCCACGGTCGTCGCTGTAGATCACAGCGCGCAGGGCGAGCTTGTCGTTGATCAGCGGCAGGTTCAGGACCGCGCTCAGTGCAGTATTCGGGTCGCCGTGGGCGGTGACGCCGTAGCTGGCCTCAGCACTGCCCTCAAACTTGTTGAGCTTCGGCTTGTTGGTGATGTAACGCAGCACACCGGCCTGCGCGCCACCGCCGAACAGGGTGCCCTGCGGGCCTTCGAGCACTTCGACGCGCTCAAGGTCAATCGCGAGGACGTCCAGGTTGCGGCTCGGGATCTGGCCCGACTGTTCGTCGAGGTAGACGGCGACGTTCGGGAAGCCGCCGATCGTGCCGGACGACTGCGTGCCGAACGAACCGAGCGCGAGGCCGCGCATGAAGACGTTGCCCTGGCCGGGGCCGTTGGTGGCCAGCGAGACGTTGGGCAGGTACTTCACGATGTCGTCGAACGACGAGACATTGATCTGGCTCAGCGTCTCGGCGCTGAGCGCCTGGATCGTGATAGGAACGTTCTGGATGTTTTCCGAACGGCGCTGTGCAGTGACAACGATTTCGGCGATCTCGAGCGAATCCGACGGCGCAGCGAGCGCGATGCCAGACTGGGCACCGAGTACGGCAATGATCGCGCACGTCAGCTTGTGATTAGGTTTCAAGCGTCTATCCCCCATTGGTGTGAAATCGCATTCAGACGCCACAGGCACTCTGCAGCAGTAACTGAGGCCCGAGTTTGCTCTGAGCTGTTGCCGCTAAGCAAATGCCATTATTTTGCCGGATCGGTAAGAATTTTTTTAATACCCTGTAATTTCCGTCTCTTGCGATGCGGCAAACGGCCGGGTAGCGATCCAGGACAAGACGTTGCGGCTACGCAACATTTGTGGCGGTGGACCCTTCCGTAACCGGCGCTGGGGCGCGCCGGGGGAGCGGTACGGGTTTGGGGGGAGCCCCGGAGGGCTGAACGGGGGGGCGTCACCGCCCAGCCCCGTCCCGGCGGTGTTATCGGCTTGGCTGCAGGTCCGGTCGGGCCGGTCCGCCGGCCGCAAAGCCGGTTGCAGCCACAGTCCGCAGGAATGCCACCGTCCGCTGCTGGTCCGACCCCAGACGCGCGGGGGTGGGGCGGGCAACGACCCGGCGCAGCGCCTGCCAGGCGGCGGTAGGGGTGGAGCCAAACTGCCTTTCGGGCGTCTGCGCGTGCCGCACGTCCATCCACAGCGCGTTTTCCAGCACGTCGAACGCCAGCAGTTCCAGCGTGAGGTCGACCACCTGGCGGGCACGCTGCACCTTCAGTCGCGTCTGCGCCTGCAGGTCCTCGACCGTGCCGACGAGGGCGCTGCCGGACGGTGCCACCGGGTTGGTCAGCGTCTGGATCTCCTGCTGCAGGTCGACCGGGGCGTAGCCGTCATCGTCGCGCACGTAGTCCTTCAGTACGTCGCCGACCGCGACCCCGGTGAAGAATGTGTTGCGGAAGCGCTCGATCCGCAGCGTCACCGCGATGTCCATGTTGGCGAGCGCGAGGGTGAAGCTCTCGATCCGGTTGGCGAGCGGGTAGGGATCCCAGTTGGCGTTGGAGAGGATGTAGCCGTGCTGGCCGTGGCTCAGCGGCCCGCCTTTGACGTAGAAATGCATCAGCTGCGGCGTGGCGAGTTCCCAGGCGTCTTCAGGTCCCAGGCCGCGGGCAACCGCGGGGTTGTGGTCCGAGGTGTTGATCTGGAACGCGACCGCGTCGCGCAGCAGTGCCCATTCCTGCCAGGCGGAGGCCTGCCGGATCGACGAGGCCCGCAGGCTTTCGGGATCCTGGATGATGCGGGTCGGGTCGACCTCGAACAGGTAGCTGCCACGCAGCATCGCAAGCGTCCGGGCGGCATGCCAGTTGAGCCACGGATCCGGCCGGTCGCGCTGCACGCCGAGGCTCAGCGGGGTGATGCTGCTGTTCATGCCGTTCAGCGCCATCGCATAGCTGACGTCGGTCCACTCCAGCGCCCGTTCGGCGTCGTGGACCAGCAGCGCCGCCTGGCCGACGGCGTAGGCATTGCTGCTGGTCAGGGCGTTGTCGTCGGCGGCAAACGGCTTCAGCGGTTGCAGGCCCGCCCGGCGCAGCGCTGCCGCGGCCGCCATGCGCTCGCCCCCGAGGTACGCTTCGCCAACCCCAATCATCGTGCCGCCAACGTTGCCCAGTTGGGCAAGATCCGCCTCGCCCAACGTGCCGCGCGACTGCACGACCGGGGTAATGCGCTTGTTCAGTAGTTCGAGCAGCATCCGCGCGAGCTGCGGGCTGGGGGCGTTGTGCACCAGGGTGTTGGCGCGCACCACCATCATCGCCCGGACGATCTCTTCGTCCTCCACTTCCGGGCCGACGCCGTAGCGGGAGGCCTGCCGGAAGCTGTCGAACTGCACCTGCTCGACGGTGGCCTTGTTCGCGGGCGACAGGGCGTCGCCTTCGAAGATCACCGTCTCGCGCTGCTCGCCGGAGCCGCGGTTGAACCAGTACACCGGGATGCCCTCGGCGGTCGCTTCCAGCAGCAGCCCGTAGTTGTCGGCTTGCTCGCGTTCCGCCTCGGCACTGAGCGCGACGCGTGCCCCGAAACGCGCGACGGCGACGACCTGCTCCGCGGTCAGCCCCCGCCCCGTCAGCAGCACGGTGTGATCTCCCTGGGTTGGCGTGATCGCGCGGTAGCCGGCAACCGCCGGCAGCGACAACAGCAGTGCGCCGATCAGCACGAGCAGGCGGGAGGGCGGGTCCTGGGCAAAGCGGGTTGTGCGCATAGGGCTTCCGGGTCGAGGGGTGCGGGCCGGTGGGACGGGCCTGAGACAGGCAACCTATGCTCTGGCAGGGCGGTGGGGCAAGAGGGGCGCGCGGCCGCAGTCAGCCAGGGCTATTGCCGTCAAGGGCAGCCTGCAGGGGTCCCAGCCACGGCTCAAAGTGTCGCCACTGGTCCAGGCCCTCGCGGAAGATCGGCCGGCGCACCTGCTCCGAGCTTGCGGTGCGGATGCTGCGCTGCGTCTTGTGGAAATCCAGGCAGGACGCCTCGAACTCAAGGCCCAGCTGCGCGAGCATTCGTCGCACGCTGCCTTCCAGGTCATCGACGACGTCCTCGTGCTGGACGCGCAGTACCCGTCCGGGGAGCATTGCCTGCCAGTGATTCATGAGGTCGACGTAGGCGCGGTAGTACCGGCCGATGTCGTCGAGGCTGTAGGTGAACTCCTGTCCGGTGGCAAACAGCTGCTTGAAGTTGCTGAAGCAGCAGGCCATGGGCTCGCGTCGGGCGTCAATGATCCTGGCGTTGGGCAGGATCAGGTGGATGAGTCCGACGTGGCGGAAGTTGTTCGGCATCTTGTCGATGAAGTACCGCTTGCCGGTACGGTAGATGCGGGTGTCCGCGAGGTATTTCTCGCCGAATTCCTGCGCTTGCGCTGCCGTGATGTCGCGCAGCACGCCGGGATAGCGCGCCGTCGGGTCGGCCGGGTCCCGGCCGTTCAGTCGCTGCGCGAGGCGCGCGATGTCGGCCAGTTCCATCGTGCCTTCGACCTGGGAGTGCGAGGACAGGATCTGTTCCAGCAGCGTCGACCCCGCCCGTGGCAGGCCGACGATGAAAATCGGGTCCGAGCTCTGGCAGCCCCAGCCGGCCCGTGCGGCGAAGAACTCTGCCGTGCAGACCGTCTGCTGGTCCTTCAGCGTGCGCTCGATCACGCGCGTCTGGTAGCGGCTCTCGGTTTTCTTCAGCGTATTGCCGCGATCGTAATAGGCGAACGACTGTTGGTATTGTTCTGCGTCTTCGAGGGCTTTGCCTAGCGCGAAGCACAGGTGGTAACGGTCGACGAGTCCGGTCGACTCGCGCGCCTCCTCGCTGGTCATGCGCGCCAGATCATCGTCGCTGAAGCGGTAGGTCTTGAGGTTTGCCAGGCTCCAGTAGGCGTCGCCAAAGCTCGGCACGGCCTCGGCAGCGGCGCGATAGGACGCGATCGCTTCGTCGGCGCGGCCCAGTGTCTTGAGCGCATGGGCGATGGACAGGTGCAGGTCCGGCTGCAAGGGCGAGTCTTGCAGTAGCTCGCGGTACACCGCCAGCGCGTCTTCGTGTCGACCGAGCCCGACCAGTGCGTTGGCCTTGAGGATGTTGAAGTTGCGGTTACCAGGCTCAATGACGAGCAGCCGCTCGGCCTGCGCCAGTGCCTCGGGATGCTTGTGCCGTTTGCACAGCACGAGCGCGTAGTCGTGGCGGGCCGCGTGATAGTCGGGTGAGAACACCAGCACGCTCTCGAGCAGAAACTCCGCGTCGTCGAGTACGTCGAGCTTGCTGCCGATCTGCGCCAACAGCCGCATCGCCTCGATGTGGTCGCCATGCTCCTGCAGATACCGGCGCACCATCTGTTCCGCCACCAGGATCTCGCCCTCCGCGAACAGGCTGGTGGCGGTCACCACCGGCACGGGCAGTCCGCGGATGTAGTCGAGGACCTGCTGGGCGCTAAGTGCTTCGTCGGCTCGGCCGGCGGCGCGGTGCAGTTCGGTCAGCGCCTTCCAGCTGGCCGGTAGTGCGGCATTGAGTGCGACTGCGCGCCGGTAGGACTCGGTGGCAGCGTCGGTGGCGCCCTGCGCCCGCAGGCAGTGGCCGCGCTCCTGATAGAGGCGGCCGTAACCGGCGTGTTGGCTCTCCAGTCGGGCGAGGGTCGTGAGTGCCGCGGCGAAATCCCCGAGGTAGCGCTCGGCTACCGCCCGGACGTAGAGGACGTCGCGGTTTTCGGGGACGCTGCTTTCGAGTTCACGAGCGAGCGCCAGCGCTTCGCGATGGGCGCCGCGGCCGAGCAGCACCTGTGCCTGCTGCAGCTGGCTCTCGACGGGTGACAGGGTCGGAGAAGGGGTGGGCATCAGGGCTTCTGGCGTATCTGCAGTCTCGGCGGAGCGGGTGCAAAAAAAAGGGCAGGCATTGCTGCCCGCCCCTGATCTTAACCGAGCCGGCCTAGCGGGTCTCCCCGCTGGCCGGACGGTATACGCGTCAGAACTTGTAGCCGAAGCGCACACCAATGGTCCGCGGTCGGGTGACTGTGTCCATCTTGATCCACTGGCCGTAGTTCGAGTTCAAGATGCTGCGCTTGTCGGTCAGGTTGCTGCAGTACAGCTGGGCGCTCCAGGCGTCCTTCGACACGCCGGTCGACGCGTCGAACTGCGAGTACGACGGCTGCAGGTAGGCAATCGACTGGTTGCTGAGGTCGCGGCTCAACCGGTCGGTCGTCGAGTACGATGAGCCATGGTAGGCACCGGCCACCTGCCAGAACGCCTCGTAGTCGTTCAGGCTGAAGTCGTAGCGCACGCGCACGCTGCCCTGAACCTTCGGTGCCTGCGCCAGCGGGTCGCCCAGTACGCCGAAGGGATTGCGCAGCGAGTTGCCGCGCGGGTCGTGCAGCGACGCCCAATCGATCGGGTTGCCGGTGAGATCGAGGAAGTTGACCTCCTTGACCAGCTCGCTCTTGTTATACGAGCCTGAGGCCGAGACCGTCAGCGCCTGGGTCACTCGCGCGACCAGCTCCATTTCCGCGCCCTTGACGCGGTAGTCCGGGCCGTTGGTCGTGAAGGTCAGGTTGCCGGTGACGCCCGGGTCGAAGATGCCGATCTGCACGTCTTTCCAGTCTTCCTGGTAGACGGCGCCGTTGAACTGCAGGCGGTGGCCGAGCCACTGCGTTTTCCAGCCGACTTCCTTATTGATCAGTGTGTCGGACGAGAACGAAGCCGGCGGTGACCAGATCTGGTTCAGCGGCGAGCTTGCACCGACCGAGCCGGAGCCGCGATTGAAGCCGCCCGGACGGAAGCCCTGCGACCAGGTCGCGTAGACGAGCGCGTCGGGTGTGATCTTCCAGGTCAGGTTGGCGCGGCTCTTGAAGCCGCGATAGGTCTTCTGCAGGCCGAGCCCGTCGAGGTTCTTCGCGCTGTAGCCATTGACGCAGGGGTTGGGAACCGCCTCGCCGCCGTAGTTGGAGTAATACCCGCCCTGCCGACAGCCGAAGCTTCCGACCTTGGCGCCGAGCTCGTAGGTATCCATGTCGTACCAGCGCGTGCCGAGGGTCAGCGTCAGCTCCTTGGGCAGGATGTCGAAGTCCACCGACGCGAAGACTGCCTTCTGCTTGTAACCGCGCGTCACATCGTCAAAGAACGCATCGCTTGAATCGCGCACGTTCGGATTGACGACGGTGGCGCCGGTCGGTGGGATGAGCGGGCTGAAGCCGACGGATGCATCCTTGTAGTGCCAGTCTGACTGGTCCTCGATCTTGAAATCCTCCCAGAACAGGCCGCCGATGGCGCGCACGCGCCAGTCGTCCGGCGTGCTCAGGCGGAACTCATGGCTCTGGTGCACGTTACGCTGGATGACCTTGAAGACCGCCGACGGCGAGCCGCAGCGGCCTGGATTTGACGGGTTGAGCGAGTCGTGGCCGTAGGTCGTCGGGTTATAGACGAACGGCGAGCCGGGCAGCACGCACTGGTAGTAGTCGGCGTAGACGCCACGCGCGTAGTTCGTGTAGTCGGCGACCTGATCGACCTTACGGACCAGGTAGCCGCCGGTGTAGACCGCTTTCAGGGCGCCGATGCGGCCGTTGACGGTGAGTGCGGTGTTCGAGAACTTGTCCTTGTTCCATGACGGGTTGAACAGCGTGACCGACAACTCCGGCAGCTTCTGGCCTTCAGAGCCGTACGGCATCTGCGCGAAGACGCCGTCGGCCTCCATTGACTGATAGGACTGCGTCAGCAGCACGTTCCAGTCTTCGTTGATCTGGAAGAGGCCCGACAGGCGCATGCCCTTGTAGGTCACCGGGTTGATCGCGGTGCCGGCGATCGCGTTGTTGTTGATTACCGGCGCGTCCTGGGGCACGACGCCGCCGAAGTAGTCGACGATGCCGACGTCGGAGGCGCGCCGCGTGAAGGTGCTGGCGAGGTTGTTGATGTAGCCGCCGCGCGCCTCGTTGTAGACCACTGCGCGGACCGCGAACTTGTCCGGGATCAACGGCAGGTTGATGGTCGCGTCGATGTTGCTGCTCGGGTCGCCGTGCGCGGTGGTGCTGTAACCGGCGTTGACGATCGCCTCGAACTTGTTGAGTTTCGGCTTATTGGTGATGTAGCGCACCACGCCCGCTTGGGCGCCGGCGCCGAACAGGGTCCCCTGCGGGCCTTCGAGCACTTCGATGCGCTCAAGGTCGGCGGCATAGATGTCGAGGTTGCGGCCTGGCAGTTGGACCGACTGTTCGTCGAGGTAGACCGCGACGTTGGGGAAGCTGCCGGTCGCGCCGGACGACTGGGCGCCGTCCTCGGTGGTGGCGAGGCCGCGCATGTAAATCTGGCCGATGCCTGGCATTGACGCGCTGGCGGTCACGTTCGGCAGGTACTTGGCGTAATCCTCGAACGTGGTGATGTTGAGCTGAGTCAGCATCTCCGAGGTGAGGGCCTGGATCGCGATGGGCACGTTCTGGATGCTTTCCGAACGGCGCTGGGCGGTCACGACGACGTCTGCGATCTCGCCGGTGGATTTGGCTTCATCGGCGATGGTGATGCCGGCATGGGCGCTCAACACCGCGAGGATCGCGTACGAGAGCTTCTGGTTAGCTTTCAATCGTCTCTCCCTCTAGTCTGTTCTTATATAAGGCCCGGTCCCCAAACGCAGACCGCTTCCCCCTCCCGTGTGCCGTCCGGGAGCGGCAGTTTGCTCTCGCCTTTTACAGGCATGCAACTTGGGGGGGGGCATCTGGGAAGTCTGCGAGGGGTGTGCCGGTCCTAGGCCTGTAGCTGCCGGTGGGTGGCTTTTTGCTGCGGTTCGTCCTGGATAGGCCGCATTTTGGGGCCATTGACGGGGCTTCTGCGTCCGCGCCGGCCTCAGCTCGGGCTAAAATTTTCTCATCGGTAGAAAATCTGTTCTTTTCCGGAACCGGGGTCGTGCGACGCTTGGATCGCCAGTGGCATTCGGGGCGGCGCATTTTCGCCCCCCGGCAGCTGGTGCGCCGGCGATTCGGCCGGCCCCCATTTCAGCGAGTGCCCGCGGGCACGGGAGCTATACCTTGAGTGACGAGTGTCAGACTAAAGCGCGTCGTTCCGGTCGTGATGCCAGACGTGCACTGCGTGCCGGTCCCCTGCCGGACCATCTGCGCCCGGTCACCCCGGGGATGAGCTCGGGTCGCTACCGTCCGCTCAGCGACCAGGACATGCTCGACATCCACCGTACTGCGCTGCGGCTGCTGGCCGAGATCGGCCTTGCCGACGCGCCGGAAACCGGTGTCGAGATCCTCACCCGCGCCGGCTGCACAGTCAGTGAGCACGGCCGGTTGCTGTTTCCCAAAGCGCTGGTCGAGGACACCCTCGCGAAGGCGGGCCGGCACTTCCCGTTGTATGCCCAGAACCCGCGCTTTGACCTGGAGCCGTGGGGCAAGAAGGTCTATTTCGGCACGGCGGGCGCCGCGGTGAACATGGTCGATGCCGCCGGTACCTACCGCGAGTCCAAGCTGCAGGACCTGTACGACATCGGTCGCATCGTCGACCAGATGGAGCACATTCACTTCTTCCAGCGTGCGGTCGTGCCGCGCGACATCCCTGATCCGTACGAGATGGACTTCAACACCTGCTATGCCGCGGTGTCGAGCACGACCAAGCACGTCGGTTCGAGCTGGGTGCAGCCTGAGCATCTGAAGGCCTCCCTCGAGATGCTGCACAAGATCGCAGGCAGCGAGGCCAAGTGGCGCGAGCGCCCGTTCGTCAGCCAGTCCAACTGCTTTGTCGTGCCGCCGATGAAGTTCGCGACCGACGCCTGCCGCTGCCTCGAAGTGGCGGTGGAGGGTGGTATGCCGATTCTGCTGCTGTCGGCCGGTCAGGCGGGCGCGACTGCGCCTGCCGCGCTTGCCGGCGCGCTTGCGCAGGAAGTGGCCGAGTGTCTGGCCGGCCTCGTTTACGTCAATGCGATCAAGCCGGGCCACCCGGCGATCTTTGGTACCTGGTGCTTCGTCTCCGACCTGCGTACCGGCGCGATGTCCGGCGGCAGCCCTGAGCAGGCGCTGCTGTCGTCCGCCGCGGGGCAGATGGCGCACTTCTACGATCTGACGGGCGGCACGGCCTCGGGCATGACCGATGCCAAGACCGCGGATGGCCAGGCGGGCGCCGAGAAGGGCCTGAATCACGCGCTGGTCGGCAATGCCGGCGCCAACCTGATCTACGAATCGGCCGGCATGCACGCGAGCCTGCTCGGTTACTCGCTCGAGAGCCTGGTGATCGACAACGACACCATCGGCATGGCGCAGCGCACGATCAAGGGCATCGAGGTCAACGAGGAGAAGCTCTCCTTCGAGACCATCAAGGACGTCTGTCTCAATGGTCCCGGTCACTACCTCGGCTCCAGCCAGACGCTCGAGCTGATGCAGACCGAGTACATCTACCCGGCCGTCGGCGATCGTCGCAGCCCGAACGAGTGGATCGAGCAGGGATCGCTGGACGTGGTGGCGCGGGCCGCCAAGAAGGTCCGCGAGATTCTTGCTGCGAACTTCCCGAGCCACATCAGCGAAGAGGTGGATGCCGACATCCGCGCCTGCTTCCCGGTGAAGCTGCCGCGCAGCGCCATGAGTGCTCCGGCGGAGGGCGTCGCCGGCGTCGTCGACCTGGCAGGCAAGCGCGCCTGAACGATGATCGCGCGGCGCCACAAGGCGCCGCGCGATCAGCCGATTTCGTCGGGCATCGCGCTCTTGCGGCGCTCGATGTACGCGCACAGTTCCTCGTTGCGCGCCTCGTCCATCACTGGCATCTGGTAGGCCGCCAGTAGTGCCTTCCAGCGGTGATTGGCGCGTTGCAGCTGGTCCTTCGAGCCCTCTTGGCTCCACTGCTCGTAAGGCGTGTTGTCGGCCAGTTCGTAGTCGTAGAACGCGCTCTGGTAGTTCGCCATCGTGTGCGCGGACCCCAGGTAGTGCTTGCCTGGCCCGACCTCGCGGAACGCCTCCATCCCGAAGCCGTTGTCATCCAGCGCGATGCCACGGGCGAATGTGTGGAAGGCGCCGAGCTGGTCTGCGTCCATCACGAACTTCTCGTAGGACATCGCAAGCCCTGCCTCGAGCCAGCCGGCGGAGTGCAGCATGAAGTTCGCGCCCGCCATGAACGAGGGCCACAGCGAGTTCGCGCTTTCTGACGCTGCCTGCGCGTCAGCGACCTTCGATGCACACAGATTGCCACCGCAGCGCAACGGCACGCCCAGTCGTCGGGCCAGTTGGCCGATCGCAAGGTAGGCGAGCGCAGGCTCGGGCGTGCCGAAGGTCGGTGCGCCGCTTCTGAGCGACATCGACGAGAGGAAATTGCCGAGAATCGCGGGCGACCCGGGACGCTCGAGCTGGCCCAGCGCCACGCAGAACGTCGCCTCTGCGAAACACTGCGCGAGTGCTCCGGCCGTGGTGACCGGTCCCATCGCGCCGCCGAGGATGAAGGGCACGCATACCGGCGCCTGGTTCGCGGCGGCGTAGACGCGGATGACCCGGCTCGCCTCGCCATCGAGCACGAGCGGCGAGTTCACGTTGACGTTGCCGAGGATGACGCAGTTCTGGTCGACGAACTCGGCGCCAAATAAAATCCGGCACATCTCGATGGAGTCGGCCGCGCGCGCGGCGGTGGTGACCGAGCCCATGAAGGGCTTGTCTGACAGGCGCATGTGCGCGTAGAGCATGTCGAAGTGGCGCTTGTTGACGGCCACATCGACCGGCTCGCAGACCGTACCGCCAGAGTGGTGCAGCCACGGCGTGGCGTAGGCCAGTCGCACGAAGTTCTGGAAGTCGTCCAGCGTGCCGTAGCGCCGGCCGCGATCCAGGTCCGACACGAACGGCGCGCCGTAGGCCGGCGCGAACACCGTGTTCGCGCCGCCGATGCGCACGCTGCGAGCGGGGTTGCGCGCGTGTTGCGTGAACTCCCGTGGCGTGGTGCGGCGCACGAGCTCACGCGCAAGACCCGCAGGTGCGTGCACCCGGCAGCCGTTGCTGATCGTCGCCCCGGCGGCGCGCCACAACTGCAGCGCTTCGTCGTCGCCACGAATCTCCAGTCCTATTTCATCGAGGATGCGGTCGGCGTGCCGTTCGATGCTCGCCAGTCCTTCCTCGCCGAGTAGCTCGTAGGGTGGGATCTGTCGGGTCAGGTAGGCGGGCGCCACAGGCGCGAGCGCGCGCTGGCTGCGGCGTGCGTCGCGGCCACTCGGGCGCGCGCGGCGCGGCGCCGTCTCGGTCGGGTCCGTCATGTGGGCAGTCTCCGGCGGGCCATCACATTCGCATCCGTGAGCCCTGCGGGTCTACCGGCACTTCGCCGAGCACCGTGCAGGCCCGCCGCTCGCCCAGAACGGTCACTTCGAGCGAGGTGCCCTCTGCCGCGTAGCCGCTTGCGACGTAACCCATCGACAGGCTACGGCCACAGGTGTGGCCGTAGGCGGACGAGGTGATGAAGCCAATGCGTTCGTCGCCAGCCCAGATCGGTTCATAGAAGCTGGCGTCCGCGTCGGTGGCCGCGACCTCCAGCAGCACCAGTTGCCGTGCTGGCGTCGCATCGCGCTCGCGCAGCGCGGCGTCGCGGCCGATGAACCCTGGTTTGTCGTAGGCGACGAAGCGCGCAAGGCCGCTCTCGCGCGCCGTGTAGTCACGCGAAAACTCCCGCGTCCAGATGCCGAAACCCTTCTCGATGCGCATCGACAGCAGCGCGTACATGCCGACGTCGATGACGCCAAGGTCAGCGGTGGAGGCCATCAGCAGGTCGTACAGCGGACCGAGTTGGACCTGCGGCAGGTGGATCTCGTAGCCGAGCTCGCCGGTCACCGACATCCGCGCGACCAGCGCCCGTGCCAGCCCCACATCCATCATGCGGGCGGTCATGAACGGCAAGCCGCTGTGGCTCACATCGTCACGGGTGATGCGCGCGAGGGCCTCGCGGGCACGAGGCCCGAAAATCGCAAGTGCGCCCCAATCGTCGGAGAGGTTCTGCAGGGTGACGCCGCCAGTCGGCAGATGCTGCTCGAACCAGCGCATGTGCCAGGCCTGCAGGTAGCCGGAGCCGAACACCATGAAGCGTTCGGCACTGAGTCGGATCGAAGTCAGGTCACCCATCAGTCGGCCGCTTGGCGCCAGCATGGGGGTGAGCTTGATGCGTCCGATCGAGGGCAGGCGGGAGGCCATCAGTCGATCAAGGAACGCCTCGGCACCGGGGCCTGCGATCTCGTACTTACTGAAGGAGCTGGCGTCGAGCACACCTGCCGTGGCGCGTGCTGTGCGGCATTCCGCGCCGACCGGCCCGAACGCGTTCGAACGGCGCAGGCTCGGATTCTCTTCGGCCGGCTCGCCCTTGGGTGCGAAATACAGCGGATATTCCAAGCCGTAACTGACGCCGTGCACGGCCCGTCGCGCGACCAGCCGGTCGTAGACGGCGGATGTCTTGGAGGGCCTGCCTGCCGGCCAGTATTCGTTCGGGTAAGCGATCCGGAAGCGGCGCGAATAAAATTCGCTGGCCTTGTCGAGCACGTAGCGGCGTGTTGCATGAGGGCCGAAGCGGGCGACGTCGAGTGCAAAGGCATCTCCCTCCGGCTCGCCGTTCGCCATCCAGCTGGCGAGCACCAGGCCCACGCCGCCACCCATCGAGAACCCCGCCATCACGCCGCACGCGGCCCAGAAGTTCGGTACGCCAGGGACTGGACCTACCAGCGGATTGCCATCCGGCGTGAACGTGAACGGGCCGTTGACGATCTTGCGGATGCCGGCGGCGTTGAGCGCCGGGAAGCGCGTGAATCCCTTCTCCAGCGCGCCAGTCAGGCGATCCAGTTCCGGTGGCAGCAGCTCGGTGGCGCCGTAGTCCCAAGAGGTGCCGTCGACCGCCCAGGCTTTGCTTGGGGTTTCGTACACGCCGAGCAGGATGCCCTTGCGCTCCTGCCGCATGTACATCTCGCCGTCTAGATCGACGACGGTGGCAAGCTCGCGCGTCGCATCGCGCAGCTCCGGCAGGTCCTCGGTGATGAGATAGTGGTGTTCCATCGGGATCAGCGGCAGTTCGACGCCGACCAGGTGGCCGACTTCCCGGGCCCACAGCCCGCCGGCGTTGACGACATGCTCCGCCTCGATGTTCCCCTGCTCGGTGACCACAAGCCAGGTACCGCGCGGCGTGCGCTTGAGTTCGAGCACGCGGGTGTTGCGATAGATCTCGGCACCGTTGAGTCGCGCCGCTTTCGCATACGCATGGGTGGTGCCCGACGGGTCCAGGTGGCCTTCCATCGGATCGAAGATCGCGCCATAGACGCCGCGCGTGTCCATGATCGGACACAGCTCACGGATTTCCTCCGGTCCGACCAGACGGGTGTCGAGGCCGAGCGTCTTGTGGCGGGCGACATCCGCGCGCAGCAGGTCCCAGCGCTCACGGGTGGCAGCGACGTTGAGTCCGCCGGGCAGGTGCAGGCCAATGTCCTGCCCGGAGATTTCCTGTAGCTCCTTGTACAGCCCGATCGTGTAGGACTGCAGGCGTGACATCGAGCCTTCGCTGTTCAGAGCGTGGAACTGCCCGGCGGCGTGCCAGCTTGAGCCTGCGGTCAGTTCCTTGCGCTCACACAGCACGACGTCGCGCCAGCCGAGCTTGGTCAGGTGGTACAGGACGCTGCAGCCGACGACACCGCCACCGATGACGACAGCCTGAGCATGGGACTTCATGGGTTGCACTCGCGAGCGGGGAATTTAAAGGAGGCGTCTGCGCCCACGGTACCGGAGCCGGGGGGGCGGCGGTGGCCGGCGAACTTAGGGATGGCTCGCGATTTCTTAGGCGCGAGTGTCGGCGTCGCTCGGCGGCGCGGTTGACAGTGTCCCCGCAGGCGTCGCAACCTCGCGGCTGCGCGGCCGCTAAGGGCTGCCTGCGACGGGGGGGGTACGGACGATGGAGATTGCGGAGTCCTGGCTGTCGCCGCCGGCCGGCGTCGGTGCCGCGCAGATGCCCGTGCCGCCGGATCAGGCGTTCATGCGCCGCTATGCCGCCTATCGTGACCGACTCCGCTTCAATGTCGCCGACCCCGCCAATCGCTGCGATACCTATGTGGTCTCGCCGGGCATGGTGATGGCGGTGGTCGACGTCGGCTGCAAGAACGAGTTTGCGAGCCGCCTCTCGGGCCAGGACATCGTCGAGTTCCATTACCGCCTGTCGGGTTCGCTGGTGCTGGCAGGCCAGTGGGGTGAGGTCTCGGTCGGTGAGGCGTCCTGCCTGCTCTGGTACCAGCCCGTGGGTTGCGATGACGTCGCCGAGCGTCTCGGCGTGCCGGACCGGCTGCGTGAGACCTGGGTCAGTCTGTACTGTGACCGTCACTGGTTGCAGGGGGTGGGAGGGGCAGAGGTCGGGCGGCTACTGGCCGGGCTTGCCGAGGGTCACGGTTCCACCGCCACGCCCCAGTTCCGTCTCGGTGAGCAGATTGCGGCGACGCTGCCGGTGTTGCGCGACATCGTGGGTCTGGAGTGCCGCGACGGGATCGATTGGCTGTACGCGATCGGCAAGGCGCACGAGTTGCTGCACGTCACGCTGCGCAACGGCCGCCTGATCGGGGCCTCGCCGGGCCCTGTCCGCAATGAGCGCGACTTGCGCAGGCTCGCGCAGGTGCGCGGAATCCTCGACCAGAGCTTCGTCGCCCCGCCGACGTTGGCCGCGCTGGCAAGACGGGTCGGGCTGAATCCCGCCAAGCTGTGCGCCGGGTTCCGCCGTCACTACGGTGAGACGACCTCCGGCTACGTACGACGCCTGCGGCTGGAGCACGCACAAGCGCTGCTGTCGGGTACTGACCTGCAGGTCCGTGAGATTGCCCGCCAGAGCGGCTACCGCCACCACAGCACGTTTACGGCCGCCTACCGCCAGCATTTCGGCGTTTCGCCCAAGCGCACTCGCCATGGGGTATCGCAGGTCAATTGACGGCGCGGCGCCAGGCGCAGGCGCCTTCGGAAATTCCATTGTCATCAGCGCTGTGCGGCCGGCCCGTCGCGGTTAGAATTGCGGCCCTTCCCGACCCGACCCCGAGACTGCTAATGACCGCGCGTATCATTGATGGCAAGGCTGTTGCCCGTAAACTCAGAGCCGAGTACCGCGGCCGGGTCGACCGCCTGTTTGCCAGCCACGGGTTACGCCCCGGCCTTGCTGTGATCCTAGTTGGCAGCAATCCGGCTTCGCGCCTATACGTCAACAACAAGGTCCGGGCGTGCGAGGACGTCGGCATCAAGTCCGAGCGCATTGAGCTGCCGGTCGATATCGACGAGGAGACGGTGCTCGCGGAAATTGATCGCCTTAACGCAGATCCCACCGTACACGGCGTGCTGGTGCAGTTGCCGCTGCCGCCGCAGATCTCCATCAGTCGCGTGCTGGAGCGGATCTCGGTGGACAAGGATGTGGACGGCTTCCATCTGTACAACGTCGGTGGGCTGCTGACCGGCACCACCGTCTTTCCGCCTTGCACGCCATATGGCGTGCAGAAGCTGCTCGAGCACGAGAACGTTCAGATCGCCGGCCGCAACGTCGTCGTTGTCGGTGCGAGCAATATCGTCGGCAAGCCGGTCGCAATGATGCTGATGCAGCAGGATGCGACGGTCTGCATCTGTCACAAGCTGACGCGCGACCTCGCGATGTTCACGCTGATGGCTGACATTCTCGTGGTCGCTGCGGGTGTGCCGAACCTGATCGTGCCGCAGATGGTGCGCACGGGGGCAGTGGTCATCGACGTCGGCATCAACCGCCTGCCAGACGGTCGCGTGGTCGGCGACGTGGACTTCGAGGGCGTCCGGAAGAAGGCCTCATTGATCTCGCCCGTGCCGGGCGGCGTCGGCCCGATGACTGTCACGATGCTGCTCTACAACACCCTTCGCTCCGCTGAGCGGACGGTGGGGATCATCGATAACGACGAGTCGAAACTCGCCGGCACCTGAGTTGGGGTACGTGCGCTTCCGTTGTGCCGCCTCATGCAGCGGTGACGAGCGCGTATGGCACTAGTCGGAAACTGGTGCTCATGCCGCCGCCCCGACACGCGCTATCCTTAGCCTTGCGCGGACGAGGTGTCCGGCTCGGCGGCGCGTGCCGTGGCGATGACTCGTTCCCGTGCACGGACGAGGGACACCCCCCCGCGGCTAAGAATGTTTTTCGCGGCGTTGACGTCGCGGTCGTGCGCACACCGGCACTCACCACACACCCAGAGCCTCACACGCAACCCATTGACACCGGCGGGGCCCGTCAGGGCCCCGCACGCTGAACAG
>SESH01009948.1_pt1 | contig 57211 bp, 55 predicted proteins | sample 3171561 | NCBI WGS metagenome assembly SESH01 (sample SAMN10866947, study PRJNA518727) | freshwater metagenome | biome: subpolar coniferous forest; feature: holomictic lake; material: water; isolation source: holomictic Lake 442 2011 16.5 m and 2014 13 m | place: Canada: near Kenora, Ontario
ATATTCGGTCGGCCTCAACAGTCTGTTATGAAAAATGTAAAATTGTTGCTTGCCGGTCTGGTTTTGTGTGCTTCTCAGGCTGCATTCGCTTTGATCACCCCTACACAGGAAACTGCTATTAGTGCTCAGATTGCAGCTCTGGATGTTACTAATCAAGCCACTGTAACTGCTGTAATCAACGCTGCTGCCGCAGCAGGTATTTCGGTTGAAGACATTGCAGCTTCGTTGACTGCGCGTCAGGTGCCGGCGTCGATGATTGCGACTGGTATTAACGCCAACATCAGTATGGGTGGTGGTTACACTTCTGCTGGATCTGCTACGATTTTGGCACTGCTTGGTAATACCGGTGCAACCGGTGCAGGTGGTACAGCTAATTTGGCATCATTGGGTAGCTTTACAACCGGTGGTTTTACCGGTAGCCCTAACGGCGCTGTCAGCGGTCACTAGTATTCAGTTGCTTTAAAATCAAGGGGAGCTTGTGCTCCCCTTTTTTTACGCGCTTTAACCGATGGTGTTTTGATGAACTGTTTGACTCAGCTGCGCGTGATCATTGTGTGTACATTGCTGTGTACGAGTGTCGTTGCAGTCGATCTGGTGGAATTTTCGCCCGGGTTGATGAAAGCGATCGCCGCGCGCTGGGGGCGGGGTGCGCCTGAGCGGTTGACCGACTGGCGCGATGAAGAGCGTCAGCATATCGCAAAGCAGCGCGGTGGGGCGCCTTCGGCATCTGACACATTAAGGGCTCTGGAGGATTTTAACTGGTACTGGAATAACATCCGCTACTACACCGATGCTAAGCACTGGGGTGTAATTGACTACTGGGCAACGCCGGTCGAGACGCTCGCCTCCGAAGGCGCCGATTGCGAGGATTATGCGATCGGCAAGTATTTCAGCCTGAAGGCGCTGGGCGTGCCGGTGCAGAATCTGCGCATCACTTACGTGCGCGCGTTGCGCTGGAACGAGGCGCACATGGTGCTGGCGTATTATCCGACGGTGGATGCGGATCCGTATATCCTGGATAACTTGTCCAAACGTGTTTCGCTCGCATCCGAACGCACCGATCTGGTGCCTGTGTACAGTTTTAACGACGAAGACGTCTGGTTGCCAGGGGCTACCACCGCGGGTGGAAAATCCAGTCAGATCCGTCTGTGGCGGGATTTGCTCGATAAGATGGAAAAAGAGCGCAGGCTTTAGATCGCATTGGTTTTATTTTTTGCTTAATGGCACAGTGGAATACGAGCGGACTTTAAGTTTCCGCAGGAGAATGGTATGACTTTGTTCAGACAGTTGTTTATTGGCACGTCCATCGCATTCTTAGTATTGCTGACCCTCGTAGAGAGCGTCTATCTGGTCAATGCGCGTGTGTATATGCAGGAGCAGTTGACCTCGCATGCGCAGGATGTGGCCACTTCTCTCGGGTTGGTATTGCCGCCCGCGCTTGCGGATAAGGATGAGTTGCGCGCCGAAATTACGGTCAATGCGGTATTCGACCGCGGGTTTTATCAGTCCATCGTGGTGGTGAGCGCCAAGGGCGACAAACTGATCGAAAAGACGCTCGCACCGGCGCCTGTCGGCGTTCCTGTCTGGTTCACCCGCGTGTTTCCTCTGAATGCGCCGTCTGCCGAGTCGCTGATCAGCAAGGGCTGGACGCAGTTGGGGCGGGTTGTCGTCACAAGTCATCCTAATTTTGCCTACAAACAGTTGTGGCGCACCACGGTCGAGGCAACCCTGGGGATGCTGCTGCTGTATGTGCTATCCCTTTTTGCCGTGCACGCCTTTTTGTCGAGAATATTGCGGCCGCTTCATGAGATTGAACGGGTGGCTCATGCCATCAGCGAGCGTGACTTTCAGCAGATCAAGACCATGCCTGCTGCGCGCGAGTTGAGCCGTGTGGTCAAAGCGATTAATTCGATGTCGGTGAAGCTGTTCGCCATTATCGAACATGAAGTGCGCCAGGCGACGCGCTACCGCGACGAATCGCGGCGCGATCTGCTGACCGGTTTAGATAACCGGCGCGGTTTTGAGCAGCATGTGCACGCCCTGCTGGAAAACGGTGCAGATATGGTGTCTGGTGCCATGTTTTTGTTGCAGGTGGCCGACTTTAACGCCTATAACGTTAAAAACGGGTACAAGGACGGCGATGCGCTGTTAAAGGATATCGCCCTAGGCTTGCGCGGCGTCTGGCCGGATCGTGAATTATTGCGCTGCCGCATCAACGGGCCGACTTTCGCGGTGATGGCGTTCAATATCTCGCGCGATCAGGCGGTGCAGTTGGGTGATGCGCTGTGTATGGCGGTGGGTGCTGCGGTCGGCAATGTCCGATGTGAGCCGCGTCTGAATTATGGCTGTGGCGGCGTTTATTTCGCAGGGCAAAAAGTAACGCTCAACGCGCTGCTGTCGCAGTGCGACATGGAGTTGCTGCAATCCATCTCGCAGGGGGCGGGTTTGAGTCAGCTGCAAAATCTGCGCGACGAGGAAAAGGTCAAAGGCTCGCAGTACTGGAAGGAATTGATTGTGGATGCGATTGCGGCCGAGCGTGTGATGCTGCTGGCTCAGCCTGTGATGTATTTCGGCGGGGAGCTCAAGCTGCAGTCTGAGGTGGTCGGGCGGTTGATCGACCCCGAAGGTGAATTAGTGCTCGCCGAACATTTTATTCCGATGGCCAATCGATATCAGTTGACGCCGGCCTTCGATCTGTCGGTGTTGAAACGCCTGTTCGGGCGCATGCAGGCGTCGGGTGGCGATGAACTGGTTGCTATCAATTTTTCGATTCATTCGATACACGATGTGGAGTTGCTCAGCTGGTTAAGCGCGGCGATGCACGCGCATCCTGCGGTGGCGCGCCGCCTGGTCTTTGAATTTACCGAATTCGGCATCGTGCAGGACAGGGTGGGGATCGAGAACTTTGTCGCCGATATGCGTAAGCTCGGCGGCCAGTTCGCGGTGGATAATTTCGGGCTGCATCATTCCGCCTTTGAATATCTGCAGCGCTTAAAACCGCTGTATGTGAAGCTGAGTCCGGCTTATATCCGCAATCTGCACGGCAATCTTGAGAATCAGTTTTTCATCTCGTCGGTGGTCAATATTACGCGCTCGCTCGATATTCGCGTGTTTGCACTGGGCGTCGAGGATATCAGCGTGCTGCCGCTGTTGCAGGAACTGGGTATCGAAGGGTATCAGGGCTATGTGAACGGCGGGCTGACCGAGTGGAAGTAAGCGTAAGAACACGTTCTTTTTAACGGACTGCGCGGGAACCATCCCCGATTAGGGTGCATGCGTACAGTTATGTTGGCCGCCTATAAGGAAGTAAAGCATACTTTACTTTATTATATTGACTCCTTATACTGCGATCATGAATATTCAGACGATTGGCACCATTATAAAAAGAGAGCGGGAAGCCTGTGGTTTGACACAAAAGGCTTTGGCAGCGGTGTCGCACGTCTCAAGAGTGACCATAGTCAATCTGGAGAATGGCCATGTGGGTGACATTGGGGCCGTCAAACTTTCCGAGATCGCGGAGAGTGTTGGAATCACACTATTTTCAACGGGAAAAAAAGTGGATTCAATCAAGATGACGCTTGGCAATATCAATACCAGCTACAAGAACACGATGTCCGCAGCCGGACTGGAAAAATTCATGCTCAGTGGAAAGACCCAGCCGGGACTGGAGGGGCAGGTATTTCACCTGATCGATGAAACGCCAATTTCATTGCTGGTCAGCACCGTCAAGCAGATTGCCGCGAAGAACAACATTAAGGCCCGTCTGGTTTGGAAAAATTTGGCAAAGGTTGCTGCCGAAATAAAATCACCCAATCAGTTTTGGAGCCACGTTGCTTAAGTCGCCGCTTAATTTTCCAGATGGCCCGTGGAAAAGTCTGTTGCAACAGGCTTTCCGGCTTTTGGATGCTGTTTCATCAGATGGATACATGATACCTCGCTGGAGTTTGGGCGGAGGAACGGTGCTCATGTTTTACTACGCCCATCGCAAGAGCAAGGATATCGACATTTTCGTTCCTGATCCACAATTTCTAGGATATGTGAATCCGCGACTGGGTGGCAGGGGAGAGGAAATCACAACCAATTACACTGATGGCACTGAATTCGTGAAGCTATTCCTGCCAGAGGGTGAAATCGACTTTGTTGCATCGCCGACACTGACAAAAAATCCCTTCGAAATGCATGAGGTGCAGGGTAGAAACGTTTTGCTCGAAACACCTGTCGAGATTGTTGCCAAAAAACAATGGTATCGCGGGGATAGGGCTACGCCACGTGATCTGCTTGATCTTGCCTTGGTCATAGAACATCACTACGACGAACTTCTTGAATATCGTGACATATTTTCGAGGCACATTCAGACGTTTACTGATCAGTGTGAATCTCGCAGGGCGTTCATGCTGCCTGTATTTAACGCAATTGAAACAATTGAATTCGAACCTGATTTTGATGAGTGTCTGGCTCGTGCAAACTTATTTAAGTCAGATTTGTTAAAAAAGTAACATGGCGTCGAGGATGTTGGCGTGCTGTTGCAGGAACTGGGTATCGACAGGTATCAGGGCTATGTGAACGGCGGCCTGACCGAGTGGCAGTAAGCGGGTTGAATTTGATTCTGGCTGCTGGAGTTTTCCATGTCGCGCAGCGCCAGAATCAATTAACTATCGTAATGAAAATGACAGGCGACTATTACCAACTCGGAATCAGTCGCGCGATAGACCAGGCGATTCGTATCGTCTATACGCTGCGACCAGTAACCAGATAAATCACCACGAAGTTTTTCCGGTTTGCCTATGCCGGTGAATGTTACCAGTCATGAAGGGCAGGGTAGGTGAAACGATGTGATCAAAGTTCAGCCTGTTTTATGGCCATACACCATGCATCATCAGCGATATCCGCATGCTCGGACACCTAGTGTCAGTAGCACAATACGCAATCTTGGAATGTACACTTGAGTTGCACGCTATAATCTCAGCGTCGTATTAAAAAAGGTGTGCCATGACTATCATTCGCCAGCAGGATTTCATCGACAGCATCGCTGATGCTTTGCAATTCATCTCTTATTACCACCCCGCAGATTTTATTCAGTCGCTGGCTCGCGCGTATAACGCCGAGGAGTCGGTCGCGGCCAAAGATGCGATGGCGCAGATATTGACCAATTCGCGCATGTGCGCGGCAGGTCATCGTCCCATCTGTCAGGATACCGGTATCGTCGTCGCGTTTGTGCGCATCGGGATGCAGGTGCGCTGGGATGCAGAGCTCGATATCGTCGGTATGGTCAACGAGGGGGTGAGGCGCGCTTATCTGAATCCGGACAATGTGCTGCGCGCATCCATCGTGTCGGATCCTGCAGGGAGTCGCAAAAACACCCATGACAATACCCCTGCGGTGGTGCACGTTGAGCTGGTGCAGGGCGATAAAGTCGAGGTGCGCATCGCGGCTAAGGGCGGCGGCTCTGAAAATAAGGCGGTGATGAAGATGCTCAATCCGGGCGATGATATTGTCGAATGGGTTTTGAAGAGCGTCGAAGGTATGGGGGCGGGCTGGTGTCCACCGGGCATGCTGGGGATCGGGATTGGCGGCACGGCAGAGAAAGCGGTGCTGATGGCCAAGGAATCCCTGATGGAGCCGATGGATATGCATGAACTTCGGGCGCGCGGTGCGCAAAATAACATCGAGGCGCTGCGCATCGAGTTGTACGACAAGGTCAATGCGCTTGGCATCGGCGCGCAGGGCCTGGGCGGCTTAAGTACGGTGATGGATGTTAAGATTCTCGACTATCCGACCCATGCGGCGTCTAAACCGATTGCTATCATCCCCAATTGTGCGGCCACGCGGCACATCCATTTTGAACTCGATGGGACGGGGCGGGCAGAATTTACGCCGCCGGCCCTGTCTGATTATCCCGATGTTCACTGGCAGCCGGCAAAGGATGCGCTGCGCGTGAATCTCGATACGGTGACGCGCGAGCAAATTAGTCAGTGGCAGCCCGGTGATACCGTGTTACTCTCCGGCAAGTTGCTCACCGGGCGTGATGCGGCGCACAAACGCATCGTCGAAATGCTCGCTCGCGGAGAAAAATTGCCCGAGGGCGTGGATTTTAATGGTCGCTTCATTTATTATGTCGGGCCGGTTGATCCTGTCGCCGGCGAAGCGGTGGGTCCTGCGGGTCCTACCACTGCGACGCGGATGGATAAGTTCACCGAAACCATGCTGGCTCAAACCGGCTTAATGGGGATGGTGGGCAAGGCTGAGCGGGGTCCGGTGGCGATTGAAGCGATTAAGAAGCATGCAGCCGTGTCGTTGATTGCAGTGGGAGGCGCCGCCTACCTGGTGTCGAAAGCGATACGCAGTGCCCGTGTTGTCGCTTTTGCCGACCTTGGGATGGAAGCGATCTATGAATTTGACGTGGTTGATATGCCGGTAACGGTGGCGGTCGATACGAAGGGGAATTCTGTGCATAGCACAGGCCCTGCAGAATGGAAAAAGCGCATTGGTATGATACCGGTGCGGGAAATTAAGTAGATTTAAAAAGGCGTGGCGCAAGTCCGTCTGGTAACGAATTGGCGGGTCTCCCCGCATTGCAGGGTAGTGAATCTGGTCAGGTCCGGAAGGAAGCAGCCACAGCTAATTACTGCAAGTGCCGGGGGTAAGGCTCGCCTCCCTATGTATGGCCATTGGAGGGCGCGATGAAGAAGGTGGGTGTGTTTCTTTACGCTAAGGTTTTCAGTGGTTTTGTGTTGGCTGGTGACGGGATGAGTGCGGTAGGCTCATTCGCATCGGCCTGTCATTTTCAGTTGATGTGCGGCAGATGGACTCCGCGCGTTAATTTGAATCAGGTTTTAATCTTTTCTGACGTGGCATAACTTGTCCGATACCTCTGTACTGGCCCGTAAATGGCGCCCTAAAAATTTCGCGCAACTGGCAGGCCAGGAACACGTGGTCAGGGCGCTAGGCAATGCGCTCTCGCAAAACCGTCTGCATCACGCCTATCTGTTCACCGGTACGCGCGGCGTCGGGAAAACCACGATCGCCCGCATTTTTGCCAAGTCCCTCAATTGTCTGACCGGTATCACGGCGACCCCGTGCGGGGTGTGCAGCGCCTGTACTGAAATCGACAGCGGTCGCTTTGTCGATCTGATTGAGCTTGATGCGGCGTCCAATACGCAGGTCGACAACATGCGCGAGTTGCTGGAGAGCGCGCTGTATGCGCCGACCTCCGCGCGCTTTAAGGTGTACATCATCGACGAAGTGCATATGCTGTCGAAGTCCGCCTTCAATGCGATGTTGAAAACGCTCGAAGAGCCGCCCGCGCATGTGAAATTTATCCTAGCGACAACCGATCCGCAAAAGATTCCGGTGACCGTGCTGTCGCGCTGTCTGCAGTTCAATCTCAAACAATTGCCGCCTGCGCTGATCGTCGCGCACCTGCAACACGTGCTGACACAGGAACACATCGAGTTTGAACTGGGTGCGCTTGGTCTGGTGGCACGCGCAGCACAAGGGAGTATGCGAGACGCGCTGAGTCTGACCGATCAGGCGATTGCGTTTTCCGCAGGTAAGCTCGAAGAATCCGCGATGCGCAGCATGCTGGGCGCGATCGATCAAGGATATCTGTTCGAGTTGCTGCACGCGCTGCACCGGCAAAATGGCGCCGATTTGCTGGGGGTTGCCGAATCGATGGCGACTCGCAGCATTGCCTTCGATGCCGCCTTGCAGGAATTAGCCTCTTTGCTGCACCGCATTGCGCTGGCGCAGACCGTGCCGCAGGCCATGGCAGAGGATGATCCCGAACGGGGGCGAGTGCTTGAACTGGCCGCGAATTTTACGCCCGAGGAAGTGCAGCTGTTTTATCAAATTGCGATACACGGTAGGGCCGAAATCGAACTGGCACCCGATGAATATGCCGGATTCAGCATGACGCTGCTGCGCATGCTGGCCTTTGCACCTTCGCGTGAGGCGTTGCCCGTAAAAGGCTTTACTCAGGCTGTTCAACCGGTTCAGCCGGCTCAGGAAGTTCGGACGGTTCAGGCCGCCCAACCCGTTCAGACGGTGCAGGCCGCTCAGCCGGTTCAAGCGGCTCAAGTGGTTCAGTCTGTCGTTCAGGTTGCCGCCGCGCCCGTTGCTGTTAGTCATGCGGATGGGGAAACGCCCGACTGGAATCATTTGCTGGGCAGGTTGAATGTGCAGGCGATGGCGCAGCAATTAGCCAAACATTGTGTGCTGGATTCGGTGTCCCAAGAGCAGGTTGTGTTGCGCTTAGCGCAGGAACATAAACACTTGCAGACCAAGATGGCGACGGATAATTTGCAAACGGCGTTGAGCGATTATTTTGCGCGCCCTTTAAAATTATCCGTAGTGCTGGGAAAAGTTGAAGTGGCGACACCGGCTAAAATCGAGCATCAGACCCGTGAGACGAGGCAGCAGCAGGCGATCGACTCGGTGGCGGGAGATGCCTTTGTTTCGGGTGCGGTCACTGAGTTGGGTGCCACTGTGGTGCCGGAATCAATTAAATATGTTAATCAATAGGAGTTTTGTATGATGAAGGGCGGATTGGGCGGCTTGATGAAACAGGCGCAGCAAATGCAGAAAAATATGCAACAGGCGCAGGCCGAATTGGCGACCCTCGAGGTTGTCGGTCAAGCAGCTTCCGGGTTGGTTAAAGTCACCATGAGCTGTGCGCATGAAGTTCGCCGCGTTGCGCTTGATGACAGCGTGCTGGCGGATAAGGAAATGCTCGAAGACTTGATCATGCTGGCGCTCAACGATGCCGTTAAACAAGTCGCGGCGACAACGGAGCAGCGTATGAGCGGTTTCGGTGCGGGTATGGGTCTGCCGCCCGGGATGAAGCTGCCCTTTTAATGGCGATTTCGTATCTCGATGACTTGATTGCCGCCTTGCGCTGCCTGCCGGGGGTCGGCCCAAAATCGGCACAGCGCATGGCCTATCATCTGCTGCAGCGAGATCGTAAGGGTGCGTTGCATTTAGCGGCATCGCTTGAACGGGCGGCCGCGAACGTTCAGCATTGTTCGCGCTGCAATAATTTCTCCGAGCTCCCGGTGTGTGGTTTGTGTGCTTCCACTGCGCGCGATGAGAGTTTATTGTGTGTCGTGGAGATGCCGGCTGACCAGTTGATGATAGAGCAGACGCAGTGTTATCAAGGCATGTATTACGTGCTGATGGGCAGGTTATCCCCCCTCGATGGCATCGGCGCGAAGGAGTTGCAACTGGATAATCTGGTTAAGCGTGTGCAGCAACATCCAAGCGAAGTGATACTGGCAACCAATTTTACGGTGGAGGGCGATGCGACAGCGCATTATTTGGCAACCCTTTTGCAGTCTCTTGGTGTTAAAGTGTCACGTATTGCGCGTGGCTTGCCGGTTGGCGGCGAGCTGGAGCAGGTGGATAGTGGGACATTGGCGCAAGCCGTGCTAGAAAGACGTGAGTTATGATTGAGCAGGAAATTGAAGCGGAATACGAACCGGAAGCGGGCGAAAAATTACAAAAGGTACTAGCACAGGCAGGATTTGGTTCGCGCCGCAACATGGAAGAGTGGATTGCTGCGGGGCGTGTGAGCGTGAACGGCGAGCCTGCGACGCTGGGTATGCGCGTTGTACCGGGCGATCTGGTCAAGACCGAGCGCCGCACCATCCGAGTCGGTGAGCGCGATCACACCGCACGCGTGCTGTTGTATCACAAGCCTGAAGGCGAAATCGTCAGCCGCGATGATCCGGAAAAGCGCGCGAGCGTGTTTGATAAATTGCCGAAATTGCGCGGCCAGAAATGGATCGCCGTTGGGCGTTTAGATTTTAATACCAGCGGTTTACTGATTTTTACCACATCAGGTGAATTGGCCAACCGGCTGATGCATCCTAGATTTGAGGTAGAGCGCGAATACGCAGTCCGTGTGCAGGGCTCCATGACCGAGGATCAGATCACGCAAGTGTTAAAAGAAGGGGTCATGCTCGAAGACGGGCCGGTAACCTTTGATAAACTCGAAGATAATGGTGGTGAAGGTTTTAATCACTGGTACAAGGTGATGTTGAAAGAAGGGCGCAATCGTATCGTGCGGCGTACTTTTGATGCCTTAGGTTTGCCTGTAAGTCGACTGATACGGGTGCGTTTCGGTATAATCAACCTGCCGCCGCGTTTAAAGCGTGGCATGAGCGCTGAATTAGGCGAGGGAGAAATCTCACAGGTGCTGGATTGGGTCGGTATCAGCGCAACTGAAGTTGAACCGGCTGCACCAAAATTTGTTGCACCTAAGTCTACGCCTGGTCGCACGCGCAATCCCGGTGGTGGTAATCGTCGTAGTGGTAGTAGTGGGAGTCGCGGCGCTAAGCGCTGAACATCCAATGAATTCAACCCGTCATTCTTAGTGTATAAAAGCTGAATGGAAGAACGTAGCAATAAAACGATCATTTGCAGTGTGCTGTTTTTGGATATTGTTGAATATTCCAAAAAGTCGGTTTCCGGGCAAATTTCCTTGAAGGACAGGTTTAATACCTATCTTTCCGAGGCGATACACGATGTGCCGGTCAACGATCGCATCATCCTCGATACGGGTGATGGCGCTGCAGTTAATTTTCTTGGCGATGTTGAGTCGGCACTGACTGCTGCGCTGCGCCTGCGCGCCAGTTTGCTCGCTGAGGATCCGGCGACCGAACATCCTTTGCTGGTGCGTATCGGTATCAATTTAGGCCCGGTTCGACTGGTGAGGGATATCAACGGTCAGCCGAATATCGTCGGTGACGGTATTAACGTCGCGCAACGGGTGATGGCGTTTGCCGACCCGAGTCAAATTCTGGTGACGCGCTCGTATTTTGATGCGGTGTCCAGACTGTCCGATCAATACACCGGCATGTTTCATTACCAGGGGTCGCGTACCGATAAGCACGTGCGCGAGCATGAAATTTATGCGATCGGCTATCCTGGCGATCAGACCAGCAAGATCCAGCGTGCAACTGAGCCTGGCACCCTGGGTCGCATAGAGGTGCTGTTGGATAAAATTCGCGCGATGGGACGTACGGTCGCAATCAAACCGGCGGTCCTGACAGAAAAAATCAAGCAGACCGATACCCGGCAGCGGCGAATTTATATCAGCTTAGTCGCCGTGCCCTTACTGCTGCTCGCGGGGATGTTCGCGCTGATGCCTGACAAAAAAGTACAGCCAGTTCCTGCCGTGGTTGAAATCATGCCGGCCGCGAGTTCGGTCGTGGCAATTGAGACTATCTCTGCATCTGAGGTTGTCGCAAGCAAGACGCTGATGGATAAAACCGCTGTGGCAAAATCAGCCGTTGTGGCCGCCTCAACTGAGAAGCCCGTCGTTAAGGCAGCACCAAGTGATAAGCCCACTCCTAAGGAGCTGGCTAAGCAAAAATCTGATCTGGCTGCCGTTAAAAAGCAGATTGCCGCTGAGAAGAATAACGAGCGCCTGCAGAACAAAAAAGTGGAGGCCGCCGAACTTGATGACGGTAAGCTCGATCCTGTCAAAGAGGCTTTAGTTGTTATCGTTTGCAAGGAAAAGGATGATGTGCAGCTCTTTGTCGATAGCGCAAACAAAGGCAAAATTACCTCTGGCAGTTTGTCGGTTACTGTCAAACCTGGTAAGCATAAAATCATTCTGACCCACGCGAGTTTTGGTATTTATAGCGAGGAAGTGACGATTGAGGCGGGTAAGACTCACAATTTCAAGCCTAAGGTATGCAATTAGTAATGGAATGGCGTACATTTAAAATCGTTACCGTCAGGTGGGTGCGATGACACGTCAGTTGGGACGCTATGAGGTAATCTCGGAGCTAGGTCAAGGCGCAATGGGCGTGGTCTATAAGGCTCGCGATCCGCTGATTGATCGTGTTGTTGCCATCAAGACCATTAATCTTGGTATGGCTCAAGAAGAAATGGACGAATACGAGGGGCGTTTCTATCAGGAAGCCCGTGCGGCCGGTCGTCTGAATCATCCGAATATCGTCACAATCTATGATGTGGGTAAAAGCGGCGACATCGCTTATATCGCCATGGAATTCCTCGAAGGCTGCGAGTTGCGTGATCTGATTCGCGATAACGGCAAGCTCCCAGTGGATCAGGTGCTTGACATCGTCGCGCAAGTCGCCTCAGGGTTAGCCTACGCGCATGAACATGAAATTGTGCATCGGGATATTAAGCCCTCCAATATCATGGTGATTCAGGATGGCCATGTCAAAATCACCGACTTTGGTATTGCACGGATGGCGTCCTCTGCCGTCCGCACTCAGACGGGTATGGTGTTAGGCTCGCCAAAATATATGTCCCCTGAGCAGGTCCTAGGCAAAACCATCGATCAGCGTTCTGATATTTTTTCATTAGGTGTGATGTTGTACGAGATGCTCACCGGTGAGTCGCCTTTTATGGGCGAAAACGTTAACGCCATCATGTTCCAGACGCTCAACACGACGCCCGTCGCCCCCGCTAAGCTCAATAGCCGTGTGCCGGATATGCTGAATTTCATCGTCGCGAAAGCCTTGGCGAAAGAACTCGATGACAGGTATCAGAATGCCAAGGATTTTGCGACAGATTTGCGCGCCTGCCGCGATACCTTGCCGCGCACTGAGCAACCTATTGATATACAGCGTGGCGACAGAAGAAAACTCGCTGGCGTTGTCGTTAATGACCGGCGTCAGGATACCGATCAGTTAGAACCTGCCGTTGCGACCTTGGGATTGTCTAGCGTATTTGATTCGAACGAAGCAACGATGCGACTGGCGGCTTTGACCACCTCGTCTGAAGATATGGATGAACTGTCCAAAACGCTAAAGCTGAAGTCACACGCGGCCCCCGTGAAGACATCGCGCCCTGTGAGTCAGGCCAGTCCAGCAGCCGGCGGCAGTTTTAAGCTGCTGGTTTTGTTGCTGACCGTGCTGGTGTTGATTGTGTTGATCTATACCAAACGTTAGTACGTCGAGCGCCCGTGCTCAAGTCGTTTTCCCTCAAGCCCTCCCGAATCTACTTTATCTTATTGCTGGCCATGCATGCGCTGGTCGTGACGTCGATTTTTTTGACGAATCTACCGCTTTGGGCGCGTGCCGGTATCGCGTGCGCAGTGGTGCTAAATGGCCTTTATCAGCCTAGAACGGTAACGCGCTGGCGCAGTTTTACGCTGGATAAAACACGGCTTGAAATCACCAGCTTGTCGGGAGAGGCATGGGTAGGTGAGCTTTGCTCGCGCACGGTGGTGATTCCGCTTTGCGTTGTGCTGTGTGTGAGGCCGGACGGCCGCAGTCGGCCCGTCTGTCAGGTAATATTTTCTGATGCGATGGATGCTGAAAACTTTCGTGATTTGCGTGTGCGCCTGACATGGGACCGCTAAGCGCGGGGGGTGAGGATGGTCGGTTGCGGCGCGCTCAATGTGTCAGGGTAATCGCGGCTGTAATGCAGTCCGCGACTCTCGTGTCGTGACAAGGCACTCTGAACGATTAAATCGGCGTTAGTGACCAGGTTGCGCAGTTCCAGCAAGTCCGCGCTGATGTGAAAATTTGCGTAGTATTCGTCGATTTCGCTTTGCAGCAACTGGACCCTGTGCTGCGCGCGCTGCAGGCGTTTATTGGTGCGCACGATGCCGACATAGTCCCACATGAAGTGGCGCAGTTCCGCCCAGTTGTGCGAGATCACGATGTGCTCGTCCGCGTCTCTTACCTGACTGTCATCCCATTCGGGCAGCCGCGGCATCGCCTGCTGCGGGCGGCTTAAAATATCCTGTGCTGCGGCATCGGCAAAGACCAGACATTCGAGCAGTGAATTGCTCGCCAGTCGGTTCGCGCCGTGCAGTCCGCTGTAAGCGGTCTCGCCGACGGCATATAAATTATTGACATCGGTGCGTGCATTCAGATTAGCAACGATGCCGCCGCAGGTGTAATGCGCTGCCGGAACCACGGGGATCGGCTCCTGGCTGATGTTGATGCCGAGTTTGAGGCAGCGGGCAAAGATGTTGGGGAAGTGTTCCTGCAAAAATTCGACCGACTGGTGCGAGATGTCCAGGTAGACGCAATCGAGCCCGCTCTTTTTCATTTCGTAGTCGATTGCGCGCGCCACGATGTCTCGCGGTGCTAATTCGGCGCGCGGGTCGTGTTTGGGCATAAAGCGGGTGCCGTCGGGCAGTTTTAAAATGCCACCTTCGCCGCGCACCGCCTCGCTGATCAAAAATGACTTGGCATGAGGATGGTATAAACAGGTGGGATGGAACTGAATGAACTCCATGTTGGCGATGCGGCAGCCTGCGCGCCACGCCATGGCGATGCCGTCACCGGTCGCCGTGTCAGGATTAGTCGTGTACAGATACACCTTGCCACTGCCACCGGTCGCTAAGATGGTGTTTTGTGCCGCAATCGTGACCACTTCGTCGGTGGTCGTATCCAGCGCGTAGGCACCGTAACAGCGATTGTCTGATAAGCCTAGCTTTTTACCGGTGATGAGATCCACCGACATATAGGCTTCGAGCACGGTGATATTGGGGTGCTTGAGAACTTGCTCTATCAGTGTTTTCTGCACCGCATGGCCTGTTGCATCCGCCGCATGAAAAATGCGCCGCCGGTCGTGCCCGCCTTCGCGCGTTAAGTGATAGCCCGTATCACTTGTGCTGTCGCGGGTAAACGGCACGCCCTGCTTGATCAGCCATTCGATGGCAGACTTGCCGTGTTCGACGACGTAACGGGTCGCCGCCTCGTCGCACAGCCCAGCCCCCGCCAGCAAGGTGTCCTGAGTGTGCGCCTCACGGGCGTCCTCGCCGGACAGCACGGCTGCAATGCCGCCTTGCGCCCAGTTGCTGGCGCCGTCTTGCAGCGCCTTCTTGGTAATTAAGCCGACCTTTTGCCGGTCGGCAAGTTTCAGTGCCAGGGTTAATCCCGCCAGACCGCTGCCGATAATCAGAGTGTCAAATTGCAGCAATTAGTTTCTCGCTCATTTCAATGGACGAACTATAGCAAACTGTCGCGCAGAAAGAATATGATTTATTTTTGAAGTCTGGATTCGCATGAGTGCGCGGAGTGAGGGGTGTAGCGGTTATACTGCGCGCCAGAGCCTGTTTTTGGCTATTTTAATTGGAATTATCAAGGATGGGTGATCGGGAAGTTGATCAGCAGTTGGTCGAGCGCGTGCAGCGCGGGGATAAGCACGCCTTCGATCTGTTGGTTGCAAAATATCAGCGCAAACTGGGTCGACTCATCTCACGCTTTGTACGCGATAGCGGTGAAGCGGAGGATGTCACGCAAGAGGCTTTTATCAAGGCCTATCGGGCATTGCCCGGGTTTCGCGGCGACAGCGCGTTCTATACCTGGCTGTATCGCATCGGGATCAATACGGCAAAAAATTATCTGCTGGCGAATAAGCGTCGAGCCCCGACCAGTACGCCGTTTGATGCGGAAGAAGCTGAATCTTTTGAAGATGCCGGACTCTTGCATGAAATAAGTACGCCGGAAAATGAACTCATGAGCAAACAGGTTGTCAGTGTCGTGCAAGCCGCGTTGCAGCAGTTGCCGGAAGATTTGCGCAGTGCCCTGACTTTAAGAGAAATCGAGGGGCTGAGCTACGAAGAAATCGCCAGCGTAATGAATTGCCCAGTGGGCACGGTGCGCTCAAGAATTTTCAGAGCACGTGAAGCGGTCGCCGAAAAGCTGCGCCCGTTGTTGGAAACCAGTCAAGATAATAGGTGGTGATGATGAAACATGAAATTTCGGCTCTGATGGATGGCGAGTTGTTTGAAGACGAAGCGGATAGCGTGTTGGGACAGATTAAACGCGAACCTGCTGCGCAAAGCGACTGGGCCATGTATCACCTAATCGGTGACGTGCTGCGTCAGCCGGAATATGTTCATCGCGATATCAGTGCACGCGTGCATGAAAGTTTGCTGAATGAACCGACCGTGCTGGCGCCGCGCACTCGATTCTTAAAACAAAAAGCGCGCGTGTTTGCGCTGTCGGCGGCGGCCTCCTTGCTGGCGGTGGGGGTGGTGGCCTGGATGTCTTTGCAGATCAGTCCTGAAGCCGCACCGCAGATGGCGATGCAGGAGTCCAATATTCGTCCGGTCAATATGCAGATTCAACCTAAGTCTAGCGATTACCTGATGGCACATCAGGAGTTCTCTCCCAGCAACGATATGAATGGCAGTGCCTCCTATATCCGCACGGTGACCTTCAGTCCTGAGGAAAAAACGCAATGAAAGTGTGGGCAGGCTTGGTGGGGCTGTGTCTGGCAGTGGGAACGGTCGAAGCCGCTTCTATGCCGGCGTGGTTGAAAACCGCCGCTTTTGCCGGCCATCAGACCAATTACAGCGGTGTGTTCATCTATCAGTACGGCAATCATGTCGAGACCTCAAGAATATCGCATGTTGTGGAAACAGACAGCGAATATGAAAAATTGGAAAGTCTGGATGGCCCCCGGCGCGAAATTATTCGCCATCACGGTCAGGTATGGTGTTATAAAAATCATAAAATGGTGCAAGTGGACAGTCAACAGCTCGGGCGTTTTCCGCTGTTGCTGCCGGAACAATTGTCTGCGTTGAATGAAAATTATCAGGCTAAAGAGCTCGGTACCGACCGGGTCGCAGGGTATAACGCGCAGGTTGTCGTTTATCAGCCGCGTGATAATTTGCGCTATACCCACAAAATATGGGTGCATACGGAATCCGGATTGCTGCTCAAATCAGTGGTGCTGAATGAAAAAAATCAGGCCGTCGAGCAATACGCATTTACGGAGCTAAAAATTGGCGGCGAATTTGATCGTGCCTGGGTCGCCAGCAGCGCGGCATTGCCGGGGTTTGGCCGAGATAAGACGGTGTTAAGTAAAGCGCCCACTGTGAGCAGCGGCTGGGTTGTTGATGCACTGCCGGGTGGCTTTAAGAAGACGATGGAGATTTTGCGCCCCATGCACGGCAAACATGCGCCGGTGTCCCAGTTGGTGTTTTCAGATGGGTTGAGCGCGATCTCAGTTTTTATCGAGCCTGCTGATTCTGACGAGGATGATAACGAAGGACTGACGAGCCGCGGTGCGGTGAACTTGTATCACAAGGTCGTGGATAAGCATTTGTACAACGTGGTGGGCGAAGTGCCTCCGCGTGCCGTGATGCAAGTTCTTGATTCTATTCGTTTTAACGGTAATAAGTGATGCTGGAAACCAGAGCGGTGGTGGTGCGTAAGGATGCGGCTGTGACGCTGGTTCGGGCTGATGGCGCCAGCGGGTGTTCGGTGTGCGAGGGTAAGGGATGCGGGTCGAGTAAAGTCACCCAGTTGTTTTGCAACAAGCCGCGTGAATTTCAGGTGGAAAACCGCATCGATGCCAATGTGGGTGATGAGGTGATCGTTTCCATCGTTGAAGGTACGGTATTGCGTGGCATCAGTCTGGTATATCTGCTTCCGCTGGCGCTGATGTTTGCCGGGGCTACACTCGCGAGCGTCTCAACCGGAGGGAAGGATGGTTATGTCGCGACTGGCGCCTTGTCGGGATTGGTCGCCGGGTTTGCGATCGCCAAATGGATTTCGGTGCGTCAGTCCCGTCAGCAACCCTATATCACCCGTCTGTTTGCCGGGTAGGCGATATTGATTATTTGATTTTTTTATTATGGGGGGTTTACATGTTAAAAGAGTTATTTAAACGGGTGTTATGGATTTCAGGTTTGTTGCTGTTTGTTCCGGCTTATGCCAATGGTTTTCCCGATTTTACCGCGCTGGTTGAAAAACAATCCGGCTCAGTCGTCAATATCAGCACGACCCAGCGCATCGCACAGCCCAACTTCTCCGAGGGCGATCCGTTCTTCGAGTTTTTCAAGCGCTTTGCACCTCAGATGCCGCGCGCTCAGGAGTCACAATCCTTAGGTTCCGGTTTTATCATCAGTGCAGACGGTTACATCATGACCAACGCGCATGTGGTGGATCACGCCGATAAAATTACCGTAAGGCTGACCGATAAACGGGAATACAGCGCGAAGTTGATAGGCGCGGATAAACGCACCGATGTGGCGTTGTTGAAAATAGAGGCGGGCGGCTTACCTAAAGTGGTGCTGGGCGATCCGGGTAAACTGAAAGTGGGTGAATGGGTGATTGCCATCGGTTCGCCGTTTGGCTTTGACAGCAGTGTGACCGCCGGCATCGTCAGTGCGAAGGGGCGCGCCCTGCCGCAAGATAATTTTGTCCCCTTTATTCAGACCGATGTGGCGATTAACCCCGGCAACTCGGGCGGCCCGCTGTTCAATATGAGCGGCGAAGTGGTTGGTATCAATTCGCAAATTTATACCCGTTCCGGTGGTTCGATGGGACTGTCGTTTGCGATACCGATCGATGTGGCCACGCAGGTTACCGATCAATTGCGCAGCACGGGCAGCGTGACGCGCGGGCGTATCGGCGTGTCGATACAGGAGTTGACGCGCGAACTGGCCGAGTCATTCGGTTTGAATCAGCCTAACGGTGCTTTGATCAGCAGCGTAGAGAAGGGCGGGCCGGCTGATAAGGCGGGGATAGAGGCGAGCGATGTGATCCTCACGTTCGATGGTAAGCCGGTTGTGAATTCTTCTGATTTGCCGCGCATCGTGGCCGCCTGTAAGCCGGGCGGCAAAGTGACGGTCGAGTTGTGGCGCAAGGGGGCTGCCAAACAAGTCATGGTTGAAGTGGCCAGAATGCCGGAAGAGGGCGGGCGTGTGGCAGAAGTCGTGCGAGCTCATGCTGACGAGGGTTGGGTCGAACGGTTGGGGCTGGTGTTGACTGAGTCCGTTCGCGATGAGGTGCGCAGCGGTTTGCAGGTGGTTGAGGTCAAGGGCACCGCTGCCAGGGCCGCCGGCATACAATCAGGCGATGTGCTGCTGGCGGTTGGCAATACGCCGCTGCGCTCGTTGAATCAGCTGATAGAGATCATCAAACACGTACCGAAAGGGCGCAATGTTGCGCTGTTGGTGCGTAGAGGCGAAGCGGCCTCTTATGTTGCGATCCGGCTGGACGAAAAATAATTAACACGGAGCGTCGAATCGTTACAATTTTTGAGGCTCATCTATCACAGTCCTGCGTATAACGCCTAAATCGGCTAGAATTCGCCCTTTGCAAAATACCGCGCGCGCTTCTTGATGTGCTCAGGCAGTCGGAGTCGGCGGTTTCTATTTGGAATTTCATGCAGCTAATCCGTAATTTTTCTATTATCGCCCACATCGATCACGGCAAGTCCACGCTGGCCGATCGGATCATACATCTGTGCGGCGGCCTGTCTGATCGCGAGATGGATGCGCAAGTACTTGATTCTATGGATATCGAGCGCGAGCGCGGCATCACCATCAAGGCGCAGACCGCAGCGTTAAGTTATAAGGCGCGCGACGGGCAAATCTATAATTTAAACCTGATCGATACACCGGGGCATGTGGATTTCTCCTATGAAGTGTCGCGTTCCTTGTCAGCCTGTGAAGGTGCGCTGCTGGTGGTGGATGCCTCACAAGGGGTTGAAGCGCAGACGGTAGCCAACTGCTATACCGCGCTCGATTTGGGCGTTGAAGTCGTGCCGGTATTAAACAAAATCGATTTACCCTCGGCTGACCCGGATAACGCGATCGAAGAAATCGAAGAAGTCATTGGTATCGAAGCGCACGATGCGGTGCATTGCTCGGCTAAGACCGGCGTGGGTATTGAAGATGTACTGGAGTCATTGATCGTTAAAGTGCCGCCGCCCAAAGGCGATGTGACGGCACCCTTGCAGGCCCTGATTGTTGATTCCTGGTTCGATAACTATGTCGGCGTTGTGATGCTGGTGCGGGTGATGAACGGTACCTTGAAGCCTAAGGAAAAGATCCTGTTTATGGCGACCGGCGCGCACCATCTGACCGAGCATATCGGTGTGTTTACGCCTAAATCTCAACCACGTGAAACGCTGAGCGCGGGGCAGGTGGGGTTTGTGATCGCAGGCATCAAGGAGCTTAAATCCGCCCGCGTCGGGGATACCATCACGCATCAGGCAAGACCGGCTGCCGAGGCGCTGCCGGGCTTTAAAGAAGTGCAGTCTCAGGTGTTTTCTGGCTTGTTTCCGGTGGAGTCGAATCAATACGAAGCGCTGCGCGATTCATTGGAAAAACTTAAACTCAATGATGCGGCGCTGCATTACGAACCTGAAGTGTCACAGGCGCTAGGTTTTGGCTTCCGGTGCGGTTTCCTGGGACTGCTGCATATGGAAATCGTGCAGGAGCGGTTAGAGCGCGAGTTCGATATGGACTTGATCACCACCGCGCCTACCGTGATTTACGAAGTCGTGCTGCGCGACGGTTCGGTCGTCACAGTCGATAACCCGTCCAAGATGCCTGATCCGTCGAAAATCGATCAGATCAGGGAACCGGTTGTGACCGTTAATTTATACATGCCGAACGAGTATGTGGGGGCCGTGATTACCCTGTGCACCCAGAAGCGCGGGCAGCAGATCAACATCAGCTATCACGGTAAACAGGTGAAGCTGATTTATGAGATGCCGATGGCGGAAATCGTGATGGATTTCTTTGATAAGTTGAAATCGGTCTCGCGCGGCTATGCCTCGATGGATTACGAGTTTAAGGAATATCGTCCGGCGGATGTGGTGAAGGTCGATATGCTGATCAACGGCGAGAAGGTCGACGCGCTGGCGATTATCGTTCATCGGGCCAACAGCCAGTATCGCGGCCGCGAAGTGGCGGCCAAAATGCGCGAGTTGATTCCCCGTCAGATGTACGACGTGGCGATCCAGGCGACCATCGGTTCGAATATCATCGCGCGCGAAAACGTTAAGGCGATGCGCAAGAACGTGCTGGCCAAGTGTTATGGCGGCGATATTTCACGTAAGAAAAAGCTGCTGGAAAAACAAAAAGCCGGTAAAAAACGCATGAAGCAAGTGGGTAATGTGGAAATTCCACAAGAAGCGTTCCTGGCAATTTTGCGTGTGGATGATTAAAACCTTTGTCCACGAAACACACGAAACGGGGCAAGCAGGCAATCCGCAAAGCGGATGCTCGCAAAGGCACGAAAAGCTAAAATATAAAATAAATCAATTGGTTGAATTGGTTTGGTAATGGGTTCAGTGGATGATGGGTATTAATCATTGCTCCGTGTGCGTTTGTTCGTGTTTTTTCGTGCCTTTCGTGGACAATAGATTTTTGTAGTTTTTAAGGAAAAACAATGGATTTTGCTTTAATCATGTTTGTGCTGCTGCTGGTGTCGGGCAGCATCTGGTTGCTGGACCGTTTCGCGCTGGCGGATAAACGCGGCAGTGGCGTTGCAGAGCCCTGGTGGGTCGAGTACGCCAAGAGTTTCTTTCCGGTTATTCTGATTGTATTTTGCATACGCTCATTTTTGGCTGAACCGTTCAAAATCCCGTCCGGTTCGATGATTCCGACCTTGCAGGTGGGCGATTTTATTCTGGTCAATAAATTCACCTATGGTATCCGCTTACCGATCATCAATCAGAAGATTGTGCAGTTGAACAACCCTGCACGGGGCGATGTGATGGTTTTCCATTATCCGGAAAATCCATCCATTGACTACATCAAGCGGGTAGTCGGTTTGCCCGGGGATGTGGTCGAATACCGCGATAAGCATCTCTCGATCAACGGGGTGGAACAGGTGCAAGTTGCAGATGGCGACTACAATTACGTCGAAAGCGGTCTCAATTTTGTACATACCGAACGACGCGATGAGACACTGGGCGAACGCCGCCACGCGCTGCTGGTTAATCCGAATATGCCGAATGTGCACTTAAACTCGGTGGTCGAGTTCAAGGGGCATGAAAACTGCACTTACAGCGAGTCAACGGTGCGCTGTACGGTCCCTGCGGGAAATTATTTCATGATGGGCGATAATCGCGATAACAGTCGCGACAGCCGCTATTGGGGATTCGTGCCGGATAACCAGATCGTTGGTCGCGCCTTTTTGGTGTGGATGAACTTTTCAGATTTGAAACGCATCGGTACGCCCATTTAACCTACAGGAGAGCATGCTATGAATACGTTGAAGCGGCAGCGCGGTCTGAGTTTTTCCGGATTTATTTTCGGTGCTTTTTTGCTGGTGTTAGTCAGCACGATCGGTCTCAAGCTGATTCCTGTGTATATGCAAAACGGTGAAATCAACAAGCTGTTTGCCACGATCGCCAACGATCCTGAGATGCAAAAGGCATCGGTGCGCGATGTTCGGCTGTCTTTTAGCCGGCGTGCTTCGATCGACAATATTACCGCGATTAAGGCGGACGATATCGAAATTGACACAAGTTCCGGGCGGCCTGCATTGAGTGCCCATTACTCGGTAAAGATTCCGCTGGCCGCCAATATCAGCCTCTTAATCGATTTTAATAGTGCGTCCAGATAAGGGAAACGCTGCGCTGTGCCGCCAGTTGGGGTATGTATTTATACAACCTCAATTGCTGCAGCGTGCATTAACGCACCGCAGCTTTGCACCCGATCACAACGAACGGCTGGAGTTTCTGGGCGACAGTATTTTGGGCTGCGTGATTGCCAGCTATCTGTACAGTCAATATCCGGATCTGACCGAGGGGGATTTATCGCGTCTGAGATCCAATCTGGTCAAGGAATCCACGCTGGTGTTATTTGCGCAGCAACTCAATCTTGGCGCTCAGCTGAAACTGGGCGAGGGTGAACTCAAAAGCGGCGGTCATAAACGACCGTCCATTCTGGCTGATGCCGTCGAAGCCCTGTTCGGCGCCATCTTTGTCGACGGCGGGTATGCTGCGGCTGAAGCGGCGGTGCTCAATTTGTTCGTGCCTTATCTCGCCAGCGTCGATATGAAGACGCTGGGCAAGGATGCAAAAACGCTGTTGCAGGAGTATTTGCAGGGGCGGCGTCTGGCGTTGCCTCTTTACAATGTCATCGATACGCTGGGGGTCGCGCACGAGCAGTTGTTTCAGGTCGAATGCACGATACCGCCGCTCAAAATTGTTACACGGGGTGCGGGTACGAGCCGCCGAAACGCCGAACAACAGGCAGCGCTTGCTGCTTATCAACTAATTGGAAAAAATAATGACTGAAGACATCACAACCGCGCAGGATGATTCCTTTCGCAGCGGCTATATCGCCATCGTAGGACGCCCGAATGTCGGCAAGTCGACGCTGCTCAATTACCTGATCGGGCAGAAAATAAGCATCACTTCGCGCAAGGCACAAACCACGCGTCACCGGATTAACGGGATTTATACCGATGACCATTCGCAATTTGTGTTTGTCGATACGCCGGGTTTTCAGCTCAAGCACCTCAATGCGCTCAACCGCGGGATGAATCGCGTGGTAACCAGCAGTCTGCGCGATGTTCAGGTGGTTTTATACGTTCTGGAAGCGTTGCGTTATGACGAGCGCGACAAAGAGGTCTTGAAACTGTTGCCGGATAACCGTCCGGTGTTGCTGGTGATCAACAAGATCGACGAAGTGGCGGACAAGGGGCAATTGTTCGATTTCGCCGAGCGCGTCGCAAATGATTTTAAATTTGCCGATATCGTGCCGGTCAGCGCCAAGTTCGGTAAAAAGATCGAAGAGTTGCGCGTGACTTTGCGCAACTTCCTGCCCGTAGGCGGGCTGATCTACGATGCGGATGATATTACCGACCGCAGCGAGCGATTTTTGGCCTCGGAAATCCTGCGTGAAAAAGTCTTCCGTTTCACCGGTGAAGAGTTGCCTTATTCGGTGAGCGTGGTGATCGAAAAGTTCGAGATGGACAAGAAACTGCGCCGTATCAGTGCCGCCATTTTGGTGGATAAGGAAGCGCATAAGGCGATGCTGCTCGGCAAAAAAGGCGAGAAAATCAAGGAAATCGCGACTCAGGCGCGTCTTGATATGGAAAAATTGTTTGACGGCAAGGTGTTTCTTGAAGTGTTCATCAAGGTTCGCAGCGGTTGGGCCGATGACTCGCGCATTCTGCAAACGCTGGGATACGAATAAAATCAGTCGCTAGTCGCTAGTCGATTCTTGATAATTGATTATATTGAATAAATTTAGATGACGACCCGGCAAAACAGGCATCAGGATGAGTTGGCGTTTGTTTTGCACAGCCATCCGTTCAGGGAAACCAGCCTGTTGCTCGATGTGTACAGCCGGGAATACGGCCGGCTGGCGATCGTGGCGCGAGGGGCGCGGCGTCCGAGATCGGCATTGCGCGGCGTGCTGATGAGTTTTCAGCCGCTGCGGCTGTCGTGGTTCGGCAAAGGCGAAGTGCGCACGCTGCACAGCGCGGAGTGGCAGGGCGGTCAGCCTTATTTGCAGGGCACGGCGCTGATGTGCGGCTTTTATCTCAACGAGTTGCTGATTAACCTGCTCGCGCGCGATGATGCCCATGAGCAGTTGTTCGATTATTACCGTGCGACGCTGTATCGGCTGGCGCACGAGAGCGACCATGCTGCGACCTTGCGCTGTTTTGAAAAGCATTTGCTGCAGGAATTGGGATACGCGCTCAATCTTACAACTGAAGCCGGCAGCGAAAGTCCGGTGCTGAGGGAAAAAGACTATCGCTATTTTGTCGAGCGGGGTGCGCTGGCCGATACGCCTGAGCATCATAGCGGGATGAAAATCGCCGGACGCACTTTGTTGGACATGGCCTCCGATGATTACAGCGACCCTGTTGTGGCGCAGCAGAGCAAACAACTGATGCGCATGCTATTGGGCCACTATCTGGGTGGAAAACTATTGCATACGCGAGAATTAATTAAGGATTTACAAAAATTATGATCAAATTAGGACTGAATATCGATCACGTTGCCACCTTGCGTCAGGCAAGAGGTGCGCGCTATCCGAATCTGGTACGCGCAGCGCTGATCTGCGAGGAAGCCGGCGCGGACGCGATCACTATCCATCTGCGCGAAGACCGCCGTCACATTCAGGATGCGGATGTCGAGGTGTTGCGCGGCATGCTGCAAACCCGCATGAATCTCGAATGCGCCGTGACAGAGGAAATGATCGCCAACGCCCTGCGTATTAAGCCGCACGATCTGTGCTTAGTGCCTGAACGCCGCGAGGAACTCACAACCGAAGGCGGTTTGAATGTGCTGCGCTATTTCGATGCCGTAAAGTCAGCCTGTGAGCGCTGTGCGGACGCGGGGATCAGGGTGTCGTTGTTCATCGATGCGGATAACGCGCAGATTGACGCTGCGGTGCGGGCGGGTGCGCCCGTGATTGAATTGCATACCGGCAAATACGCCGATGCGGACAGCGTGCCTGCCCGGGCGTATGAGCTCGAACGCATCCGTGCCGCAGTTGAATATGCCCATGGTCAAGGGTTGCAGGTCAACGCAGGGCACGGCTTGCATTACCATAATGTACAGGCCATCGCGGCCATTCCCAATATCGTTGAGCTCAATATCGGCCATGCGATTATCGCCGAGTCCGTGTTTATCGGCCTGGATGCCGCAGTTCGGAAAATGAAATCTTTGTTAATTGATGGATTCCCGCCGTTGCGGGAATGACGCATGATTTTTGGTATCGGGACTGACATTGTCGAATACGACCGTATCGCTGCGATGTGGCAGCGGCACGGCGAACGGCTGGCGCAGCGTTTGCTCAGCGAGGCTGAAATGCCGGAGTTTCATGCCCATGCGCATCCCGCACGTTTTCTGGCCAAGCGATTTGCAGCCAAAGAAGCCTTTGCGAAGGCTGCGGGCAGCGGGTTGCGGCATCCGGTGAGTTTGAGCCGTATTACGGTGACGCACGACGGGTTGGGCAAACCGGTGCTGCAATTTGATACGTTGCTGCGCGCGTATCTCGCGCAACTGGGTATTTGTGCTCATCATCTGTCCATCAGCGATGAGCGAAGCACCATTGTTGCCTTTGTCGTGCTGGAAACTATTTAAATATTGGAGTGGTTATGGGTCTAGGGCCGGTAATGCTGGATGTGTTGGGTACGCAACTGACGGAGGAGGACAAAACTCGTTTGTTGCATCCGTTGGTGGGCGGTGTGATTTTATTCAAACGCAATTACGAGTCGCCCGCGCAACTGATCGAGTTAACTTCATCGATACGCGCGCTGCGCTCAACGCCTTTGTTAATTGCCGTGGACCATGAAGGCGGGCGGGTGCAGCGTTTCAGGGACGGGTTTACCCGCATTCCGCCGATGCGCGAACTGGGCCGGATTTGGGACCGCCATCCGCAGCGCGCGCGCCATCTGGCGCAGCAGGCAGGCTTTGTGATGTCGTCCGAGTTGCGCGGCTGCGGGGTGGATTTTAGTTTTGCACCGGTTCTGGATGTGGATTATGAACACAGCGGGGTTATCGGCGATCGCGCATTTCACAGCGATCCACAGGCGATTGCTGAATTGGCGCATCACTTGCTGCTAGGGCTCAAACAAGGCGGAATGCACACCGTCGGCAAGCATTTTCCGGGGCACGGCTTCGTGGCGGCTGATTCGCATCTGGCCATTCCAGTCGATGAGCGCCAGTTTGTCGATATCGAACTGTGTGATCTCGTGCCATTCAGGCAAATGATCAACTTTGGCCTGACTGCGGTGATGCCGGCTCATGTCATCTATCCTAAAGTCGATGCACGACCGGCCGGATTTTCACCGGTTTGGCTGAAAGAAATTTTGCGCGGCCAGCTAGGGTTTGAAGGCTGTATTTTCAGCGATGATCTCTCCATGGAGGGCGCGACGGTTGCCGGCGGTATCGTGCAGCGCGCGTCAGCGGCCTTAAATGCCGGTTGCGACATGGTCGTGGTGTGCAATAAGCCTGAATCGTCCGATGAGTTGCTGGCCGGCTTGCATTGGGAGATGCCGGCGGTGAGTCGTGCGCGCATCACCCATATGCGGGGGGGTCACCATCCCGCACCGATGGCCAGCTTGCATGAGCATCCTGAGTTTCTCAAAGCCTTACAGGAAGTCGCCAGCATCGGGGTCAGTTCACCCGAATTGCCGTTAGCATAGCTTTTTACCATCGTGCTTGAGATAATGAGCACCCGAAGTTCGTCATAGCATTCAGGTATAGATAACATGAGTGAATTACAAGCAGCGTTGCTGGCAATCGGTTTGGGTGTCGTGGTCGCGGTGTATCTGTTTGGCTGGTGGAAACAGCGCCAATACAACCGTAAGTTCGGGGCGGCTTTCCGGCAAAGTCACGATGATGCGCTGTATCAGAGCAATGCACCTCAACCGACATCCGAGGCACTGGATGAACTTGTCATGATCAATGACGATGCAATTCCTGACGACGTGGTGTCGTCAGTCACCATTGAGTTGACGCCTGAGGTTACGACGAATCTGAACGAACCTTGCACCCTGCTCGACGGGCGCAGTGATTTTATTATTACCTTGCGACTGGTCGAACCTTCATTTGCGGCGATTTTAGATGGCCTGTGGCAAAGAAAATTTGATTTTCGTAAGCCGTTGCAAGTACTCGGTCAGAGCGTGCGTACAGGGCAATGGGAACGTGTCATCGCAGAGAGCCCGACACTGTATGCGCAGTTTAATATCGCACTGCAACTGGTTGATCGAACCGGGGTCATCAGCGTCGCTAAACTGGGCGATTTTCGTGATCTGGTGCTGGGTATTGCCAAGTCCATCGGGGCTGACACCACGGTGCCGGATATCCTGGAGACGCATTGTGCCGCGCAGGGCTTAGATGCGCTTTGCGCGGAACTCGATCAGATGGTCGGCATCAATCTGCTGCCGCCGGGTGAGCGCTTGCTTAATGGCGAGAAAATTGCCGATGCGGTTGCCTTGCATGGCATGACGCTCGAATCGGATGGCGCGTTCCATCTGTCGAACAGTTCGGGTAACAGTCTGGTGACGCTGATCAACAAGGATACCAAACCGTTTCAGCACCATAGCCTCGCGCAGTTCACCACGGGCGGAATTACCCTGATGCTGGATGTGCCGCGGGTGGAAAATCCCGCTGCAAGTTTTGATTTAATGGTGCAGATTGCGCGCGATCTGGCACGTGACCTGCAAGTTAATCTGGTTGATGATCAACGCGTACAGTTCACTGATGCGGGATTGGCAAAAATACGCGCACAGATCGTCGAGGTTGAAGCGAAAATGTGCGACAACAACCTGATTCCTGGCAGCCCTCAGGCGCTCCGGTTGTTCTCCTGATGACATCAGTCGTACAGCAACGCCTCAAGGCGTTGCGCAGCGAAATCGAGCAGCACAATCACCAGTATTACGTGCTGGATGACCCGACCGTATCTGATGCCACCTACGACAGCTTGTTTCGCGAACTGCAACAGCTTGAAACACAGCACCCCGAGTTACTCACGACCGATTCGCCCACGCAGCGAGTCGGGGCCGCGCCGCTGAAATTTTTCGCCGAGGTGCCGCACCGCACGCCGATGCTCTCGCTCAACAATGCCTTTAGCGCGGAGGAGGTCATCGCTTTCGATGCGCGCGTTCGCGCTGCGCTGGGGATTGAGGTGGTGGAATACGCGGTCGAGCTTAAATTCGATGGTCTGGCGATCAATCTGAGTTATCGCAACGGCGTCTTTGTGCAGGGGGCAACCCGCGGCGACGGCAGCACCGGCGAGGACGTCACGGAGAATTTGCGTACGGTGCGCAGCATTCCTTTGAGATTGAAAAATGCCGATGGCGAGCTGCTAGGTGCCGACGTCGAGGTGCGCGGCGAAGTGCTGATGTTTACCCGCGATTTCGATCAGTTGAATGAACAGCAACGCGTGAGCGGTGAAAAGGAATTTGTTAATCCACGCAATGCGGCGGCAGGTTCCCTGCGCCAACTCGATTCTGCCGTCACAGCGACGCGCCATCTGAGTTTTTATGCCTATGGGGTCGGATTGTGTGATGGTGTTAATTTGGCGGGCAAACACGATCTGCAAATGGCACAGCTAGCCCTTTGGGGCGTACCGGTTGCCACGCAGCGCAGCACGGTACAGGGCGTTGCCGGTTTGCTCGATTATTATAAAAAAATGGGTGAGCTGCGCGCTGCGCTGCCGTTTGCCATCGACGGTGTGGTGTACAAGGTCAACGATATCGCGCAGCAGCAGGTGCTGGGCTTTGTCTCGCGCGCACCGCGCTTTGCCATCGCGCATAAATTTCCCGCCGAAGAAGCCATGACCACGCTCTTGGGTATTGATGTGCAGGTCGGTCGCACCGGTGCGCTGACCCCCGTTGCGAGACTCGCTCCCGTCTTCGTCGGTGGTGTGACGGTGACAAATGCGACGCTGCACAACGAGGACGAGATACGCCGCAAGGATGTGCGCATCGGCGATACGGTCATCGTGCGCCGTGCAGGTGATGTGATTCCTGAAGTCGCGCGCGTGGTGCCAGATCGCCGCCCGCCTGACGCTTGTGCGTTTTTGATGCCTAAGGCGTGTCCTGTGTGCGGCTCTCATGTGGTGCGTGAAGAAGAGGCCGCGGCATGGCGTTGCACGGGTGGTTTGTTTTGTCCGGCACAGCGCAAACAGGCACTGCTGCATTTTGCCGGACGCCGTGCGATGAATATCGACGGACTGGGCGATAAACTGGTCGAGCAGTTGGTGGATGGAAAGCGGGTTAGCACACCGGCGGATCTGTATACACTGGGCATGAATGCCATCGTTACGCTCGAACGTATGGGGGAGAAATCGGCGCTGAATCTGCTCGATGCGATCGAGGCCAGTCGTAAGACCACGCTGGCCCGTTTCATTTTTGCATTGGGAATACGCAATGTCGGTGAAACAACGGCAAAGGATCTTGCGCAACATTTTGGTGCGCTGGATGCGATAATGCTGGCCGATGCAGAACGCCTGCAGCAGGTACGCGATGTGGGGCCGGTGGTCGCACAAAGCATGGTTGAATTTTTCGCCGAGGCACATAACCTGTCGGTGATAGAACAGTTGCGTGCGGCCGGTGTGCATTGGGATGAGCATAGTCCAACGCCGCAGGGAAACCGGATTTTTACCGGAAAAACTTTTGTGCTCACTGGTACCCTCGCGACTTTGTCTCGTGAGCAGGCTAAAGAGCGCCTCGAAGCGTTAGGGGCTAAGGTGAGCGGCAGTGTATCGAAAAAAACCGATTTTGTTGTGGCAGGTTCAGACAGCGGTAGTAAACTCGAACGTGCGATGGAGTTGGGCGTTGCTGTACTCAATGAGAGTGAATTTTTATTATTGATCGAGGAAAAATAATGACAAGACCGTTAAAAATCATTCGCAAGGCAGTTTTCCCCGTGGCGGGTATGGGGACGCGGTTTTTGCCGGCGACCAAGGCCAGCCCCAAGGAAATGATGGCGATTGTGGATAAGCCACTGATTCAATATGCGGTAGAAGAAGCGGTTGCAGCCGGTGTTACGGACATGATATTCGTGACCGGGCGCAGCAAGCGTTCGATCGAGGATCATTTCGATACAGCATACGAACTGGAAGCGGAACTGGAGAAGAAGGGAAAGCTCGAACTGCTGCGCCTGACTCAGGAAGTGATTCCTGAAGGCGTTAATTGCATCTACATTCGTCAGTCAGAGCCTTTGGGGCTGGGGCACGCTGTGCTCTGTGCGCAACCGGTGATCAAGAACGAGCCGTTTGTGGTGATTTTGGCGGATGACTTCATGGTCAGCGATGTGTCTGTGACCCGTCAAATGGTCGAAGTGTTTGATCGCCACCACAGCTCTGTGCTGGGTGTGCAGGATGTGCCCCGCGAGTTGACGCGCCAGTACGGTATTGTCAGCAGCGCACGTGTGAATCATGAACTCGAGCAGGTGACAGGGATCGTCGAAAAGCCGCGCCCTGAGGATGCGCCGACGACCTTGGCTGTGGTGGGGCGCTATGTGCTCACGCCGCGAATTTTTCATCACTTGCACCGAATCGGCAAAGGAACGGGGGGTGAAATTCAGCTGACCGACGGGATCGCGGCGCTGATCGAGGAAGAGCGTGTGCTGGCCTACCGGTATAAGGGCACGCGCTACGACTGCGGCTCGAAAATCGGATTTTTGCAGGCGACTGTTGCGATGGGGCTTGAGCATCCTGAAGTCAAAGAAGCATTCGCCGAGTATTTGAAAAACCTGAAAGTGCCCTGACCGATGTTGGATCAGCGCGCCCGTGAAATTTTGCAGCAGGCCCAACTGATCTGTCCGGCAGAACAGGTGCAAGTCGCACTGCACAAGGTGGCGGATGAAATCAACGTGGCGCTGGCGGGGCATTTTCCGCTGGTGTTGTCGGTGATGGGGGGCGCGGTGGTGTTTTCCGGGCAACTGTTGCCGCTGCTAAACTTTCCGCTTGATTTCGATTATGTGCACGTGTCTCGTTACGGCGATGCGCGCGCCGGTGGCGCAATGCACTGGAAGGTCGCACCCCATGAATCGGTGAAGGGGCGTGTCGTCTTGCTGGTAGACGATATTCTGGATGAGGGACATACCCTGGCCGCCTTACGTGAACGCGTCATGGCGCTGGGAGCCCGCGCCTGTTACAGCGCGGTATTTGCCGATAAGCAGCATGGCCGGCCTAAACCCGTGGCGGCGGACTTCGTGGGACTTGTTGTGCCGGACCGCTTTGTATTCGGTTATGGCATGGATATTGAAGGGCTGTGGCGAAATTTGCCTGCAGTGTACGCGGTCAGGAATTAGATCCTGAATCCTAATAAGGTGTTTATATGTTGGCAATCATAGGTGGTCGAGGACTGACGGAACTGGCAAATCTGACCATTACCCACAGGCAGGTGATGCGCACGCCGTTTGGTGAGCCGTCCTGTGCATTTTTGTTCGGAACGCTCAATGAACATGAGGTGATTTTTTTGGCACGCCACGGTTACGGGTATACCATCCCGCCGCATCTGGTGAATTATCGCGCCAACCTGTGGGCGTTGCGTGAACAAGGTGTGACTGAAGTTGTTTCGGTGACGACCGTCGGTGGCATCCGTAGCGATCTGACACCCGGACTGCTGGTCGTACCCGATCAGGTTATTGATTACACCCACGGACGCGATTGCACGTTTTTTAGCTCCCGTAATACCAGTTACAAAAATATCGATTTTACCCAGCCCTATGATGCGGCGCTGCGCGCGCGTATTTTGCACAGTGCGGCTCAGGTGCTGCAACCTTGTCTGGATGGCGGTACCTATGCTGCGACGCAGGGGCCACGTCTGGACAGCGTCGCCGAGGTTAATCGCTATGAGCGCGACGGTGCCGATATGGTCGGGATGACCGGCATGCCCGAGGCAGCGCTGGCAAGGGAGTTGGATATGGCTTATGCCTCGATTGCGGTCGTGGTCAATTATGCGGCTGGACGAGGTGACAGTCAGCTGGCCATCAATATGGAGTCGGTGAATGCGACCGCCCGAAGTGCGATGGGGCGGGTGCGCGCAATTTTGGAACGCGTTTGTACGGAAGAGGATGTTTATGGCGATTAGGCCGATATTACGCATGGGGGATGTGCGCCTCAATGAGGTCGCAAAACCGGTGACAGATTTTACCGGGCTGCAAAGTTTGTTGTGCGATATGCAAGATACTATGCAGGCAATGGATGGAGCGGGACTTGCCGCGCCGCAGATTGGTGTCGGGTTGCGTGTGGTGATTTTCGGTGTGCAGGAAAATTCCCGTTATCCGGATGCTGAATTGGTACCCTATACCGTGCTGATTAATCCTGTGGTGACCGCAACCGATGACATGATGGAAGAAGACTGGGAAGGGTGCTTGAGTGTGCCCGGCCTCAGAGGGCGCGTTGCGCGCTATCACGCGATCCGCTATCAGGGCGTGGATGAAAAAGGCTGTCCGATAGACCGCAGCGTCAGCGGTTTTCACGCACGGGTCGTGCAGCACGAATGCGACCATCTCGATGGCGTTTTATATCCGATGCGCATTACCGACCTGCGCCAGTTTGGCTATAAGGACGTATTGTTCCCCAACGCTTCGCAGCAGGACGAATAGCATGGTTGCACATCAGCAATCACGCGTGATGCGCAATCTATTGATTGCACTACTGTTACTGGTCACTGTGTTTGTGATCGGTACGGTCGGTTACCATATTCTGGGCGGCTGGCAGCACTCCTGGGTGGATTGCTTTTATATGACCTTTATCACGATTTCGACCATCGGATTCGGGGAGATCGTCGATGTGTCCTATTACCATTACGGTCGGCTATTTACCGTATTTATTGGCATGTCGGGGATCGGTGTGTTGGGTTATGTGCTCTCGACCTTCACGGCCTTTATGCTCGAGAGTGATATTAATGTGGCCTGGCGGAGTAAAAAAATGCTGAAAAAAATCGCACAATTGCAGAATCACTATATTGTTTGCGGCGTAGGACTTGTGGGTAGAAACGTCGCGCATGAACTCGAATTGACCGGCAGGCCTTTTGTGGTGATTGAAGGTGACATGAAGGTAATCCAGCGTTATTTGGATACACATCCGGAGCAGCTCTACATTCAAGGCGATGCCACCGACAACGATGTGCTGCTCGCGGCCGGTGTGATGAATGCCAAAGGCGTGTTTGCTGTGGCGCATGACGACAGTGCGAATCTGGTGATCAGTTTGAGCGCTAAGCAGCTCAACCCCGCCTTGCGCGTCGTGGCACGCTGCCACGATATGAAAAATGCGGAAAAGACCCGCCGGGTAGGCGCCGATGAAATCATCTCGCCGGATTACAGCGGCGGCTTAAGTCTGGTATCCGCGATGGTACGGCCCAACGTGATGAATTTTCTGGACGATATGTTCAAATCGGACAGCAAGTTACGCATGGAGGAAATACTGATCCCAGAAAATTTGGCGCATCAGCCCTTGCACGTTTTGTACCATGAAAATAAGGATTGCATGGTGCTGGCCATACAGCGCAACGGTGTTTGGCAGTACAACCCTTCATCGAATCATCATCTGCAACAGGGGGATGTGTTGATGGTGATGACGACACCGCAAGGCCGTACGCGGCTGGAACAATTGATACAGGGCGAACTAGGCGTTTAACTGGCGGCGTGACGCGCGCCACTCGCAAAATCGATGACAGGTTCGTCAGTCGTAATCGACGTCCTGTTCCAGTCCTGCATGATAATTTTGAATGTCGGTGACGATGGTTTTGATTCGGGTTTTGGACAGGATTTTTTTGACTAGGGTATTGCGATATTCATCCATGCGTACCGTTAGACTGGGTTGATGTTCTGCGGGTATTTTACTTAAGAATTTCTTCCAGTTTTCATTCACGTCAGGCGCTGATTCGCGAGCGCGGCGTATCAGGTTTTCAATTTCTTTTTGTCCGGTGCGCGCGACAATCCGGCCATCCCCTGTGATGGCAAAAATGACCGCAATGGAAATCACTGCATTGGCATCGAGTTCTTTGTCCTTAACGGGACCGGAAAAATGATTTTTTCGCAGCCATTTTGCGCATTCGATGATGCGCAGGTTCTCGCCTCTGGCCTCAAATTCCCGGCGATAATCCTCATCACCCATCCAGTTGCGATTGGCTTCTGCATGGCACAGCTCAGAGAACAGCGCTTTGATGTTGCGCTGCTGGATGTAGGGATCACTGTCAAAATCAGTGACCATCGTCTGACAGGGCATGAGCGCCAGCGCTTTGATGTGGCGAAATCCCGCCTGAAATACCTGTTCGGCACCCTGCGCTAGCAGAAAATTGAGTTCTGATTCCGCGTTGTGCGGTATTTCAGCCTGACTAAGTCCCAGCGAAATACAGCCCGTTGTCAGGCAGAAGGCCGCCTGCAAGCCCTCTGCCGTGCGCTCATTGGTGAATTTTTTAGCGACCAGCACCGTGATGCCGGATAAGTCCTCGATCAGCGCCTTGGCCTTTTCCTCGGCGTGTTTTCGCTGAGCTAAGGTTTCCAGGGTCGGCAGTAAGTTTGGCCGTCGTGTGATATGGCTGGTTAATTTCATCCGCGTTGCATCCGCCGGATCATGCAAAAATATCTTCGCCCATGCTTGGGCGGTTGCGCTGTTTGCCGCTCACGGGGACTTGTTTGCGCAGGCGGATCAGCAGGGCTTGCGTGCTGCGCGGCGTTGCATATTCGTAGCCATAGCCGTAGCCGTAACCTTCATCCTCTTCGTCAGGTTGTACGTGTAATTGATTTTCACCGGGCTGCCAGTCGGGGAAAAGTTCAAAAAGGACGCGATCCCAGGCGTCAGTATCACTTCTGGCGATGGCCAGTGCGAGTGGAATGATGTCGTGATCTGAAGAGGTTTGGCCTGCCATGTGCGGGCCGCGTGCTTCGATGTCGTTAGCAAGTTCGATGATGTCATCGATGGCGGTCGAGAGCAGGGTGGCAAAGGCCGTGGTCCCCCAGTCGGTTGCGAGCGCTTCATGGATCAGTGCGGTGCGACGGTCCAGATCATCGCTTGCGAAGAGGACGCCGTGTATATGCGCGAACAGCGATTCGGCGAGCATTTCAGGTTCATCTTCGATCTGTTCCACATTCCATACGGCCGGAAAATAGGCCAGACTCTGCGCCCAGGCTTTGGGCGAGATCAGCAAGGTGGCCAGCGACAGTTTTCCGCCATCGAAGGCGGAAAGGTGCATCGAGGCGACTTCCGGTGCCATGGCTTCGAGCACTTCCGATACCGCCAGATCACCGAACTGTTCGGCTGTGTCGTTGAAGGCGTCTTCTGCGTGGTCGGTCGCACCCGAGAGCACCAGTTCTGTGACTTGGCGGCTAAGCGCGGGGTAGTTGATTTTATCCGGCATTTTGCTCTCCATCGAATAAATGGTCGATACCATGACCTGCGGTGAGTTGATCGTCCTCTTCATCGTCGCCGTTCTCGTCTTTTTGCAGCGACTCTAAGGAGTGATCTTCTTCAGTCCAGCGTTTCGGGTTCTTGTACAAAAAGGCGGTGATAATCGCGCGGCGTGCCAACTCGGGGCGGCTAGCGGCGACGGTGATCACCGCGCGACCTGCCGCCTCATCGTTGCAGGCCACCATGCTGAGCACTTTTGCGGTGTCGCCGTGATCGTATTGCTCGCATTGGCTGAACAGGTCGGGTATATCGTTAAAGCTCAGGTGATCGACCAGCGCGAAGGCCAGCAGATTTACGTCATCGATTTCGGAGCCTTTGGCGAATTCATCGATCAGCGATTTGACCACTTTTGCATAGGTCTTACGGTCAGGCGGGTCACCCAGTGTATCTTCGATTTGTACCCCCAGTTCACGCGACTGGTAGGCGAATTCAGCATGTATTTTTTTCATAATTTCGTCATCTTAATGGGCTGAACCTGAGGCGGCTTGTTGATACAGCGCATGCCACAAAGCGGATGCCTCTTCCTCAGGATCAATGATAATTTTGTTGTTGATGCTTTGATTGTATTCCGCTCTTTTTGCCGGATCTGACAGCAAATCGTAGGCGGCCTGAATCGCGTTGAATCGATTTACCGAATTCGGATGCTCATTTCTGTCCGGATGATGCCGCATGGCCAGCGAGCGATAGGCCTTCTTGATTTCATCGCTAGAAGCGGTCGGTGAAATGCCGAGGATAGTGTACAAATTTTCCAATGCAGGCTCCTGTTAAGCGCGCATTCTACGCAGTTGATTCAGGGCAGGCACAATGCCGGCCATGTAAGCTTTAACCTAGAAAAAGCTGTGGTCCACGAACCACACGAAAAACACGAACAGATTCAGATACATATTGTTGTTGATGCTGTCACCTGATAGGTGAATCACTGAATTTATGTAACTTATTGATTCTTTTCGTGATTTTCGTGATTTTTGTGGATTAACAAAGGTTTTTAAGTTTAACGGCTTACCAGTTCCTTGAGTACGAACGGCAGGATGCCGCCTGCGCGGTAATAATCCACTTCGATTGGTGTGTCGATGCGCAGCAGTAAGGGGACTTGCAGGGTCGTGCCATCCTTGCGGGTAATGGTCAGTGTCACGTCCTGCTGCGGTTGCAACACGCCTGCGATGCCGCCGATGTCGAAATGTTCATCGCCTGTCAGGCCCAGACTTGCAACCGAGGTGTCGCCCTTGAATTGCAGCGGCAACACGCCCATACCCACCAGATTGCTGCGGTGGATGCGCTCGTAGGATTTGGCAATCACGGCTTTAACGCCGAGGAGTTGCGTGCCTTTGGCAGCCCAGTCGCGAGAAGAACCCGTGCCGTACTCTTCGCCGGCAAAGATCACGGTGGCAGTTCCCTCATTGATGTAGCTCATCGCCGCATCGTAGATAGCGGTCTGTTCACCCTTATACAGGGTATAGCCGCCCTCAATGCGACTGCCGTCGCTGTTTGCCGGCAGCATCAGATTTTTGACGCGCACGTTGGCGAAGGTGCCGCGCATCATCACTTCGTGATTACCGCGTCGTGAGCCGTAGCTGTTAAAGTCCCGCACGCTTACGCCGTGTTCCTGCAAATATTTGCCGGCCGGCGTCGACGGCCTGAAACTGCCCGCCGGGCTGATGTGGTCGGTTGTCACCGAATCACCGAAGATCGCCAGGGCGCGCGCACCTGAAATGTCACCTGCCACCGGTACGGCTGCATCGAAGAACGGCGGACGGGCGATATAGGTTGAATCATCCCATTGGTACAATTCGCCGGTCGGTGCGGTAATCGCATTCCACAGCGGCAGGTCGCGAGTCAGGTCGGAATACAGTGCGCGGTAGACGGCAGGGTCGGTGGCGAAGTGACTCACGGCTTGAATTTCTTCATTGGTCGGCCAGATGTCTTTCAAGAAGACCGGTTCGCCATTCTTGCCCGTACCCAGCGCTTCGGTATCCAAATCAATGTTCATTTTGCCTGCAATCGCATAGGCGACGACCAGCGGCGGGGAGGCTAAGAAATTAGCCTTGATGTTGGCGTGTATGCGCGCCTCAAAATTGCGGTTGCCTGACAATACGGCTGCTGCGATCAGATCATTTTTGACGATGGTCTCTTCGATATGCGGTTCCAGCGGGCCTGAGTTGCCGATGCAGGTGGTGCAGCCGTAGGCTGCGACACTAAACCCCAGTTGTTCCAGGTAAGGCAGCAGGCCGGCATTGGAAAGATACGCCGTCACAACGCGCGAACCGGGTGCTAAGGTCGTTTTGATATGCTTTTTGACCGACAAGCCCTTTTCAACCGCTTTTTTCGCGAGCAAGCCCGCGGCTAATAACACGCTCGGATTGGAGGTGTTAGTGCAGGACGTGATCGCTGCGATTAAGACGTCACCGTTGCCGATTGCAACGTCATCGTGGCCGGTGGCGAAGCGCTGCGACAGTTTTTCAGCCGGTTGGTTGAAGCCGTTTTGTGCGGTCGGCTTGGAAAATAGCGAGTTGAAGGTGTTCGCCATGGACGACAGTGCGATGCGATCTTGCGGGCGTTTAGGTCCGGCAAGCGAGGGCACTATCGTGGACAGGTCGAGTTCGACGACGTTGCTGTAGTCGATTTGTCCTGCCTGCGGGATGCCGAACAGGCCCTGTGCCTTGAAGTAGGACTCGAAGGCGTCGAGTTCAGCTTCGGTGCGTCCGGTGTTGCGCATGAAATTCACCGTGACCTCATCAACCGGGAAGAAACCCATGGTTGCGCCGTATTCCGGTGCCATGTTGGCGAGGGTGGCGCGATCAGGCAGCGTCAATGATTTCGTGCCGGTGCCGAAGAATTCGACAAACTTGCCGACGACCTTCTGGCTGCGCAGCAGTTCGGTGACGGTCAGCACGAGATCGGTTGCGGTCACACCTTCGCGCAGGCTGCCTGTCAGGTTCACGCCGACCACGTCAGGGGTCAGGAAATAAACCGGTTGACCCAACATGCCGGCTTCCGCCTCAATGCCGCCCACGCCCCAGCCAACCACCCCGATGCCGTTGATCATGGTGGTGTGGGAGTCGGTGCCGACCAGGGTGTCAGGATAGGTTACGCCATCCTTGTGCACGACGCCGCGCGCGAGATATTCGAGATTGACCTGATGCACGATGCCGATGCCAGGGGGTACGACTTTAAAGGTATCGAAGGCCTGCATACCCCATTTCATGAATTTATAGCGTTCGGTGTTGCGCTCGAACTCCATCTCCATGTTGATCTTGAGTGCATCCGGATTGTTATAGCTGTCAATTTGCACCGAGTGATCGACGACCAGATTGACCGGGACTAAGGGTTCGATGATCTTCGGGTCACACCCTTGGGCTGCGGCTGCATCGCGCATCGCGGCCAAATCGGCTAGCAGCGGAACGCCGGTGAAGTCCTGCAGCACGATGCGGGCGACCACGAAGGGAATTTCTTCGGTGCGCGGGGCATTGGGCTGCCAGTTGGCCAGTTCGCGGATATGGGACTCGGCGATTTTCTTGTCGTCGTAATTGCGCAGTACCGCCTCTAACACGATGCGGATGGAGACCGGCAGGCGTGATATTTTGCCGATGCCGGCCGCTTCCAGCGCGGGCAGCGAGTACAGCGTGCCTGTTGCACCGCTGGCAAGGTTGAAAGACGTTCGGGTGTTGAACAAATTATGCGACATGGCAAAGGCTCCGGATACGCGAGATGAAGAGGGGGGTTATGGCAGTCAGGGTTTTTGCCGGCGGAATCAGCCGCCGGATTAAACCAGTGCTATTTGACGGGTGGTGCTTCCTTCTTTGGTTTTTTAACTTCCTTATTCTTGCGTTGTTGACCTTTAGCCATGATGTTTCTCCTTTTAGGTGAACGAATAGTAACTTGGCGCGATTATAGGCGGCTATCGGTCAGATTTCTACACGCGTGCCCATTTCGATGACGCGATTAGTCGGGATTTTGAAGAAATCTGCCGCATTCATCGCATTTTTGGACAGCACCATGAACAGGCGTTCACGCCATTTCATCATGCCTGGGTTAGGCGCTGAGACGATCATTGCGCGGGAAATGAAAAATGAGGTCGTCATCATGTCGAAGGGCAAGCCCCAGGATGAGCAGAGTTCAAGGGCAGCCGGCAAATCCGGTCTTTCCATAAAGCCGTAGAAGACCCTCACGCGGTAAAAATTATTCCCCATCTCATCGACCAGAATGCGGTTGCCCTTGGTGACGTAGGGTTTGTCCTCGACGATGACGGTCAGCAGGATGTTGCGTTCGTGCAGTACCTGATTGTGCTTGAGATTGTGCAGCAAGGAGGAGGGGGCGCCATCGCCGGTACCCGTGAGGAATACCGCAGTGCCGTGTACCCGGCTGACTGTGTCTGAGCTGTCCAGCACGATCTGAATAGGAACTGATTTGCGGGCAATTTCAGCAAACAGCAACTGGCGTCCGCGCTTCCAGGTGGTGAGCACGGTGAAGGAAATGACCGCCATGCCGAGCGGAAACCAGCCGCCTTGCGGGATTTTCATCGCATTGGCAGAAAAATAGGCCAGATCGACGCAAAAAAAGGTGCCGATCAAGATAAACACCAGCGGGGGTGACCAGCGCCAGGCGACCAGCACGAACGCGATCAGTATCGTGTCGATCATCATCGTGCCCGTGACGGCGATGCCGTAAGCGGCGGCGAGATTACTGGAAGTCTGAAAGGTCAGCACTAGAAATACCACTGACAGGTACAGCGTCCAGTTGGTGAGCGGGACGTAAATCTGACCCTGTGCCTTATCTGAGGTTTGACGCACTTCCATGCGCGGCAAAAACCCCATTTGCACCGATTGGCTGGCAACCGAGAAGGCGCCGGAAATGACGGCCTGGGAGGCAATTACGGTGGCGGCGGTCGCAAGCAGTACCATTGGTATCAGTGCCCAAGCGGGGGCTAGCAGGTAGAACGGGTTTTCGATGGCGTGCGGGTTTTGTAGCAGCAGCGCACCCTGACCGAAATAATTTAACACCAGCGCGGGGAGCACGAAGGAGAACCAGGTCAGGCGAATCGGGAATTTTCCGAAGTGACCCATGTCGGTATACAGCGCTTCGCCGCCGGTGACGGCCAGTACCATGGCACCCAATGCCAGAAAGGATACCCAGGGGTCTATGCTTAAGAAATGCCAGGCATAGGCGGGATTGAGTGCCAACAATATATGCGGCGTCTGGGCGATGGAGTTGATGCCGAAGGTCGCAAGACAGGCGAACCAGAAGATCATGATCGGGCCAAAGGCTAAGCCGACGATGCCGGTACCGTGTTTTTGGATGAAGAACAGTGCGGTCAGCACGATCAGGGTGATGGGCAGAATGAAGGTGTTGAACTGCGGCGAGATGACATTCAGCCCTTCGACCGCCGACAAAACCGAAATCGCCGGTGTGATCATACTGTCACCGTAAAACAAGGTGGCTGCAAAGACGCCGAGTACAGTGATGGTCCAGCGGGTTTTTGGACGTTTGGAGGTGAGTTCACTGACCAGTGCCAGCAAGGCCAGGGATCCGCCTTCGCCGCGATTGTCAGCGCGCATGATGACGATCACGTATTTGAGCGAGACCAGCAGCATGATGGTCCAGAACATGACCGACAGCACGCCGAGTATATTCGCTTCAATAACCGGCAGCGCATGGTGGCCGGAAAACGTCTCTTTTAAGGCATACAGTGGACTGGTGCCGATATCGCCATAGACCACACCGATTGCGCCCAGCAGCAAAGTGGGCAGTTTTTGTTTTGTAGCGCTCATTGTTTTCCCTCGTTTTTCTTCTCTGCGGAAGAATAATGCCGCACTCTACACGTGCCGGGTGCGGTAAACAATCGTGTCGTGTTGCGGCTGAAAGACAAAATGACCGCAAGCGGTCATTTTGTCTGGTGTCGGATTGAGTTACTTGCTCAGTGCCGACAGTCTTTCTGCTGCCCTGACGGTATTGGCCACCAGCATCGTGATGGTCATCGGACCCACACCGCCCGGTACCGGCGTGATATAGCCCGCCACGGGTTTTACGCTGGCAAAATCCACGTCGCCGCACAACTTCCCCTCGGCGTTGCGGTTGATGCCCACGTCGATCACCACCGCGCCCGGTTTCACCATATCGCCTGTGATGAAGTTGGCACGCCCGACGGCTGCGACCAGAATATCCGCATCACGGGTGTGTTTGGCCAGATCAACCGTTTTTGAGGTGCAGATGGTTACGGTTGCATTTTTATGCAGCAACAGCAGCGCCATGGGTTTGCCAACGATGTTGCTGCGTCCCACGATTACCGCGTGTTTTCCCTCAATGCTGATGCCAGTTTTCTCCAACATCACCATCACGCCATAAGGCGTGCAGGAGGGGAAGGGCGTCTCGCCCGTCACCAGCGCGCCGACATTTTTTTCATGGAAGCCATCGACATCCTTGTCAGGATTGATCGCTTCGATGACTTTATGCGCATCCAGATGTTTGGGGAGCGGCAGTTGCACCAAAATGCCGTGTATCAGCGGATCGTGATTTAACTTCTCGACCTCAGAGAGCAGTGCCGCTTCCGTCGTATCCGCCGGCAGTTCCACGTGTATCGAGTAAAGGCCCAATTCTGCACAGGCTTTTACTTTGTTGGCCACATACACCTTGGAGGCAGGATCATTTCCTACGATGATGACCGCCATGCCAGGCGTGATGCCGCGTGCGATCAAGGCGTCTGCCCGGACTTTCCACTCGGCACGTACCTGCGTTGCAATGGCCTTGCCGTCAATAATTTGTGCCGTCATTCTTTTCCCGCGATTTCTTTTTTGTAAGCAGCCAGACCATTTATGATTTCATTGTGTGCAGCTTCAACGCCTTCCCAGCCGCGGATTTTCACCCACTTGCCAGGTTCGAGCGCCTTGTACAGTTCGAAGAAGTGCTTGATCTGTTCCAGCGTGATTTTAGGCAGATCTTCGTAGGTCTTGATTTCGTGGTACAGCGGGGTCAGCTTATCTGTTGGTACGGCGATAATCTTTGCATCGTCGCCGCCTTCGTCGCTCATCATCAATACGCCAACAGGGCGGCAGGGGATGATGGCACCGTGTACGATCGGGAAGGGGGTGATGACCAGTACATCGACTGGATCGCCATCGTCGGCGATGGTTTCAGGGATGAAGCCGTAATTACACGGATAGCGCATCAAGGAGCCAATGAAACGATCAACGACCAGCACGCCGGATGCCTTGTCTACTTCATATTTGACAGGATCGGCGTGTTTCGGGATTTCAATGATGACGTTGCATTCGTGGGGTAATTTGTTTCCGGGACGGACGTTCAGCAAGCTCATGGCATCTCCTTGGTGTAAGTTGTAATGAAAAGACGAGACAATTATAAGCGATGCGGCGCAGTCGTGTCGTATTCGGTTAAAATGCAGCCACTATTATTCTAAGGAGACGATGTTATGGCAAAGCAACTTATCGGCAAGATGGTCATCGGACAATCAGGCGGACCTACTGCAGTGATCAATCAATCATTGGTTGGCGCTATTTTGGCCGCTCGCCAGCACGCTTGTATTACCGGCATCTTGGGTGCGCACCACGGTATCGCCGGTATCATGAAGGAAGACTTCATCGATCTGACTACGCAAAGCGTGGAGCAATTAGAGCTTGTCGCAGCAACGCCTGCTGCAGCCTTGGGTTCGGTGCGTTTGAAGCCCGGTCGTGCTGAATGCGAAAAAGTTTTTGAAGTTTTCAAAAAACATGACGTTCGTTACTTTTTCTACGTGGGCGGCAATGATTCTGCAGAAACAGCCCATATCATCGCCGAGATGGCAAAAGAGGCGAATTACGATTTTTGCACCGTGCATATCCCTAAGACTATCGATAACGATCTGAAAGTGACCGATCATTGTCCGGGATTCGCTTCTGCTGCGCGCTTCGTGGCGCTGGCCTTCATGGGGGACGATCGCGATAACAACGCCTTGCCCGGTATTAAGGTTAACGTGGTGATGGGGCGTAGCGCAGGGTTTTTGACCGCTGCCGCAGCCCTTGCGCGTCAGTCTGAAACGGATGGCCCGCATCTGATCTATTTGCCTGAACGCGTGTTCAATGTCGAATCTTTTCAGCAGGACGTGCGTAATGCGGTGGCTAAATTCGGTCGTTGCGTCATCGCGGTGTCAGAAGGGATTACTGATAAGGATGGCAATCCGATTTCAACGAGCGGTGAGCGCGATTCACACGGCAATATTCAACTCTCCGGCAGCGGTGCACTGGGCGATACGCTGGCAGCCCTGGTAAAAGCCGCTTTCCCGGGTGAAAAAGTGCGCGTACGTGCCGATACGTTCGGTTATCTGCAACGTTCTTTCCCGACCATCATCTCTCCGATTGATGCCACTGAGGCGCGTCAAGTGGGCGATTTCGCGGTGAACCATGCGGCGACAACGGGGGCTCCTGGTTCCGTGTCGATACGCCGTCTGTCGAGTGTGCCCTATGCCAGCGAATGCTTCATCACGCCACTGTCCTCTGTTGCGCGTGAAGCGACCGAAATGAAGGACGAATACATCAATGCTGCGGGCAACGACGTGACGCAGGCGTGGCTCGACTATGTCGCGCCACTGGTGGGCGATTTGCCGAAAATTGGCCGTCTGTAATTAACGGATTGTCATAAAGAAGCCGGCCTTGTGCCGGTTTTTTTATGCGTCAGAACTGAGCGTGAATATCATGAACAAAAAAGTATCCGTATTATTTGTCTGCATGGGGAATATTTGCAGATCACCGACCGCTGAGGTGGTATTTCGTCATTACGTCGAGAGCGCCGGGTTGTCGGAGACGATTCTGATCGATTCAGCAGGTACGCATGATTACCATATTGGTCATGCACCGGATCAGAGGTCACAGCAGGCGGCAGCGCAGCGCGGTTACGATATGAGCGGACTGCGCGGGCGGCAGGTAGCATCGCTTGATTTTGAGCGTTTTGATTATGTGCTGGCGATGGATAACGCCAATCTTGCTATTTTGCAGTATCTGGCACCACGCGGATGCAAGAAACAGATCGGATTGTTTTTGGCATTTTCGCGTCATCACAGTCAACGTGAAGTGCCCGATCCTTATTACGGCGGCGCACAAGGATTCGAGTCGGTGTTGGATATGGTGGAAGATGCCGCGCAAGGCTTGTTGCAGCACATCCGATCGAGTGAATGAACGGGTGGTTTGTAGAGGGAAATAAAAAAGCCTCGCAACGCGAGGCTTTTTTATTGACGAGTGACGCTTACGACTTGGGGTTTTGCGTTTCGATTTGAACCAGCGGTTCGTTCTCGACGTAAACTTCAAGCTGACGTGCACGGCGGCGAACGACTGGCTGAGCGCGTTCGACGGGTGCCTCGTTTGAGGCCTTGTTAGGTGCAGTTTCGATTTGCACCAGACCTGTGGACTTAGTTTCAACGGCAACAGCTGTATTGACGACCAGTGCTTCAGCGACAACTGGCGTTGTAACCGGCACTTCAACAGGCGCTGCTGCGACGGGTGCTGCAACCACTTCAACAGGTGCTGCTGCGACGGGTGTTGCAACCGATACGGCAACCGCGACAACAGGTGCAGCCATACCGGCCGGCATCGCGAGGTATTCGGTCGGCTTGACGTTGTCCTGAGACTGAACGGCTGTCAATGCGCTGCCCTCTGTTGAAACTGCGTTCTCAGAACCCGGCGTCACTTCACGTTTTTCGCGTTCACGGCGACCACCACGACGTCCTCTGCGACGTGCGCTGCTCTTCTCCGTTTTTTCAGCTTCTGTTTCACCTTCAGCAGCGAGGGTTTCGATCACTGGCTTTTCTTCTGCCGGGCGCTGTTCAGGTGCTACTTTTGGCGGACGCGGAGGACGTGGAGGACGTGGTTGTCTGACTTCTGCGGGTGCGGCCGATTTCTCAGTCGATTTTTCTGCAGATTTTTCAGTCGCCTGAGCCGCATTGCGTTCAGGATTACGTTCGCGACGCTTACGGCCTTCGTTGCGATCCGGACGGTCACCGCGTTCAGGTCTATCATTACGACCGCGCGGAGGGCGGCTAACGGCTGGCGTTTCTTTTTCAGGTTCAGCAGCAACCAGTGATTTGAACCAGCCGCCGATTTGACTGAGCAGGCCGGGAGTCGGTGCAGGTTCAGCTTTGACAGGGGCGGTCGGTGCCGGTGCGACGGGTGTGATGCCCTTGACGGCGGCTTGTACACGTACGCCTTTTTGCGGTTCTTGATCGGCCTTGTTTTCTTCCGGTTTTTCTACCAGTGTGTAACTAGGCTGAGCATCGCCCGCCAATTCGTCTTGACGCAGACGGTTGATGGTGTAGTTCGGCGTTTCTAAGTGTGGATTCGGGATCAGCGTGATCGGCACGCGCAGGCGCGATTCGATGCGGTGCAGGTCGCCGCGCTTCTCATTGAGCAGGAAGGTCGCAACATCGACCGGTACTTGAGCGTGTATCGCCGCGCTGCTGTCCTTCATTGCTTCTTCTTGAATGATACGCAGGATGTGCAAGGCGGAGGATTCGGTACCGCGGATGTGGCCAATACCGCTGCAACGCGGGCAGGTGATGTAGTTGCTCTCACCTAATGAAGGTTGCAGGCGCTGACGGGACAATTCCAGCAGGCCGAAGCGTGAAATCTTGGCCGTTTGTACGCGGGCACGGTCAAAACGCAGCGAGTCACGCAGACGGTTTTCCACGTCGCGCTGGTTCTTGCTGTTTTCCATGTCGATAAAGTCGATCACAATCAAACCGCCCAGATCGCGCAGGCGCATCTGGCGGGCGATTTCTTCGGCCGCTTCCAGATTGGTATTGAAGGCAGTCGCTTCAATGTCCGACCCTTTGGTGGCGCGTGCCGAGTTGATGTCGATGGCGGTGAGCGCTTCGGTGTGATCGATGACGATCGCGCCGCCTGAGGGCAGACGCACTTCGCGTGAATGAGCGGACTCAATCTGATGTTCGATCTGGAAGCGTGAGAATAAAGGCACGTCGTCCACATAACGCTTGATGCGATTGACGTTGTCCGGCATCACGGTGCTCATGAAGGCATGCGCCTGTTGATACACTTCATCGGTGTCGATCAGAATTTCGCCGATTTCCGGATTGAAGTAGTCGCGGATGGCACGAACCACTAAGGAGCTTTCCAGATAGATCAGCGAAGGCGCTTTTTCCGATTTTGCTGCATCGGCAATTGCTGTCCACAGTTGGTTCAGGTAATTCAGATCCCACTGCAGCTCTTCTTCGTTGCGCCCGATGCCGGCTGTGCGCGCGATGATGCTCATGCCATCCGGCACTTCCAGATTGGATAGCACTTCACGCAATTCAGCGCGTTCGTCCCCCTCAATGCGGCGCGATACGCCACCGCCATTGGGGTTGTTTGGCATCAATACGATGTAGCGGCCTGCCAGACTGATGTAGGTGGTCAGGGCTGCACCCTTGTTGCCACGCTCATCTTTTTCGATCTGAACCAGCAGTTCCTGGCCTTCGCGCAGTGCTTCTTTGATGGACGGACGGGGGCCGCAGCCGGGTTGATGGAATTGAGGCGCAACTTCCTTGAAAGGCAAAAAGCCGTGGCGGTTGCCGCCGTATTCGACGAAACAGGCTTCTAAGCTCGGCTCAATGCGGGTGATGACAGCCTGATAGATATTGCTCTTGCGTTGTTCTTTGCCGGCAATTTCAATGTCGAGGTCAATTAACTTTTGACCGTCAACAATGGCGACACGGAGTTCTTCCGGTTGTGTCGCATTGAATAACATGCGTTTCATTTTTATTTTTCTCCCGCGCTCGAACACGGGCAAGACTCAAACTCGCGCAGATTAAGCGTGAGAGAGGAGCAGCTGACAGCGTTGGTTACACAAACGGTTGGTCAAATGGATTCTCTAAATTTGGTCAAAAATGTTTTGGGCATCAAGGCATTCGCTGCAATACGTTGGGGAGGATTCCTGGAATTTTGCAGTGCGGCATGCGGCACCTGCAAATTTCTGGCTCAACCAGCTACGTATTGCAACTCGTCTGCCCCGTTGCGGAATTCACAGGTGCTTTGAGCGCGTAAATCAATTACTATCGCTGCTGGTTCCGGTGAGCGATATTAACCGGGTTGCGGTTGGCGGGGGGCGCAGGGCGCCTGTGCCAACAATCTGATATTTTTCCCAGGAAAAATTCAGGAATTATCGGCGGGAATGTATCCCAAACTTACCCGATCCAAAACGCGCGAACGGCGAAGTATAAGCATAATGAATAGTTTAAGCAAAGAATCTGTCACATTCCTCACTATCGATGAAAGCGGCGAAGAGCAGCGCATCGATAACTTCTTGTTTCGTCACTTAAAAGGCGTGCCAAAAAGCCACGTCTATCGCATTTTGCGCGGTGAAGTTCGTGTGAACAAGAAGCGCGTGGATCAGACGTATCGTCTCAAGTTAGGCGACCTGTTGCGCATTCCGCCGGTGCGCGTTGCGCAAAAACAGGAGGTGGCCGAGGTCTATATCCCGGCGCTGGAATTGCCGATTATTTATGAGGACGATGCGCTGGTCATCATCAATAAACCGTCAGGGTTGGCCGTTCACGGCGGCAGCGGGGTGAGCTTCGGCGTGATCGAGCAGATGCGCCGTGCGCGCCCGCAAGCCAAATTTCTCGAACTGGTGCACAGACTGGATCGTGAGACCTCGGGCGTTTTGTTGCTGGCGAAAAAGCGCTCCGCGCTCACCGCGATGCACGAAATCATGCGGGAAGGGGTGAGCGATAAGCGTTATTTGACGCTGGTGCTGGGGCAATGGCATAACGTTAAACAGCACGTCAAACTGCCGCTGTTCAAGTTCGATACCCCGCAAGGCGAGAAACGTGTGATGGTGCGAGAGGGGGGGCAAGCCTCACACACGATTTTCAGCCTGCAAAAAAACTGGCCCGGATACAGTCTGCTCGAAGCACAGTTAAAGACCGGCCGTACTCATCAGATTCGCGTACATCTGTCGCATTTGGGGTTCCCGATTGCCGGAGATGATAAATATGGTGATTTTGCCCGCAACCGTGAATTGATGAAGACTGGCTTAAAACGCATGTTCTTGCATGCGCACAGCATCTCATTTGCGCATCCGCTCACCGGCGAGCCGATGCACATTAGCGCACCGCTGCCCGTTGAACTGGCGAGTTTTATTGCTAAATTGGATGCGCTGGAGACGGCGAAATAGGCTCTTTGAAGAGCTCAGTTAAAATAAGACGGTAGATTGTCCCTTCATTTTTAACAGGTTCAGCCGATAACAGTCAGGTATGAGTCACTGTTGTTTAGGAGGAACTATGTCGTATTTGTCGAATTTGCCGCGTGAACTGCGCTTCAGGGGCGAGCGGAGCTTGCAAGAGGCCGTAGACGTCAGGCTGGGCAGTCAGCAGCGATACCGCAATCACTTTGTCGCTGTGACTCAGAAGTCGGTTGAAACACGACCGGCTGTGGTTCAAGGTAATGGCAGACTCGCGCCGGCGGGTGACAGGCGGAAGGTTTGTCAGCGTATTGTGCGCAAACCGGTGCTGGTCGATTTTCGCTCAGGTATTCATCGTCGTTGTCGAAATTCGCGTGGGGACGATATGGTTGAGCATATCAGCGTGAGTGCATAACACCTTACGGTCACCGCACGACTGAGTTCTTTATGCATCAATTCGTTCTGGCACATTTCAACTCTTTGGTTTTGCGGCATAACCCATTACACTGTCGGCGTCCCATTTTTCTGCTTTTCCCAAAATTTACTATTTGAAAGTTACTCGATGCACGCTGTCCATGATGTTGATGCACTTATATTACTTGCCATAGCGATCTCCTCAAAAAGACGTCCGGCTCAATTGGCCGAGATTATTGCGGCGAACGATTTGATACACGGTTCCGTTTCTTTAAAGTCAGAATTGACGGCTGCTTTTAAAAACCTTTCCTCGCGCGGTCTGATTGCTCAAGTGGATGACGGCTACACGCTGACGCCGGTTGGGTTGACGATTATGTCAGCCGGGCGCAAGAAAGCCGATAACGAGGAGCGTCTGCACGGCCTCAAAGCGGCCATTTCTGCCTACAATTTAAAGAGCGATCATCCGGTTATTCAGTTAACAGATGAACAGATGGCCGCTGCCATGCATGCGCATGAAGCCGCTAAGGCGCTGGCGGTAAAAAATATGCTGGTTCCTAAGCCTAAACCCGTCGTTGATGCCAAGCGACCGTTGCGCCGCAAACCTATGCCATCACGCCGCAAGTTTTGAGCTGTGAGGGCATGAAGTTCAAAAACAAACACGTTAAAAAAATCGCACGTACCGTTAGTCGTCAGTTCGAACAGTTGTGGTCGGCGACATTTGATGCCGGCAAACCCTATTTGACTGAGCGCGACGGGGTACTCGCGCTTAATTTTGATGCCATGTCGGTGCAAAGCGAGATGTATGTCGACAGGCCCGATGAGCTGGTGATTTCGTATACACGGGCGATGATGAGTTTTCTGTTGCTCAATCCAGCTCCCCGGCGCATCGCGATGATAGGCCTGGGCGGCGGCTCTATTGCCAAGTATTGTTATCGATATTTACCCGCTGCCGAAATTAAAGTCATCGAAATCAGTCCTGAAGTGATCGCGTTACGCGATGCATTCTTGATTCCTGCGGACGATACGCGTTTTTGTGTGTTAGCAGACGACGGGGCGCGCTGGGTCGTGGATACGACCTTTCAGCCTGAGGTATTGATCGTCGATGGATTCGATACGGAGGGCTTGCCTGCGGCCTTACGAAGTCAGCGCTTTTACGATGATTGTTTCGTGGCGGTAGCTGATAGCGGGATACTGGTTGTTAATCTATGGGGCGGATATCCGAATTATGAGCTCTATCTGGCGCGCATCTGCAACAGTTTTGCCGGGCGCGTCCTGGTACTCGACTCAGATGACGGTTTTAATAAAATTATCCTTGCCGTGAAAAACGGGGTATTCCCGCCGTTGCGCTCTTCCATCAAGCAGCATGCGGCTACGCTTGATTTGACACATGCGCTGAATTTTCAGGTGAAATCCAACCGATTAATTGACGCGCTGACCGTGTTTGCTGCTGGTGGACGCTAGGCTTCATCTGCTATAAATCGTGCCCCGCGCAACGGTAGGTCCGGCACGCTATTTTTAATCAGATGTCCTCTGAACGGGTGGCTAATTTAGCCTGAACGGTGGCAATTTTGTGCGAGTGTCTGGTCATCAGAGGCTGAATCCAGTAAAGTGCAGTTCCTAACCTTAACAAAAAGAGCAATAACATGAGTGCAAAAGGCCAGCAGTTGCAAGATCCCTTTCTTAACGCCCTGCGTCGCGAACACGTTCAGGTCGCCATTTATCTGGTTAACGGTATTAAATTGCAAGGTCAGGTCGAGTCCTTTGATCAATACGTGGTACTTCTGAAAAATAATTCAGTCGTCCAGATGGTCTATAAGCACGCTATTTCCACAATCGTGCCGGCACGTGCCGTAAATATCGCTTTTGACGATACTGACGCGTAAGCATGCAGCAAACATCTGAAGGTACCCAGGCGGCGATACTGGTCAGTATAGACTTGGGTGGCGCTGACTATCGTGAAAGTCTGGCGGAATTGCGTCTTTTGGCCGAAACGGCCGGCGTGCGCACGCTGGCGACGTTTGAGGCTAAGCGCATCCGTCCGGATGCCGCATTATTTGCCGGCAGCGGAAAAGTGGCTGAAATCGCCGAGATGGTTGAATTAAAAGAAGTGCCTCTGGTTATTTTTAATCACGACTTATCGCCCGCGCAGATGCGTAATCTGACCGCAAGGCTGGGAACGCGCGTGATTGATCGTACCATGCTGATTCTGGATATTTTCGCACAGCGCGCGCAAAGCCATGAAGGCAAGGTGCAGGTGGAGTTGGCACAGCTAAAATATATGGCGACGCGTCTGGTCGGGCTCAATACCGACATGGGGCAGCAGAAATTTGCCGTGGGCGCGCGCGGGCCGGGTGAGACTCAGTTGGAACTCGACAGACGTAAACTCGACAAGCGTGTGCATCTACTCAAAGAGCGGCTGGAAAAACTCAAAGCGCAACGCGACGTGATGCGCCGTTCACGCAATCGTTCAGGCGTGTTCTCGGTGTCTATTGTCGGCTACACCAATGCGGGTAAGTCGACGTTGTTCAATCGTCTTACCAAGGCTAACGTGTATGTGGCGAATCAGCTTTTCGCAACGCTTGATACCACGTCACGCAAAATGTATTCTGAAGGCGCCGGAGAGATCGTGGTGTCTGATACGGTCGGGTTTATCAGGCATTTGCCGCATGGCCTGGTAGCGGCTTTTCGCAGCACGCTGGAGGAGACGATACAGGCCGATCTGCTGCTTCATGTGGTGGATGCGAGCAACCCCAATCGCGACGATCAAATCGCCGAGGTCAACAAGGTGTTGAAGGAAATCGATGCGGGGGATATTCCTCAGTTGATGGTGTATAACAAAGTCGATCTGACCGAGATGCCTGCCGGTGTGGAGCGGGACGATTGTGATAGAATCGCCCGCGTTTTTCTGAGCGCGGTAAGCGGCGCCGGTATGGATGATTTACGCCTTGCGCTGACAGCCGCCAAGGATGCAAAACTGGTTGTGGAACAGACTGAAAATCAAATTAAACAAGCGAGAAATTTGCCATGGGATTGAATGACCCGCAATGGGGTAATAATAAGAATAACAGCGGACCTCCCGATTTGGAGGAGTTGTTGCGCAAGCTCAAAGCACAGGTTGCGATTCTGCTGGGCGACAAGGGCGGGTCGAATAAAGGCAGCAGTGGCGGCAATATGCCGAAACTGAGCAGCGGGGGAGTGGGCTTGTTAGCCGTGATCGCCGTGCTGATCTGGCTGGGTAGCGGCTTTTACATCGTGGACGCGAGTCAGCGCGGCGTGGTCTTACGCTTCGGTAAACAAGTGGATGTCACGATGGCCGGTCCTCGCTGGCATATGCCGTATCCGGTTGAAACGGTCGAACTGGTCAATTTGAGTCAGGTGCGTACGGTTGAAGTCGGCTATCGCGAAAACGTTAAGAACAAGGTTGCCAAAGAGTCGCTGATGCTGACCGACGATGAAAATATCATCGACATTCAGTTCGCGGTGCAATATTTCCTGCGTGATCCAGCCGAGTATTTGTTCAATAACCGGAACTCGGATGAAAACGTGCGTCAGGCGGCAGAAACAGCGATACGCGAAGTGGTCGGCAAAAACAAGATGGACTTTGTTTTGTATGAAGGACGCGAGGCGGTCGCCGCAAATGCAACCAAATTGATTCAGGAAATTCTGGATCGCTATAAGTCGGGTATCGTGATCAGTAAATTGACCATGCAAAATGCGCAGCCGCCTGAACAAGTGCAAGCGGCTTTTGATGATGCGGTCAAGGCGGGGCAGGATCGCGAGCGGCAAAAAAATGAAGGTCAGGCCTATGCTAATGACGTCGTGCCGCGCGCAAAAGGAACGGCTGCGCGTCTGATACAGGAATCTGAAGGCTACAAGCAAAGCGTGATCGCCAATGCTGAGGGTGATGCGAGTCGCTTCAAGCAGATTCTGGTGGAATACGAGAAAGCGCCTGCCGTGACGCGTGACCGGATGTATCTGGACATGATGTCGCAGGTGATGGGCAATATCAGCAAGGTGATGGTTGATCAGAAGAACGGCAACAGTTTGCTGTATCTGCCGCTCGACAAGCTGATCGAATCGAGCCGCACTACGGGGGCTGCCGTCGATGTGCCGGCTGTCCCTAAGACTGATCCTGTGACGTCACAGGGAAATGACAACAATGCCGCACAGCGTGCACGCGATTCGCTGTTGAGTCGCGACCGGGAGGCCCGCTAATGAAAACCAATGTCGCTAATATCCTGATCGGTGCGGTACTCGTACTGATCGTATTGAGCCTGAGCCTGTTTATCGTCGATCAGCGCCAGACGGTCATCGTGTTTCAGTTGGGTGAAATGGTCAGCGTCAAGACCGAACCCGGCCTGCACTTTAAGATTCCGCTGGTGCAGAACGTGCGTTATTTTGATTCGCGTATCCTGACGCTGGATACGGGGGAGCCTGAGCGCTTCATTACGGCTGAGAAGAAAAACGTAATGGTCGATTCCTTCGTCAAATGGCGCATCGTCGATGTCAAGCAGTATTACATCAGCGTGGGCGGTGATGAAGTGCGCGCCAATACCCGTTTGAAGCAGACGGTCAATTCGAGCATGCGCGAAGAATTTGGTAAGCGCACCATCCACGAAGTGGTGTCCGGAGAGCGCGAGGAAATCATGAACGTGCTGCGCACCAAGGCAGATCTCGATGCGCGTAAAATCGGCGTTCAGGTGCTCGATGTGCGTCTCAAACGCGTGGACTTCCCCTCTGAAATCAGCGATTCCGTTTATCGCCGTATGGATGCGGAGCGTAAACGTGTAGCCAACGAGTTACGTGCTTCAGGCGCTGCGGACGGTGAAAAGATCAAGGCAGATGCGGACAAGCAGCGCGAAGTGATCCTGGCCGAAGCGTATCGCGATGCGCAAAGCACCAAGGGTGAGGGCGATGCGAAGGCTTCTTCAATTTACGCTGCGGCCTTTGGCCGGAATGCCGAGTTCTACTCTTTCTACCGCAGTCTGGAAGCCTACAAGCAAAGCTTCAAGAACAAGAGCGATGTGATGGTGATGGATCCGAGTTCCGCGTTTTTCAAGTACCTGAAGAGTTCGGGTAAAGCCGGCAAGTAAGTTTTCGGACTTTGCATCGGATCAGATTAAATAGCGAGTTTATTAAATAATGCAAAATTGGTTACTACCTGAATATATACAAGACATGCTGCCGGACGAAGCGTGGCGTGTCGAAAAAATGCGTGCTCAAGTCCTTGATTTATTGAGAAAATCAGGTTATCAGCTGGTCGCGCCACCCTTGCTCGAATATGAAGAGTCGTTGTTGATTGCTGATAGCGCCGACATGGATCTGCGTACGTTCAAACTGGTGGATCAGCTAAGCGGCCGTACACTGGCATTGCGCGCCGATATCACCCCGCAAGTGGCGCGTATTGATGCGCATTTGCTCAACCGTCAGGGCGTGGCGCGTCTGTGCTATGCCGGCAGCGTGCTGCATACCATCCCGGCGGGCCTTAATCGTACCCGCGAGTTGTTGCAGATCGGTGCTGAGTTGTACGGTCATGGCGGTATTGAGAGCGATCTGGAAATCCAGCAGTTGATGCTGCAGGCGTTGGCGCTCATCGGTGTCGAGCAGGTGCATCTGGATCTGGGCCATGTGGGCGTGTTTCGCGCGCTGGTCCAACACGCTCAATTGAGTAAAGCGCTCGAAAACGAGCTGTTCGCCGCTTTGCAAAGCAAGGACAGCACAAGTTTGCAGGCGCTGACAGAAAATCTGGACGGCGTACTGCGCAGTGCGTTGCGGGTGCTGCCCACACTTTATGGTCGTTGCGATGACGTGCTGGCGCGGGCGCGCAAGTCTTTGCCAGATTATCCTGAGGTGTCTGCTGCATTGAGTGATTTGCAAACGGTTTCGGCAAAATTGCAGGGCGCGGTGACCAGCGTCGGCATCGATCTGGCTGATCTGCGCGGTTACCATTACCACAGCGGTATGGTTTTTGCGGCCTATCATGCAGGCAGTCACGATGCGATTGCGCTGGGTGGACGTTACGATGATCTGGGTAAGAGCTTTGGACGGGCTCGGGCGGCAACCGGCTTTAGCATGGATTTGCGCCTGTTGTATCGGCTGCTGCCGGCCCAAACTGCACAAGCTGGCATCGGTGCACCGCATCTTGATGATGCCGATCTGGCCTGTGAAATTGCAAAATTGCGTGCCTCGGGCGAGATGGTTGTTGTTAGTTTGCCGGGCAGTATTGAGTATCAGGGCGAGTCGTCGTGCAATCGTGAACTTGTTTTTAAAGGCGACATCTGGCAAGTCGTCACGATGGGCAGTTAACAATTTTGAATTACTTTTATTGAAAGCTTCGTAATGGCTAATAACGTCGTAGTAATTGGTACCCAATGGGGTGATGAAGGCAAGGGCAAGATCGTCGACTGGTTGACCGATCACGCGCAGGGTGTTGTGCGTTTTCAGGGCGGTCACAACGCAGGCCATACGCTGGTGATAAACGGCAAGAAGACGGTGCTGCACCTGATTCCGTCGGGTATTCTGCGCGAGGGTGTGACGTGCTACATCGGCAACGGTGTGGTGCTCTCGCCTCAGGCGCTGCTCAAAGAAATGGACGAACTGCAGGCGGCTGGCATTGATGTGTACGGGCGACTAAAAGTATCGGAAGCATGTCCTTTGATACTCCCGTATCACGAAGCGATCGACAAGGCGCGTGAACTGGCCAAGGGCGATGCGAAGATCGGTACGACGGGGCGCGGTATCGGCCCTGCCTACGAGGACAAGGTTGCGCGCCGCGCAATTCGCTTGCAGGATATTTTTTACCGCGAGCGGTTTGCGGCGAAACTGGGTGAAGTGCTCGATTACCATAACTTCGTGCTGAAGAATTACTTCAATGCGCCGACGGTCGATTTTCAGAAAACGCTGGACGATACGCTGGCATTGGCCGAACGCATCAAGCCGCTGGTGATGGATGTGCCGCGTGCCTTGTATGAAGCCAATAAGGCGGGGCAGGGGCTGTTGTTTGAAGGCGCGCAAGGGGCGTTGCTGGATATCGATCACGGTACCTATCCGTTTGTAACCTCAAGTAACTGTATTGCAGGCGCTGCCTGTGCCGGCGCCGGTGTCGGGCCTCAGATGCTCAACTACGTGCTGGGGATTACCAAGGCTTACACCACGCGTGTGGGTTCCGGTCCTTTTCCGACGGAATTGTACGATGCGGTCGATAAGTGTGATCCAGTCGGTGAAGGCCTGGCTCGTCGCGGTCATGAATTCGGTTCAACGACGGGCCGTGCGCGCCGTTGCGGCTGGTTCGATGCGGCAGCCCTCAAACGCTCGATTCAGATCAACGGTGTATCAGGGTTGTGTATTACCAAGCTCGATGTGATGGATGGTATGGAAACGGTACGTCTGGGTGTGGCTTATCGCTTTAATGGTGTGGATAGCGATATTCTGCCGGTTGGCGCTGATGCGCTAGCTGACTGTCAGGTCGTGTATGAAGAGATGCCGGGCTGGAGTGAGAGTACGCTTGGCATTCAGCAGTATGACGCGTTGCCGCTGGCGGCACGTAACTATCTGGCGCGTATCGCAGAGGTTTGCGGCGTGCCTGTGGATATGGTGTCAACTGGTCCTGATCGCGACGAAACCATCGTACTGCGTCATCCGTTTGAGTAATGCGGTATTGATGATGCAGTCTGTATTACCGCTGGCGTTCGACCGGGCAAGTCGTCGGGTTGATACGTTGTGCGGATTAACGCCTCGTTCGACTTTGGCTGTTAAGCCGCAAAGTCTGACAGGCAACGAAAAAAACGTGGCGCGAGTGCGCCACGTTTTTGTTTTATCGGTAACCGTAGTGCGTATTTTTTGGTCGTTTTGTTTATTCTGCACGAAAAAAAATAGCCAGCTTGCGCTGACTATTTCTAGTTTCTGGTGCCCAGAAGAGTCCCGGTCACACAGGCGCGACCCCGGCATCCGTAGTACCGGATGCCATTCGAGTCCTGTCGTAAAGCAAGCAGTTGCTTTACTTTCTGAGCTCAAAAGAAAAGGCCAGCTTGCGCTGGCCTTACTTATCTGGTGCCCAGAAGAGGACTC
>SESH01067893.1_pt1 | contig 56772 bp, 45 predicted proteins | sample 3171561 | NCBI WGS metagenome assembly SESH01 (sample SAMN10866947, study PRJNA518727) | freshwater metagenome | biome: subpolar coniferous forest; feature: holomictic lake; material: water; isolation source: holomictic Lake 442 2011 16.5 m and 2014 13 m | place: Canada: near Kenora, Ontario
TCGCAAGAAGTTCTGCAAGTTCACTGCAGACGACGTCGACCAGATCGATTACAAGGATCTGGCTACGCTGAAGAACTACATCACCGAGACTGGCAAGATCGTGCCGAGCCGGATTACCGGCACGCGCTCGTTCTACCAGCGGCAGCTGGCCGAAGCGGTCAAGCGGGCGCGCTTCCTGGCGCTGCTGCCGTATACCGACCAGCATTGAGTGTTCGCCGCGCGGGCCAAGGCCCGCGCGGTGTTCCCCATGCACAGTTTGGCTGAATGGTTGACGGCCTCCCGGGCCCGCGCCTTCATCGGCTCGGGCTTGTTGGCTTTCCTCGCGTTGCTCGTGCCGTTCTGCACGTGGTTGCCGGGGGCGTTCGTGGTGCTGCTGGCACTGCGCCAGGGCCAGCCGTTGGCCGACTGGGTCGCGGCCGTTGTGGCCGGCGGCACGTTCGCCTGGGGCGTGGTGCAGGCGGGCGCAGGGCCGTTGCCGGCGCTGCTGGTCAGCCTTGCGCTGGTGCTGCCGCCGCTGCTGATCGGCCGGCTGCTGCGGCGGGGAGGGTCGCTGAACCTCGGGTTCCAGCTGGCCACTCTCGCGGCGCTGGGGCTGCTGGTGGTGGTTTACGCGGTGCTCGCGGATCCGCCGGGTATCTGGCGGCCGATGCTGGAAAAGCTCGCCGCCGAGCTGGACCGGGTCGGGGTGGTGATGCAGAACGTGGGATCGGGGCGCCGTCCGCAGGACAGTGACCTGATTCAGGCCTCGGCGGCTCGCATGTGGGGTGTCGTGGCGTGGGTGGTCCTCTTGAACACGATGGTGGCCGTGTTTGTTGGGGCCGCGGTGATGGGGGTTCTGGAGCGCGTCGCGCGCCTCGGGCCTGCGTTTCGTGAGCTGAAGGCCGGCCGTACGCTGGCTGTGGTCGCGATCGTGGTGACCTTGGCGGCTACGGTGTTTCACTGGAGCCTGGCCGCGGATGCTGCCTTTGTTTTCCTTGGTGCGTTCGTGCTGCAGGGCCTGTCGGTGCTGCACTCGGCGCGCGCGGCACTCGGCATCAGCGGCTTTTGGCTGGTGGCGACGTACCTGATGCTGTTTTGGCCGTTCTGGCCCTATACGACGGTGTTCGTGCAGGGCGGGCTGGCGATTTTTGGGTTTATGGATAACTGGGTCCCTCTGCGGGAGCGCTTTCGGGCGCGACCGGGCGGTGGCCCGAGCGGCGAAGCCTGACGGCCTCGCTATCGTTTTTGGTAAGTGTAAGAGTCATATAGGTGCTTCCATGGAAGTGATCCTCCTGAAGAAAGTTGCCAACCTTGGCAGCATCGGCGACCGCGTCAGCGTCAAGTCCGGCTACGGCCGTAACTTCCTGCTGCCGACCGGCCGCGCCACGCTGGCAACCGCCGGCAACGTCACGAAGTTCGAGGCGCAGCGTTCCGAGTTCGAGAAAAAGGCCGCTCAGGACCTCTCGGATGCGGAGAGCCGTTCCATCGCGCTGAAGGACTACAAGCTGTCGATTGCCGCGAAGGCCGGTAGCGAAGGCAAGCTGTTCGGTTCGATCGGCACCGGCGACGTCGCCGAGGCGCTGACCGCGGCGGGTTATCCGGTCGTGCGTGCGGAAGTCCGCATGCCGAACGGCCCGATCCGCATGGTCGGTGAGACCGCGCTGCAGCTGCACCTGCACACCGACGTCAACGTCGACATCACTGTCACGGTCGTCGCGGAGGCCTAACGGCCCGGCCGCGGCCCGGATCCTTCACCGGATCCGGTCCCGCGGGACTCCGCTCGGGGTAGAATCGGTTCGCATTAAGTGGATCGTTCGACCCCGAGGTATGTGATGGCGTACAGCGACTCTTCACGCAGGTCGGTCGATGCTATCGACGGTCTGCGGCTGCCGCCCCATTCGGTAGAGGCAGAGCAGGCCGTGCTCGGCGGGCTCATGCTGGACGCCAGCGCCTGGGATGGCGTGGCCGACCTCATCCAGAGCCAAGACTTCTATCGCCGCGATCACCAGCTGATCTTTGCAGCGATCGCTGAGCTGGTGCAGGCGAACAGCCCCTGCGACGCGGTAACCGTGTCGGAGGTGCTGGGTAACAAGGGCATCGTCGACGACGTCGGCGGTCTTGCCTATCTGGCGCGCCTGACGCGCGACACTCCCAGTGCTGCCAACGTTCGCGCCTACGCGTCGATCGTTCGCGACTACGCGCTGCTGCGCCAACTCGTGCACGCCGGCGGCGAGATCGCCGCGTCCGCCCTCGATACGCAGGGTCGAGCGCCGGGCGAGCTGGTCGAGGAGGCCGAGCGGCTGGTGTTTGCCATCGCCGAGCGCGGCACGCGCACCCGGGCGGGCTTCCAGGAAATTCGCGACGTCCTGCCCGCGACGATCGATCGAATCGACATGCTGCACCAGAACCCTGGTGCGTTCACCGGCGTCTCTACCGGTTACACCGAGCTTGATCGCATGACCACCGGCCTGCAGGCGGGTGACCTTGTGATTATTGCCGGCCGACCATCGATGGGCAAGACGACGCTGGCGGTGAACATCGCTGAGAACGCTGCGATCGACCGCAAGGTGCCGACCGCCATTTTCTCAATGGAAATGTCCGCTGAGCAGCTCAGCCTGCGCATGATCTCCTCGCTCGGTCGCGTCAGCCAGAGTCATCTGCGCACCGGCGCGCTGTCACCCGAGGACTGGCCGCGGATCACGAGCGCGACCGAGGTGCTCTCGCAAGCGCCAATCTACATCGACGAGACTGCCGGCCTGACGCCCACCGAGATTCGTGCGCGGGCACGGCGCCTCAAGCGCGAGAAGGGGCTGGGACTCATTGTCATCGACTACCTGCAGCTGATGACGGTCGCTGGCAACAAGGAAAATCGTGCGACGGAGATCTCCGAGATCTCACGCTCGCTGAAGGCCCTCGCCAAGGAGCTGCAGTGTCCGGTGATCGCGCTGTCGCAGCTCAATCGAAGCGTCGAGCAGCGCGTCGAGAAGAAGCCGGTGATGAGCGATCTGCGCGAGTGCGTGACCGGCGATACGCTGGTTTGTCTCGTGGACGGGCGCCGACTGCCGATTCGCCAGCTGGTCGGCCAGACCCCCCAGGTATGGGCGATGAACGAACAGCAGAAGCTGGTGGCGGCGACGTCGGATCTCGTCTGGTCAGTGGGCAGCAAGCCCGTGTTCCGGGTAAGCCTCGCCAGTGGCCGAACGATTCGCGCAACGGCGGAGCACCGGCTGTACGCCGCTGCCGGCTGGCGGACAGTGGGTGAGCTGGGCGCCGGTGACCGGCTCGCGCTGGCGCGGCGCGTGCCGGCGGCCGTGGCGCCACTAGCATGGTCGGAACACGAACTCGTCCTGCTTGGGCAGCTGGTGGGTGAGGGCAGTTACCTGACGCATCAGTCGCTGCGCTACACGACTGTAGCGGAGGACAACAGCGAGGCGGTGAGGGTTGCTGCGCAGGCCATGGGCAGTACCGTCAGTCGGCGCGCAGGCCGCGGCCAGTGGCACCAGCTCGTGATTGCCGGTAATGGCAACCGCTGGCATCCCGCAGGCGTCGGCGCGTGGCTCAAGGGTCTGGGCATCTTCGGCCAGCGCTCGCACGAAAAACACCTGCCCACAGCAGTCTTCCAACTCCCCGATGCGCAGATCGCGACCTTGTTGCGACACCTGTGGGCAACCGCTGGCCGCATCCATGTGCGCAAGCCAGCGCAGCGGGGCGGTGCGCGGGTCTACTTCGCGACCTGCAGCGATCGTCTGGCCGCGGACGTTGCCGCGTTGCTGCTGCGGCTCGGCATCGTTGCCCGCTTGCGGGCAACCACGACGGGCGGGGCGCGGCCGATGTATTCAGTGGATGTGCTCGGGGCTGACTTCCAGCGCAAGTTCCTCGACGTTGTTGGTGCCTTCGGGCCGCGCGCTGCACCGGCCGCGGCGCTGCGCCAGCGCCTGTCTGTGATCGAGGCCAACAGCAACGTGGATACGCTGCCGCTAGCGGCGTTTGGCGAGGTGCGTGCGGCGATGTCGCAGCAGGGCGTCAGTACGCGCCCGATGGTTGGCCTGCGTGGCACATCGTACGGCGGCACGGTCCATTCCAGGTCCTCCCCGAGTCGTGACCTGCTGGCGTCTTATGCTGATCATCTGCCGGATCCGCAGCTCCGCCAGGGGTCGGAATCCGACCTGTTCTGGGATCGGATCGTTGCGATCGAACCGGCGGGCGAGGAGGAAGTCTTCGACCTGACGGTGCCGGGGCCGGCTAATTGGCTCGCTGATGGCATCGTTACCCACAACTCGGGCGCGATCGAGCAGGACGCAGATTTGATCCTGATGATTTATCGCGAGGAAGTGTACGAGCCTGCCACCACGCGCAAGGGAATCGCGGACATCATCATTACCAAGCAGCGTAATGGTCCGACCGGTGAAATTCAGCTGACGTTCCTCGGCGAGTTCACGAGATTCGAGAACCTGGTCGCCGAGTCTTACGGCGAAGGAGTGTTCCGTTGAGCGCGGACGCCGGACTGCGGATCAACAAGTATCTGAGCGAGCGCGGCCTGTGCTCGCGCCGCGAGGCGGACTCGTGGATCGCTGGCGGTCGCGTGAGGGTCAACGGCGTCGTCGCGACACTCGGTACGCGGGTAGGTGCGACCGATGAGGTCGCGGTCGACGGTGCGGTGGTGGGCGATCCGACCCGGCATGTCTACATCGCGTTGCACAAGCCGGTTGGCATCGAGTGCACGACAGACCAGCGTGTGGCGCACAACGTCGTCGACTTCGTCGCGCACCGGGAGCGGGTATTCCCGGTCGGGCGGCTGGACAAGGATTCCGAGGGCCTGATCCTGCTCACCAACGACGGGGAAATCGTCAACCTGTTGTTGCGGCGCGAGCATCGCCACGAGAAGGAATACATCGTGACCGTTGATCGGCCGGTCACTGACGCGTTCGTCGCCGGCATGTCGAAGGGAGTGCAGATCCTCGATACGATCACCGGGCCGTGCGAAGTCGAGCGCATCAACAAGAACGTCTTCCGGATCGTGCTGACGCAGGGCCTGAACCGGCAGATCCGTCGGATGTGCGACGTGTTTGACTACACGGTCAGGCGCCTGGTGCGAGTGCGCTTCGTCAACATCCGTCTCGATGGCCTCGAGCCGGGTCGCTGGCGCAACCTGACGCGGGACGAACTCGTTGGGCTGGTGCCGCAGATGTTCGCGGACAAGCCCGCCGCCGGCGAGGACACCTCCCCGTGAAGCTGCTGTCGTTGTCTGTGCTGTGTCTTTGCGCCGCCACGGCGATGGCAGCAGCGCCGCGGGCGCGCGATCTGGGCGTGCCGTTCGAGGGAACCCCAGGGCCGCTCAACGCCATCACCGACGTCGCGGGTGTGCTGGTGGGCCACACGACGCTGATCGATTCCTCCGATCCTGCGCACCTGATCCGCACGGGCGTCACTGCCGTGCTGCCGCGCGGCCAGGACAGTCTGTCGCTGCCGACCTTTGCCGGCAGCGTGGCTCTCAACGGCAACGGCGAGATGACGGGTACGGCCTGGGTCGAGGAGTCCGGCATGCTCGAGGGCCCCGTGGTCCTTACCAACACCCACAGCGTCGGCGTCGTCCGCGACGCGGTGATTGCTTGGCGTGTGCGCGCGAAGGCCGCGGACGCGACGGGCTTCTGGTGGTCGCTGCCGGTGGTCGCCGAGACCTGGGACGGCTACCTCAACGACATCAATGGCTTCCATGTCCGGCCAGAGCACGTCTTTGCGGCGCTGGATAATGCCAAGGCCGGCGCTGTGCCGGAGGGCAATGTCGGTGGTGGTACCGGCATGATCTGCCACGAGTTCAAGTGCGGTATCGGGACCGCCTCGCGGCGGGTTGCGGTGGGCAAGATGCCCTATACCGTGGGGGTGTTGGTGCAGGCCAACTACGGCGTGCGCGACACGCTGCGGATTGCCGGCGTGCCGGTGGGGCAGCACCTGACCGAACATCGGGTCTACAAGGATCCTCGCCTCGCCGAGACCGGCTCTATCATCGTTGTGGTCGCGACCGATGCACCGCTGCTGCCGCACCAGCTCAAGCGTATCGCGCGGCGCGCTGGGCTAGGTGTCGCTCGCAACGGCACTTACGCGGGCAATGGCTCGGGTGACATCTTCATCGCCTTCTCGACCGCGAATGCCGAGGCGGTGCGCGACCAGGCGCTTAACGAGGCGAAGTTCGTCGGTAACGATTCGATCGACCCGCTATTTCAGGGCACGGTCGAGGCGACCGAGGAGGCGATCATCAATGCGATGATTGCCGCACGCGAGCTGCACGGTCAGGGCGGCCGTTATGCGATCGCGATTCCGCACGACGAATTGCGTGACGTGCTCAAGCGCTACAACCGCCTCAATCCCTGAAGTGTTGCGCGTCGCGGTCAGGCGCGCCGGGTGGCGGTGCGCAGGTGGGTGACGTGCGCCATCTGCAGGCGCTCTGGTTCGGGCTGTGACGTGCGCCAGCGAGCGAAGTCAGCCTCGAGCAGCGGCTTTGCGTACAGGTATCCCTGTCCCAGGTCGCAGCCTAATGACGCCAGCCGCTGTGCGGTGTCCTCATCCTCGATTCCCTCGGCAACCACGCTCAGTCCCAGGCAGTGGGCCATTTCTGCTGCTGCCCGCACGATTGAGGCGACTTCTTCGCGTTCTTGAATTGCGATGACGAACGAGCGATCGATCTTCAGTTCGTTGACGGGCATCCGCGCGAGATAAGACAGCGACGAGTAGCCGGTGCCGAAGTCATCGATTGACAGCCTCACGCCGAGAACGCTCAGCGCCTCTAATCGCGCCAATGCTCTTTCCGGATCGGCGATGAAGCCGCTCTCGGTAAGTTCGAGCGTCAGTAGCGATGGATCCAGTCCGTACTCCGTGAGAATCTCATGAACGTAGTCGGCAAGCGCGGGGTCGGCAAGGTCGTCGGCGCTGATGTTCACTGACAGCGGCAAGGGTCTGCCGGCGCGCGCCCACGCCGCGCCAGTTCTTATCCCTGCACGTAATGCCCAGCGGGTGACCTTGCGGATGAATCCCGTCTGTTCGGCGAACGGAATGAACGCGACCGGCGGCAGCAGGCCGCGGCTCGGGTGCTGCCAGCGAAGCAGCGCCTCGGCGCCGCACAGCTCGCCGTTGCTGAGGCGTAGCTTTGGCTGGAAGGCGAGTACCAGCTCGTCCTCCTCGATCGCGCGTTGCAGTTCGCCGAGCAGAGAAAGCTGCTCGCGGGTCGCGATCCGCAGTGTCGAGTCGTAGCAATAGAGTGTCGCGTTCTCACGGCGAGCCCGTTCCAGCGCAAGATCAGCGCAGCGCAGAAGATCGTCTGCATCGCGCGAGTCGTCCGGCGCGACTGCAAGGCCCACGGCGGTACTGACGTCGATCGCTTGCGCTGACACCAATACCGGTGTGGCGAGCCGCTCAAGCAGCCGGGCGCCCCAGGTGGTTGCGCTGGCTCCCGCCTCGAGGGTGGTGAACATTGCGAAATAGTCGCCGGCGACCCGACCGACCGCCGTGCCCAGTGCCGGTGGGTCGGTCAGGCGGTCGCCAATCTGGCGCAGAACGGCATCGCCAACGGCATAACCGAGGCATTCGTTGATCCTGCGAAAACGTCTTACGTTGATCAACGCGACGGCGATCCTGCGCTTGCGAGGCCCCAGCGCATTGGCGAGCGCATCGGTGAACGCTGTGCGGTTCATCAGTCCCGTAAGGCGGTCGCTATACGCAAGCGTGCGTATGTCGGTGTCGCGGGCCTCGACGGCGTTGCGCATCAGCTGCAGTCCCTCGGCCAGCAGGCCGATCTCGTCGCGGCGTTCCACGACGACGTCAGCGTCGTAATGGCCGCTGCGAATTCTCTCCACGACGGCGCCGAGCGCCTGCAGCGGACGAGTAATGTTGCGCGCCAGCCAGAAGGCAGCGACCGCGGTAAGGCTGAGGCTTGCGATCGCGATCAGCAGCAAGCGGTTGCGAAGGTGGTCGAAGGGTTTGCGTGCCTCGGTCATGGAGCGAGTTAGCAGCGCGGACACTGGCGGCCCGTCGCCGCTGGAGAGCGGCATCGTGCGGACGATCAGGTCGTCGTCGCCTGCTGCGCCGCCGTCGAGTCCGCGCAGGGCGGTTGTCAGCGCCGGTTGCGTGAGGGTGCTTGCTGCCACGGTCCACGTGCCGTTGTCACGAACACTCAGGGTCACGTCGAGGCCGGTAACGGCGGCGAGTTCAGACACCGATTTCTGATCGAGCACGAAGCCCATCACCACCCAGGCTTCCGGTAGCGGCGTGCGTACCGCAGCCAGCACCAGCTGGTAGACACGGCCGTCCTTCAGCGCGATCCGTGTGAGTCGACGCTGGTCACTTCTGGTGGGCAGCATGTCGGCGTGAACGAAGCGCTCGCCGACGGTTTCAGAGGGAGCTGTGGACGCGAGTACCGTGCCGTCGAGCGAGACGAGGATCGCGAGCGATGCGCCGATCCGGGCGGCGTGGTTCTGTAGCGCTGACGCCAGCGTACCGGCGTCGCGGCTACTGACCGCTTCACGGAAGGCCCAGTCGGCCGACAGGACCTGGGCCGCCTGCACCAGCTGTCGGCGGTTCGATTCGAGGGCGCGATCAAAGACGTGCTGGCCGACTTCCAGCTGGCGGGTGATCTCGCGTTCCGCGTTGGCCGTATTGGCAGCGGAAACGGCGATGAACGCGGCCGCCAGAACGAAGCCGAGTAGTAGCAGGAACGTCAGTGCGATTCGCGTGCGCAGCTGCACGGTTTAGCGCCGTCGGCCTGGCAGTGGGTCGGTCGGGCCACGCCCGCGCGGTCCCCAGGGGCTGGGGAGTGCGATGAAGTTCACAATTTTTCCTGCATGCATGCGGGCTGCTACGGTGGAATCATTCCTGCCCGTAGTTATGCCTATTGCCGCCCGCGCAGGGCGTGCGCGGGTTGGCAAAAGTCGCAGGAAGTTACCCCGGCCGGGCTATCCCGCTGGCTGCCGCGCGATGGCCAGAAAGCCGTCTATGTCCGCTTCGACCATGTCGAAGGAGGTGACCAGCCGCACCACCGGGCCGCTGGCACCGGCGGGTGGGGCCGGCCAGTCGTAGAACTCAAATCCCGCTGCGCGAAGCGCCGCGATGACCGATTCCGGCAGCTGTATGAAGATCTCGTTGGCGTCTACCGATTGCAGGCAACGGGCGCCTGCAATCGCTGCAAGGCCCGCGGCGAGGCGGTCGGCCATCGCGTTCGACTGCCGGCCGTTGGCAAGCCACAGTCCATCGGCGATGTAGGCCGACAGCTGCGCGCTCAGGAAGCGGTGTTTCGACCAGAGGTGGCCGCTGCGCTTGCGGCGGTACTCCAGTTCCGTCAAGAGTGACGGGTCAAAGACGACGATCGCCTCGGCCGCCAGCGCGCCGTTCTTGGTGGCGCCGAACGACAGCGCGTCGATGCCGACCTTCCAGGTTGCTTCCGCCGGTGTACAGCCGAGTCGGGCAACGGCGTTGGCAAAGCGGGCGCCGTCCATGTGGACGCGCAGTCCCAGCGAATGCGCCTCGGTGCACAGCGCGGCAAGCTCCTCGAGGCGGTAGATCGTTCCCCACTCGGTGGCTTGCGAGAGCGTCACCGCGGCGGGTTCGACGTGGTGAACTCCCATCGAGCGCGCAAATGCGACCGCCTCGGTGAGTTGGCCCGGCACCAGCTTGCCGTCCTCGCTGGGCAGACCAAGCAGCTTGGCGCCGTTGCTGAAGAACTCAGGCGCGCCGCATTCGTCGGTATTCACGTGCGCGCTGGCCGGGCAGTAGATCGCCTGATATGGGCGTGCGAGGACCGACAGCGCGATGGCGTTGGCGGCCGTGCCGGTTGCGACTGGCACGATCGCAACGGCGCGCTCGAACAGTTCGTTGGCGTGGTGACGTAGCGCATCGGTGTGTGGGTCGGCGCCGTAGGAATGGACGGTGCCTACGCTGGCAGCTTGGATCGCAGCGAGGATTTTCGGGGCGACGCCGGTGATGTTGTCGCTGGAGAAATCTTTACGGGGGCTGGTGGGCATCTGCTTAGGTTCCAGGTACGGTGAATAGCGCCCATCGTGGCGGGCGTTTTGCGCTGTGAGCGTACAGCAACTTTCGGTGCAGATCGAAGCTGGACTTGGCGTAAATCCTTGGCTAACTCGCGTTCCCCCTCAGCTTGCCGCCGCGGACGACGGCGTGGCAACCGCCCCGCCCGAGCCAATAGCCGAGTTCGCGTGGGTGCGCGAGGTCCCACAGGCAGAAGTCCGCGCGCAGGCCGGTGGCCAGCACGCCGCGCGAGTCGCTCATCCCCAGCGCGCGGGCGGCGTTGCGGGTGACGCCGGCAAGGCCCTCCGCCGCGGTCAGCCCGAACTGCGCCCGCGCGAGCGTCACGGCCAGCGGCAGCGAGGTGCACGGTGAGGTGCCGGGGTTGAGGTCGGTGGCAATCGCCATCGGTACGCCGGCGGCGCGCAGCGCGGCAACCGGAGGGCGCTGCGTTTCAGCCAGCATCAGGTAGGCGCCAGGTAGCAGCACAGCCACCGTGCCGCTTGCCGCCATTGCGGCAACGCCGGCTGCCGAGGTGTACTCGAGATGGTCCGCCGACAGGGCGCCGTAGCGGGCGGCAAGCGCCGCACCGCCGAGATCCGACAGCTGGTCGGCATGCACCTTCAGCGCAAGCCCATGCGCGCGAGCGCTCTCCAGTACCCGTGCGCACTCCGCCGGCGTGAAGGCGATGGATTCGCAGAATACGTCGACGGCTGCGGCGAGGCCTGCGGCGGCGGCTGCCGGAATCAGGTCGGTGACCACTCGATCTATGTAGCCGGTGCGGTCGTTGCTGAACTCGGGCGGCAGCGCGTGCAGCGCCAGTAGCGTCGGGACGATCTCGACGTCGAGCCGCTGGCCCAGCAGCCTTGCGGCTTCCAGCATCTTCAGTTCAGTGCCCACGTCGAGGCCGTAGCCAGACTTTACTTCCAGCGTCGTGACGCCGTCGGCGAGCAGCGCAGTGGCACGGGGCAGGGCAGCGAGGGCGAGCTCTTCGGCGCAGAGGTGGCGCGTCTGCGCGACCGTAGAGCGGATCCCGCCGCCTGCAGCGGCGATCTGCGCGTAACTTGCGCCCTGCGTGCGCAGGTCGAAGTCGAGGGAGCGGTCGCCGCCGAAGATAATGTGCGTATGGCAGTCGATCAGGCCCGGTGTGACGAGCCGGCCGCCCCCGGCGTGGACCTCGCGAGCGAGTTGCTGCGGCGCAGCAGAAAGTTCCTTCGCCGCACCGATCCAGGCGATGCGGTCACCGTCGACGGCGAGGGTTGCCGACTCGATCAGGCCGAAGCCGTCGCCGCCCGCAGCGGCGGTGGCCACGCGAATATCTGTCCAAATCTGGTCCCACACGCTTGCTGACCCCTGTGCAACGCCCCACGGCCGGACTATTATTGCAGCATCTAACCTGTATATACAGGACCTCTCGTGCAACTTAGATTCGAACGCGCGCTGCTACCCGACGGGATCGCCTCGCGAGTGCTGCTCGAGGTGGGCGTCGACGGCCGCATCAGCCGTGTGCTGCGCGGCGCCGCGGCAGGCAGCGGTGCGTTCCTGCCGGGGCTGGCTGTGGCCGGTATGCCGAACCTGCACAGCCATGCCTTTCAGCGTGCGATGGCCGGCAGCGCCGAGGTGCGTGCGGTGACGGCGGGCTCGTTCTGGGGCTGGCGCGATGTCATGTACCGCTTCGTCGAGCGGCTGACGCCCGCCGATGTCGCTGCAATCAGCGCGTTTGTCTACCTCGAGATGCTCGAGGCGGGTTACACGTCGGTCGCTGAATTCCACTATCTGCACCATGCGCCCGGCGGAAGTCGCTATGCCGATCCCGCTGCGTTGTCGGTTGCGGTGAGGGACGGCGCTGCCGCCACCGGCATGCGCCACCTGCTGCTGCCTACGCTCTACCAGCAGGGCAACTTCGACGGTCAGTCGCTGAGCGAAGCGCAGCGACGCTTCGAGCACGGCACCGAGGAGTTTCTGGCGTTTGCGACGCGCCTTGCGGCGGGCGACGATGCTCTGCGGCGCACGGGCGTCGCGTTGCATAGCCTGCGCGCGGTGCCACCCGTAGCGCTTGCGCTGGTCGCGGCCGAGGCTGCGCGCCCTGGCCGGGACTGGCCAATACACATTCATGTGGCGGAGCAGGCACGCGAGGTTGCGGATTGCCTCGCGGCACACGGTCAGCGGCCGCTGGAAATGCTGCTCGACAGCGGGCGGCTGGGTCCACGCTGGTGCCTGGTGCACGCGACTCACGTTAACGCAGCGGAGCTGGCGGGCATTGCCGCAAGCGGTGCGGTCGTTGGGCTGTGTCCGACGACCGAGGGCAACCTCGGCGATGGCCGTTTCCCACTAGACGAGTACCTGGCGCAGGGTGGCAGCTATGGCATCGGCTCCGATAGCCATGTCTCGATCGACCCGCGCGAGGAGCTCAGGCTTGCCGAGTACAACGTGCGGATGTGGCGCGAGCGCCGTGTGCTGTCAGCGTCTGCTGCGACGCCTCATGTCGGCGCCGCCATGTGGCATGACGCGGTGGCTGGCGGCGGTCGCGCCTGTGGTTACGCTGAGGCGGGTCTGACGGCGGGCGCGCCGGCTGACATCGTGCTGGTCGATACTGATCAGGCGGCGTTCGCGGGAGTGCCCGCCGAGGCCTTGATCGACGCGTGGATCTTCGCGCCACGTCCGGCGCCGGTGTCTTCAGTCTGGGTTGGCGGCGAGCGCCTCGTCGAGGGCGGTCGACATCGGCAACGGGACGTGGTCGAGGCCGCCTACCGGACGAGCCTGTTGCGCTTGCAGGCCGCTGGCGTCCAATGAGCGCGCTGCCGACGCCGCTTTACGAAAAGGTAAAGCATCACGTGGTCGCCCGAATCCGCTCGGGTGAGTGGGGCCCTGGCGCGCGCGTGCTGTCCGAGCATGAACTCGTACGTGAGCTGAAGGTGTCGCGGATGACCGCGAATCGAGCGATCCGTGACCTCGTTCACGCCGGCGTTCTGTCACGTGTCGCGGGGCTGGGAACGTTCGTGGCCGATCTGCGCGCCGCCGGTCATTCACTGCAGATCCGAAACATCGCCGCTGACATCCGCGAGCGGGGTCACGAGCACCGTGCCGAGGTGGTTTCGCTGCAGCGCGTCGAGATGTCGGCCGAGGTGCGAGCGTGTCTCGGCCTGAAGGTGCGTTCGAAGTATGCCTTCCACAGTGTGGTGGTCCACTACGAGAACGGCGTGCCGTTGCAGGTCGAGGACCGCTACGTGAATCCAGAAGTGGCGCCGGACTATCTGTCTGTAGACCTGGTGGCGACGACTGCGCACGAGTACCTGATGCGGGTGGCGCCGCTAGAGCGCGTGCAGCACGTCGTGCGTGCCGTTGCGCCGCAAGTGTGCGTGGCGCGGCTACTGGGACTTGCGGCAGACGAGTCCGTGTTGCTGATAGAGCGCACCACCTGGAGTCGGGCGCAGCCCGCCTCCTTCGCCCGTCTGCATCACGCCGGCAGCCGTTTCGAGCTGCGCGGCTTGTTCGATATCTGAACCATCCTTACCGAATCCACTCAGGGGAGAGTTTCATGGCGACGCCGACGCGTAGAGATCCGAGCCGCACGATACGGGCCCAGACCGGCACGAAACTTGAGGCGCGCTCGTGGCAGACAGAAGCCGCGCTACGGATGCTGCGCAATAACCTCGATCCGGATGTCGCCGAACGTCCCGAGGAACTGGTCGTCTATGGCGGCATCGGTCGCGCTGCCCGCAACTGGGAGTGCTACGACCGTATCGTCGAGGTGCTCAAGACGCTTGGCGACGAGGAAACGCTGCTGGTGCAGTCCGGCAAGCCGGTCGGCGTGTTTCCGACCCACGCCGACGCGCCGCGCGTGCTGATCGCCAACTCCAACCTCGTCCCGCACTGGGCCAACTGGGAACACTTCAACGAGCTCGATCGCAAGGGCCTGATGATGTATGGCCAGATGACCGCCGGATCGTGGATCTACATTGGCAGTCAGGGCATCGTGCAGGGCACCTACGAGACTTTCGCCGAGATGGGCCGCAAACATTTTGGCGGCGATCTGGCTGGGCGTTGGGTACTGACGGCGGGACTTGGTGGCATGGGCGGCGCGCAGCCGCTGGCTGCGACGATGGCCGGCGCCTCGATGCTCGCGATTGAGTGTCAGCCCAGCCGCATCGCGATGCGGCTGCGAACCGGCTACCTGGACGTAGAGGCGAAGTCGCTGGACCAAGCCCTGGCGATGCTCGCCGAGGACTCCAAGGCCAAACGCGCCCGTTCGATCGGCCTGTGCGCGAACGCCGCGGACGTCCTGCCTGAGCTGCTGCGCCGTGGCGTGCGGCCTGACGCCGTGACCGACCAGACCTCGGCGCACGATCCCGTCAACGGCTATCTGCCCAGTGGCTGGACGCTGGCGGAGTGGGAGGAAAAGCGCGTGACTGCGCCGCAGGAGGTCGCGCGGGCGGCCCGCACGTCAATGGCCAGGCATGTCGAGGCGATGCTCGAGTTCCACCGGCTCGGTATCCCCACCTTCGACTACGGCAATAATATCCGGCAGGTTGCGCTTGAAGAGGGCGTGAAGGACGCGTTCGCGTTTCCGGGCTTCGTACCCGCCTACATCAGGCCGCTGTTCTGCCGCGGCGTCGGTCCGTTCCGCTGGGTTGCCCTGTCGGGCGACCCTGAGGACATCAAGCGTACCGACGCGAAAGTCCGCGAGCTTATCCCTGACGACAAGCACCTGCACCGCTGGCTCGACATGGCGGCGGAGCGGATTCACTTCCAGGGCCTGCCGGCACGGATCTGCTGGGTCGGGCTCGGCCAGCGCCACCGCCTCGGCCTTGCGTTCAACGAGATGGTCGCCAGCGGCGAATTGAAGGCGCCGATTGTGATTGGCCGGGATCATCTCGACTCCGGCTCGGTCGCGAGCCCGAATCGAGAAACCGAGTCGATGCAAGATGGTTCCGATGCCGTCTCCGACTGGCCGCTGCTGAACGCGCTGCTCAACACGGCAGGCGGCGCAACTTGGGTGTCACTGCATCATGGGGGTGGGGTGGGCATGGGCTTTTCCCAGCATTCCGGGGTCGTCATCGTGGCGGACGGCACACCGGCGGCGGCAAAGCGGCTCGGACGGGTGTTGTGGAATGACCCAGCCACCGGCGTCATGCGGCACGCCGATGCCGGTTATCAGGAGGCCATCGACTGCGCACGCGAGCAGGGCCTGAACCTGCCGATGCTGCCGCCGTGATTGAGGTTCTTGCCGGCACTACGCCGCTGGTAATCAGCCTGCCGCATGTTGGTCGCGGCATCCCAGGCGACATCGCAGCGCGGATGACCTCGGCGGCACGGGCCGTTCCGGATACGGATTGGAACGTCGATTGCCTGTACTCGTTCGCGCGCAAGCTCGGTTGCGCGTGGTTGCAGCCGGGCCTGTCGAGATACGTGGTCGACCTGAACCGGCCGCCGGATGACGCCGCTCTTTATCCCGGGCAGGTATCGACGGGGCTGTGTCCGACGCAGTCCTTCGACGGCGCGTCGCTCTATCTGGATGCAGTTCCCGATGCTGCCGAGGTTGCCTCACGGCGGGGCCTGTATTGGGCGCCGTATCATGCAGCGCTGAGAGCCCTGTTGGCTGCGGCGATCAGTCGACACGGCTACGCGGTGTTGTTGGACGCGCATTCGATACGGGCGGAGGTGCCGCGGCTGTTTTCGGGTCGGCTACCGGATATCAATGTCGGTACCAACGCCGGCGCGTCGTGCGCGTTGTCGCTTGGCGCGTCGGTCATGCAGCGGCTTGCCGCGCAGTCCTCGTTCAGTTCCGTCCTCGACGGTCGATTCAAGGGCGGTTACATCACCCGTCACTATGGCGCCCCGCTGCAGCAGGTGCACGCGCTGCAAATTGAGCTTGCACAGTCGGGCTATATGGATGAAGCGGACACCGACTTCAAGCCGGCCCGGGCTGCGGCGCTGATCGACGTTCTGGCGGGCGTTGTGGACGTATTGCTGGCATTTCAGCCGGCCTGATCCAGGTCCGGTTGGCAGGAGAGTTCGAATGACCGATCGACGCGTCGCTATCGTCACGGGAGCGTCCTCGGGTATAGGCGCGGCCGTGGCGCTGCGGCTTGCTGCACACGGCGCGGACGTTATCGTCAACTGCGCGCGCAGCGTTGAGGCCGCCGAAGCGGTTGCCACGGCGTGTCGTAGTGCCGGTGGGCGGGCGCGCGTCGTGCAGGGCGATGTGTCGGACGATGGCGCCTGTCGCGCGCTGGTGGCGGCGGCTGTCGCCGAGTACGGCCAGTTGGATTATCTGGTCAACAACGCCGGCATCAGCGCGTTCGTCTCACACGCGAATCTCGATGGCCTTGAGGCGGGGGATTTCGCGCGGATCTTTGCGGTCAACGTCACCGGCGCGTTTCAGATGGTCCGGGCCGCGATGCCGGCGCTGCGGGAGAGCGGGCAGGGCGCCATCGTCAATGTCGCCTCGATTGCCGGCACCTGCGCGATCGGCAGTTCGGTGGCCTATGCAGCGTCCAAGGCGGCGCTGATCAACATGACCACCTCGCTCGCCCGCGCGCTTGCGCCGGCGGTTCGGATCAACGCCGTAGCGCCTGGCTTTGTCGATACGCCGTGGCATGCGCGTGGCATGGACGCGGCGCGTCTGGAGCGGGTCATCGCGACGGTGCGGGAGGGGACGCCTTTGCAGGCGATTACCGTGCCCGACGACGTCGCAGAACCCATTGTCTGGCTGCTGGAGAACGCCCGGCACGTCACCGGGGAGACGCTGCACGTCGATGCGGGTCTGCACCTACGGATGGGGCAGTTCGCATGAGAGTACGATCGTGCGGTCCTTGCTGCCGTCAATCAGGGTCCGCCGCAGGCGACGCTGCTTGAGCCGGGAGGGGGCGGCGCGGGACAATGGCGGATTGCTCCCACGGCACGCCGCAAGGGGCGGGCGGTTACAAGACGCATGAACACCGAAAAAGACGACGTTCTCCATAGCTGGTGCGTACAGGCCGACTGGAACGCGCCGACCATCGTCGGCGGCTCCGGGGCCCGTTTCCACGACGATCAGGGGCGCTCGTACCTCGACATGAGCAGCCTGGCCGAGTGCATGAACCTCGGCCACCAGCACCCGGCGCTGATCCGCGCGATCCAGCAACAGGCGGAGCGGCTGTGCTTCGTCACCGCCAGTTGGGGCGCGGAACCGCGGGCGGAGCTTGCCCGTGGCCTGCTCGAGAAGTCCGGTTTCGAGGGCGGGCGGGTCTTCTTCAGTCTCGGGGGCGCCGATGCGAACGAGCATGCGGTCAAGTTCGCGCGTCAGGCCAGCGGCAAGCCGCGCGGCCTGATCGTCGCGCGTGATCGCTCCTATCATGGCGCGAGCTACGCGACGATGGCGCTCTCCGGCGATGCCCGTACCCAGCGGCAGGTCGATGCAGCGTCTTTTGGTGTTGTGCGCGTGCCACCGCCCTATGCCTATCGTTGCCCGTTTGGATCGTCCAGCGACGCCGACTGTGCCCACCGCAGCGCTTTGGCGGTGGGGGAGGCGATCGACCTGCACGGCGCTGCGCAGACGGCCGCCGTCATCATGGAGGCGAACGCCGGCACTAATGGCATCGTCGCGCCGCCGGAGTATTGGCCGCTGCTGCGAGACGAAACTCGCCGCCGCGGCGTCTACCTCATTGCCGACGAAGTGATGAGCGGTTTCGGGCGCTGCGGCGAGTGGTTCGCCTGGCAGCGCCACGGCGAGGCCGGCCGTCCCGACCTGATGACGCTCGCCAAGGGTCTGACCGGCGCTCATTTGCCGCTTGGGGCCGTGGTCATGAGCGCGGCGATTGCCGCGCGGCTTGAGCACCAGACGCTCTATACCGGTCTGACGTACTGCGGCCATCCTCTGGCGTGCGCCGTGGGCGTCGCGGCGCTGCGCGCTTACGACGACGAAAACCTGATCGAGCGCTCGCGCGTGCTGGGTCGCGAGCTGTTCGCCTCGCTGCAGGAACTGGCGACTCGGCACCCGGTGATCGGCGACGTGCGTGGCGGTGACGGCCTGTTCGCCGTTGTTGAACTGGTCCGCGACCGTGCCACCCGTGAGCCGCTGGCGGCCTGGCCCGAAACGCCGCCACCGCTGCGTTTGCTGCTCGCGCGCGCTTTAGCCGCCGGCGTGTCGTTCGCGACGCGCGGCAACCTGATCATCATTGCCCCGCCGCTGGTCATAGCAGAGCGGGAACTGTCCGATGCGGTTGCGCTGCTTGACCGCCTGCTGGGGGAGATCGACTGGTCATGAGCTTTAAACTGACGTATTCGACTATGTTCGACCCGCCGGATGAACTTCATCGCCGCTTCGAGGAGGCGGTTGCTCGGGTCCGTCTGGGACTTGGCGCTCGCCACCTGATGCACATCGCAGGTCTAGACGTCGATGGTCCGGCGACGATTGAAAAACGTTCGCCGATCGACGGAACGTTGCTCGGCGCCTTCGCCGCTGCCGATGCCGCGCAGGTCGGCGTTGCCGTCGCGGCGGCGCATGCGGCATTTCCTGCGTGGCGCAACACGCCGACGGCCGAGCGCGTCCGCCTTGCCAAGCGCGCCGCTGCCCTGATTGAGGAACGTGTGTACGACATTGCTGCAGCCTTGTGCCTGGAGGTAGGCAAGAATCGGCTCGAGGCGTTGGCGGAGACGCAGGAAGTGGCTGAGTTCTTCAACGGTTACGCCGATGATTTCGCGAAGAACGGCGGTTTCGATCGCGTGCTGCCGGACGATCCTCTGAAGGATTACCGCTCCCATAATCGCTCGGTACTCAAGCCGCACGGTGTGTGGGCAGTGATTGCGCCGTTCAACTTTCCGCTCGCGCTGGCGGCGGGCCCGGCTGCTGCGGCACTGGTGACCGGAAATACCGTCGTTGTGAAAGGGGCCTCCGATACGCCCTGGGCCGTTCGACTGCTCGCGGACTGCATTCGCGACGCCGGCTTCCCGGCCGGCGTGTTCAATGCCGTCGCTGGCAGTGGCTCCGTAGTTGGCGAGGCGCTCGTCAGCCATCCACGGGTTGCAGGGATCACCTTCACCGGCTCGTACGAGGTCGGTATGGATCTCGCGCGGCGGATGGTTGCCGGTCCGTGGGTACGACCGTGTATCGCAGAGATGGGCGGCAAGAATGCCTGCATCGTCACCGCTGGCGCGGACCTGGATCGTGCTGCGACAGGTATCGTGCGCTCGGCATTTGGACTGGGTGGGCAGAAGTGCTCAGCGCTGTCCCGAATCTACGTCGTCGACGCGGTTGCCGACGAACTGACCGCGAAGATCATCGCTCTGACCGAGGCGATCCGCGTTGGAGATCCCAGCCGGCGCGAGAACTGGCTGGGTCCGGTGATCTCCCGTGGCGCGGTGGCTAAATACGAGCGTTTCATGGCGGAGCTCGTCGCCGGCGGTGGACGCATCCTCTCTGGCGGCCGGCGTCTGCTGGAGGGCGAACTCGCCAACGGCTGCTTCGTCGCGCCGACGCTCGCCGAGGCGCCGCATCATCACCCGTTGTTCGAAACCGAGATGTTCCTGCCCGTCGCTATGATCGCCAGAGTGTCCGGCGTCGAGGAGGGCGTGGCGCGGGCCAACGCCTCGCCGTTGGGTCTCACCGCCGGCGTCTACGGCAATGCCCGTGACGTGGCTTACTTTCTGGAGCATATCGAAGCCGGCACGACCTACGTCAATCGGCCACAGGGCGCGACCACGGGCGCGTGGCCTGGCTATCAGGCCTTCGCGGGCTGGAAGGGCTCTGCCTCGACGGGCAAGGCGATCGGCTCGTTCTACTACCTGCCGCAGTACTTGCGTGAGCAGTCGCAGACGGTGGTTGAGTAGCTGTGGCGATCACGACCCTGCAGGCGGCGATTTCGGCTCATGTGCACGACGGTGATACCGTCGCGCTCGAGGGATTCACGCATCTGATTCCGTTCGCGGCCGGCCAGGAGATTATTCGCCAGCGCAGGCGTGGCCTGCATCTGATCCGCATGACGCCTGACCTCATTTACGACCAGATGATCGGTGCTGGCTGCGCGGATCGCCTGACATTCTCATGGGGCGGTAATCCGGGAGTGGGTTCCGCTCACCGTGTGCGGGAGGCGATCGAGAAGGCCTGGCCAGGTCCGCTCGCTATCAATGAGCACTCGCACGCCGGCATGGCCGCAGCCTACGTGGCCGGTGCCTCGCGCTTGCCATTCGGGATGCTGCGCGGCTACACCGGTACCGACCTGCCCGGCGTGAACCCGACGATCCGGCATGTCGTATGTCCGTACACTGGCGAGCATATCGCCACCGTTCCTGCGCTGAACCCGGATGTCACGATCCTGCATGCGCAGAAGGCGGACCGCGCCGGCAACGTGCTGATCAGCGGCATCCTCGGTGCGCAGAAGGAGGCCGGGCTCGCGGCTCGCCGCCTGTTGGTGACGGTGGAGGAGATCGTCGATGACCTCGGTGCGCCGATGAATGCCGTGGTGTTGCCGAGCTGGGTCGTGACCGCCGTCGCCTGCGTGCCCGGCGGCGCCTGGCCCTCGTATGCCCGTGGCTACTACTCGCGTGACAACGCCTTTTACATCACCTGGGACGAGATTTCGCGTGATCGCGCGACCTTTACGGCGTGGATTGATCGCTACGTCCACGGCACCGACGACTTCGCAGGCTTCATCGCGGCGCTACGCGCCGACGGAGTTGGCCCATGAGTGCCGTTCCACGCCCGCAATGGACGCCCGACGAGATGATGACCGTTACCGCGGCGCGCATGCTGTGGGACCGGTGCGTCTGCTTCGTCGGCATCGGCCTGCCCTCGGCGGCGGCGAACCTCGCTCGCCTGCTGCATGCGCCGGATATCGTGCTGATTTACGAGTCCGGCACCATCGGTACGCGTCCGCGCGTTCTGCCGCTGTCCATCGGCGACGGCGAGCTGGCTGACACCGCCACGACGGTAGTGCCGCTGCCGGAGATATTCTCCTACTGGTTGCAGAGTGGCCGTGTCGACGTTGGTTTTCTGGGGGCAGCGCAGGTCGATCGGTTCGGTAACCTCAACAGCACCGTAATCGGTCCTTACGATCGCCCGAAAACCCGCTTGCCAGGGGCCGGTGGAGCGCCGGAGATCGCCATCCACGCGCGACAGGTGTTCGTTGTGCTTAAGCAGTCGGCGCGCTCCTTCGTCAGCGAAGTGGCGTTCAAGAGCAGCGCCGGATTCCTGACGGGGTACGGCGCGCGCAAGGCCAGCGGCGTGCCGGGTGGCGGGCCGCAGGCCATCATCACCGACTACGGTGTCATGAAGCCGCAGGCCGGCAGTGAAGAATTCGAGTTAGTGGCCCGTTATGAGCACGTCACGGTCGCTGATGCGATCGCGGCCACCGGCTGGCCGCTGCAAGTGGCTGCGACGGTCGACGTGCTGCAGCCACCGACACAGGACGAACTTGCCGTGCTGCGGGACCTCCACCGTCGTACGCGCGAGGCCAACAGCCGACCGGTCAAATTGCCGGTCTAGGGAGATGAGATGAAGACTCCGCACATCAAGACCGAGCTGCCCGGACCGAAGGCCCGCGCTCTGCTCGCCCGCGACTCCGCCGTCGTCTCGCCGTCCTATCCACGTGATTATCCATTTGTGATGTCGCACGGCCGTGGCACCGAGGTCTGGGACGTCGACGGCAACCGGTTTCTAGACTTCGTGGCCGGCATTGCGGTCTGCAGCACCGGGCACGCCCACCCGAAGGTCGTTGAGGCGATCACTGACGCCGCGAGCCGCTTCCTGCACATTTCCTCCGACTATTGGCACGAGACTCAGGTGCGGCTCGGCGAGCGAATGAACGAGCTGTCGCCAATGGGCGAGCCGGTGCTGAGCTTCTTTGCGCAGTCGGGGACGGAAAGTGTCGAGGGCGCGCTCAAGCTCGCTCGGTACGTGACTGGGCGGCCGCGCTTTATCGGTTTTCTCGGCGGCTTCCATGGCCGCACGATGGGCTCGCTATCGTTTACCTCGAGCAAGTACACCCAGCAGAAGGGTTTCTTTCCGACGATGCCGGGCGTTACCCACGTTCCGTATCCGAACAACTATCGGCCGCTGCTGGCTGGCGAGGACCAGGGTCAGGCGGTCCTGAACTACATAGAGAACGTGCTGTTCACCAGCAACGTGCCGGCCAGTGAAGTTGCAGCGATCCTGATCGAGCCGATTCAAGGCGAGGGCGGCTACATTGTTCCGCCGGACGGATTCCTCGAAGGTTTGCGCGCGCTGTGCGATCGGCACGGCATCTTGCTGATTTTCGACGAGGTTCAGTCTGGCATCGGCCGTACTGGCAAGATGTTTGCCAGCCAGCACTGGGGCGTAAAGCCCGACATCATGACGCTCGCCAAGGGCCTTGGATCAGGCATGCCGATCGGCATGGTGGTCGCCAAGAAGACAATCATGTCGAAGTGGGCGCGTGGCGCGCATGGCAACACCTACGGTGGCAATCCGCTGTGCTGCGCGGCTGCTCTGGCGACGCTCGATCTGGTGGCTGGTGGGTTCATGGATAACGCCGCCACGGTTGGCGAGTACTTCCAGGCCCGGCTGCGTGAGTTGGCGTCCCGGCACGAGGTGATTGGCCAGGTCCGCGGCAAGGGGCTGATGATCGGCATGGAACTGGTGACCGACCGCGCCTCCCGTACTCCGGCTCGCGAGATGTGCGATAAGCTCGTCACTCGGGCTTATGAAAACGGCCTGATTCTGCTGTCATGCGGCCAGAGCACGCTGCGATTCATGCCTCCGCTGGTGGTCACCACGGGCGAGATCGACGAGGCGATGGCGATTCTTGAGGCCAGTCTGATCGAGGTGCTCGGCGGCGCATGATGCGGCGCACGGCGGTGGCCGGTCATGCCGGTCATCGCCGACGCGCGGCGAGCGAAGCGGGCTAGAAAAGAAATACAAGCTGAACGGCAGGGGAGAGTCGACGATGTGCAGGCTACGTGATCGGGTGCTGGCGTCATTGCTGGCGATGATGGCCTGTGGGTCGGTGGCGGCAGGGGGGCGACAGCCGGTGTTGGGGCAGATCGCGGTGCCACACGCTTACTACTTCCGCGAGATGTACCTGCCGCAGCTGACCGCTGGCCCGTCTGCGGTCAGCTATTCGCCCGACTCGCGTGAAGTCATCTATTCGATGGCAGGCTCGCTATGGCGGCAGCGCCTGGACAGTGGCGTTGCGGTGCAGCTTACCGATGGGCCGGGCTACGACTATCAGCCCGACTGGTCGCCGGATGGACGTACGATCCTCTACGCCACCTATCACAACGACGCTCTGGAGCTCGCCACGCTCGACCTTGCGACGGGTCATACGGCGTTGCTTACGCATAACTCTGCGGTCAATCTGGAGCCGCGCTGGTCGCCGGACGGAAAGCGCATCGTCTGGACCTCGAGCGCCTACAACGGCCGCTTCCATCTGTTCGTGGCCGACGTCGTCGAGGCAGGGCTTGCCGGCGTTACGCGCCTGACCGGTGAGGCGAAGAGCCCGTTACGCCGTTACTACTACAGCCCTTACGATCATGAGATCAACCCAGTCTGGAGCCGCGACGGTCGCTCGGTGCTGTACGTATCGAATCGCGATCACATCCATGGAACGGGGGGGTTCTGGCAGATGGAGGCGCGGCCTGGCGCGCCGGCACATGAGATTCACTACGAGGAAACCAATTGGCGCGCACGGCCGGACTACTCGCCGGACGGCACGCGGCTGCTGTACAGCTCGTATCTTGGTCGCAATGGCCACCAGCTTTGGCTGATGCCCGCTGCCGGCGGCGACGCGTTGCCGGTGTCCTATGGTGACTGGGATGAAGTTGGTGCGCGCTGGTCGCCGGATGGTCGCCAGTTCGCGTTCATCTCGAACCGTTCCGGTGGGCTGGAACTGTGGCTGCAGGATGCAGCAACTGGTGGTCAGCATCGGCTCGAGATCAGTGAGCGCCGCTTGATTGCGCCGTCCGGTCGCCTGCAGCTGGCGAGCCGTGATGCGGCGGGTCGGCCGCTTGCTACCCGCGTGTCGGTGACCGACGCTCGTGGCAGGTTTCACGCCCCTGATGCTGCCTGGATTCACGGCGACGACGGCTACGATCGCGCCGAGCGGCCATTCGAGGCGCATTACTTCCACACTCGTGGTGAGGACTTTGTCACGGTGCCGGCGGGCGAGGTGACCGTCGAGGTATTGCATGGTTTCGGCCAGCCACTGATCGTGCGCAAGCTGACGGTGGCCGCGGGCCAGACCGTGGCCGTCGACAGTGCCTTTGGGGCCGGATTTTCTCTCGCAACTGCTGCCGGCCGCCACTGGCTCAGCGGCGACGTGCACGTGCACATGAACTACGGCGGGCTTTATCGCAACACGCCAGCGCACCTGCTCGAGCAGGCCGAGTCTGAGGATTTGGCCATTGTTAACGACCTGATCGTTAACAAGGAGCAGCGGGTTCCGGACATTGCCCAGAGCGGACGTGGCCGTGATCCGCTATCGACCGCAACGCACGTCTTGCTGCACGGTCAGGAGTTTCATACCAGCTACTGGGGTCACCTTGGGCTGATCGGACTGTCGCGTGGCACGATGCTGCCGGGTTACGCCGGTTACCCAAACACGGCTGCTGCAAGCCTCGCGCCGATGAACGCCGACGTCGCCGATCGCGCGCACGCCGCGGGTGCCCTGGTAGGTTATGTGCATCCCTTCGACGAGCCGCTGCACCCGTTCGATGCCGCCGAGGGGTTGTCGAACGAGCTGCCGGTGGATGTCGCGCTCGGCAAGGTGGATTACATCGAAGTGGTCGGCTTCGCCGACCACCGCACAACGGCCGATGTCTGGTATCGATTGCTGAACCTGGGCTTCCGGCTGCCAACTGCCGCGGGCACCGACGCGATGGCGAACTACGCCTCGCTGCGCGGACCGGTCGGCATGAACCGCGTCTTCGTGGCGGTGGCAGGCGAGGCGGTTGATAGCAACGAGTGGCTGGCGGCGCTGAAGGCCGGGCGCAGCTTCGCGAGCAACGGCCCGTTGCTGGATTTTTCGCTCGGCGGGCAACCAATCGGCGCCGAGCTGCAGCTGGCGCATCCGGGCCGGCAGACGTTCACGGCGCACCTGCGCTCGATCGTGCCGATCGATCATCTGGAGATTGTCTGCAACGGACGGGTCGTGCGTTCGCTGCCGTTGAGCGGGGGGCGCACCGAGGCCGACGTGACCGGACAGTTGCCGCTGGCGACTAGCGGCTGGTGCGTGCTGCGCGCCTCAAGCGACCGGGCCGAATATCCGGTGCTGGATAATTATCCGTACGCCACGACGAGTCCCGTTTACGTGACGATGGCCGGACGCCCACAGCGCGCGCCCGAGGATGCGGCGTACTTCGTCGCCTGGATCGAGCGGGTGATCGAGGCCACCGGCCGCCACCCGGACTGGAACTCGGCCGCCGAAAAAGACGCGGTGATCGCGCGACTGCGCGAGGCACAGGCCTTGTATACGGCGCGCCGCTAGCCGGTCCGGCCTTCAGCCCAGCCGGGTTGCCGCAAGTTCCAGCGGCAGCTCGGTGGTGTTCTTGGTTTCCTCGAGCACGATCCGCGACTCGATCGACTGCACGCCAGGAACCTGTGATAGCCGCTTCTGGATGAACTCGTTGTAGTCGTCGATCGTGCGCGTCGCCACTAGCAGGATGAAGTCGATGTCGCCGATCACCATGAAGCACTGCACGACTTCCGGATAGCTGACCACCTTCTGCTTGAACTTGGGCAGCGATTGCCAGCCGTGGCTGGCAAGCTTCACGTGGGTGAAGACCAGCACGTCGAGGCCGACCTTGTCGCGCGCCAGCAAGGCGACCCGCTTGCGGATCGTGCCGTTCGACTCCAGCAAACTGATCCGGCGCCAGCACGGCGACTGCGACAGTCCTACCCGCTGCGCGATCTCCGCTGTCGATAGCGAGGCATCTTTTTGCAGCTCACTCAGGATGCGTAAGTCGGTCCTGTCTACAGACATGGATTATCCCTCCGATAAATCAACGTTTAATGGATAAATTATCCAAATATGATACTCCCGTAGTCGGTCTTTGGGTGAATTCTCCGCAGAAGTGGCGGTACGCTGAACGCCAGGTCCCAGAGGTATTGCCATGCCACGTCCGTCCCGACTGCACGTGCCGCGCGTTCCCGCGCGGCCCGGTGAGGCTCCCGACTTCAGCTACGTCCCTCTCTCGCCTGCCGGCGCCGTGCTGCGCCCCGATGTTGTTGCGCCCACTGCCGAGATCGCGAGCCTTTCGGTCGACCTGATTCGCGTGCTCGACGACGACCATTGCGCGGTGGGTCCGTGGAACCCGCTCCTGGACGTCGACGTGCTGCAAGTGGCGCTGCGATACATGATGCTGACGCGCGTGTTCGACGATCGCATGCTGCGTACGCAGCGACAGGGCAAGATTTCGTTTTACATGAAGTCCACCGGCGAGGAGGCCGTTGCCATCGCCGCGGCGATGGCGCTGCGTCCATCTGACATGCTGTTCCCGTCGTATCGTCAGCAGGGGCTGCAGTTCGTGCGTGGCGCGAGCCTCGTCGATCTCATGTGTCAGCTGCTTTCGAACACGCGCGACATGTGCAAGGGTCGACAACTGCCGGTGATGTACCACTCGGTGCCGGGCCGAACCTTCTCGATTTCTGGCAACCTCGCGACCCAGTTTCCGCAGGCCGTGGGCTGGGCGATGGCCGCTGCGATCAAGGGTGAGGACAACGTTGCCGCCTCGTGGATAGGTGAGGGTTCCAGCGCCGAGGCCGACTTCCACCACGCGCTGCTGTTTGCGTCGGTGTATCGCGCGCCGGTGATCCTCAACGTGGTCAACAACCAGTGGGCGATTTCGACATTTCAGGGTTACGCCGGTGGCGAGCAAAGTTCATTTGCGGCCCGCGGGCCGGGTTACGGCATACCGGGCCTGCGCGTCGACGGCAACGATTTCCTCGCCGTTTATGCGGCGACGGAGTGGGCTGCGGAGCGTGCGCGCAAGGGCGCTGGCGCGACGCTCATTGAACTGGTGACGTATAGGGCGGCGGCGCATTCAACGAGCGACGACCCGTCGCGTTATCGCCCGAAGGAGGATGCCGAGCGCTGGCCGCTCGGCGACCCGGTCGAGCGACTCAAGGGCCATCTGATTGCTCAGGGCGAGTGGTCCGACGAGCGTCACGCGACGCTGGTGGTGGAACTGGAGCAGCAAGTTGCGGCCGCGTGGGCCGAGGCTGCTACCTACGGGACGCTGACCGAGGGGCCGCGACTCGACCGTGATCTGATGTTCGAGGACGTCTTCAAGGAGATGCCCGCACATTTGGTCGAGCAGCGCGAGTTGCTGCGTCGCGAAAGGAGCTGAGGCGCGCATGGCACAGATGAACATGATTCAGGCGTTGAACTCGGCGATGGACATCGCGCTGGGTCGTGATCCGGCCGTCGTCGTGCTCGGTGAGGACGTCGGTTACTTCGGTGGCGTGTTCCGCGTCACTGACGGGCTGCAGCGCAAGTATGGGCAGCACCGTGTGCTGGATACGCCGATTGCGGAGGGCGGCATTATCGCGGCCGCCATCGGCATGGGCGTAAACGGCCTGCGTCCGGTGGCCGAGATCCAGTTCGCGGACTACATCTATCCCGCCTACGACCAGATTGTCAGTGAGCTGGCGCGGCTGCGTTACCGCAGTGCTGGCGCCTTTTCGGCGCCGGTGACCATCCGTACGCCATGCGGTGGCGGCATCCGGGGCGGTCAGACCCACTCGCAGAGTCCGGAGGCGCTGTTTGCGCACGTCTGCGGTATCAAGCTGGTCATGCCGTCCAATCCCTACGATGCCAAGGGTTTGTTGATCGCGGCGATCGAGGATGACGACCCGGTCTTGTTTCTGGAGCCGAAGCGGCTCTACAACGGTCCGTTCGACGGTGATCCTGGCAAGCCGGCTGTGCCTTGGAGCACGCATCCGAAGGGCGAGGTTCCCGATGGTCATTACACCGTGCCGATCGGCAAGGCCGATATCGTGCGCGCCGGTAGCGAGCTGACGGTGATCAGCTACGGCACGATGGTGCATGTCGCCGAGGCCGCGGCTGCCAGCCTCGGGCTCGATGCGGAGGTGATTGACGTGCGCAGCTTCGTACCGCTGGACGTGGAGACGCTGGTTGCCTCCGTGCAGAAGACCGGCCGCTGCCTGATTGCGCATGAAGCCACCCGTTTTGGCGGCTTCGGCGGCGAACTGATCGCGACCATCCAGGAGCGCTGCTTCTGGCAGCTGGAGGCTCCGATCGAGCGTGTCTGCGGCTGGGATACGCCGTACCCGCATGCGTTTGAGTGGGAATACTTTCCTGGCCAGGCGCGAGTCGCTGCGGCCCTGACGCGTGTCATGGAGGCCGGATGAGTCGTTACGTTTTCAAAGTGCCCGATCTGGGTGAGGGCACGGTCTCCAGCGAGATCGTCGCCTGGCGTGTGCAGGTCGGCGACCTCGTCCGTGAGGATGGGCCGCTGCTGGAGATGTCGACCGAGAAGGCCGTCGTCGAGGTGCCCTCCCCGGTGAGCGGCCGGATCGTAGCGCTGCATGGTGGGCCGGGTGATGTCGTTGCGGTCGGCGCGGAGCTGGTCGTGTTCGAGACTGACGCGGAGGCGCCGGCGGCGGCGCCGAAGCCCGCGACTGTCGCGGCAAGCGTCAGCCGTTCCGTGCCGGCCGCCGTCGTCCAGGCGGCGCGCGTGATGGCGTCTCCAGCCACGCGGCGGCGGGCGCGCGAGGCGGGGATCGATCTGGCCGCAGTGGCCGGTTCCGGTCCCGGTGGGCGGATCGAACGGGCTGATCTTGCTGCGGTGCTGCCAGCTGGCGCTGCGCCACAGGCTGGTGTGACCGTCGCCAGCGGACCTGCGCCACGCAGCGGGGTTGAGGAGATCAAGGTCATCGGCGTGCGGCGCGTGATCGCCGAACGCATGGCCGCCGCCAAGCGCAACATCCCGCACTTCTCCTACGTCGAGGAGGTGGACGTTACGGAGCTTGAGTCCTTGCGCTCCTTCCTCAATGGCCGCTTGCCCAAGGGCGCGCCCAGCTATACCTACTTGCCGCTGCTGGTCGCGGCGCTGGTGCGGGTGCTCGAGACCTTCCCACAGTGCAATGCCCACTACGATGCCGAGCGTAATGTAGTGCTCAGGCACAGTCCGGTGCACGTGGGCATTGCGACGCAGACCGCCGATGGGCTGAAGGTGCCCGTGGTGCGCCACGCCGAGGCGCTGACCCTGGCGGGGCTTGCCGCGGAGATTCGGCGGGTGTCGGATGCCGCACGTTCCGGGCGGGCCAGCCGCACTGAACTGGGCGGATCCACGATTACCGTCACGAGTCTTGGTAAACTGGGCGGCATCGCCTCTACCCCGGTGATCAATTCCCCGGAAGTGGCGATCATTGGCGTAAACAAGGCGGTCGACCGTCCGGTCGTGATCAACGGCCAGGTAGTGGTGCGACGGATGATGAACCTGTCGTCTTCGTTCGATCACCGCTTTGTCGATGGCTTCGACGCCGCTGCGATGGTTCAGGCGCTCAAGGAGCGACTGGAGCATCCGGCGACGATCTTCATGAGTGAGTGACGGTGCTAAAGGACATGAGATGACCAGTACGACCCCGCAGAACGCCCCTTTCGGCAGCATCCTGACCGACGTGATGGCGGTTGCCACGTTCAAGGATGGCCAGTGGAGCGCCCCGGCGTTGCGCGCGGTTGGCCCGATCGAGATTCATCCGGCGGCGCACGTACTGCACTACGCCAGCGAGTGCTTCGAGGGGTTCAAGGCCTACAAGTGGGCCGATGGCAGCGTGCACGTCTTCCGCATGGCCCGTCATTTCGAGCGCTTCCGCAACAGCGCGCGCAGCCTTGAACTGCCCGAGCCCGCCGAGGCGCTGCTTGCCGAGATGGTCAACACGGTGATCGATCGCTGTCGTGCGGCGGTGCCTGACGCCCCCGGCGCGCTCTACCTGCGGCCGATGCTGATCGGCACGATGCCGAATATCGGCGCGGCGGCGACGCCCTCGAACGAGGCGATGCTGATCGTGTTGGCGAGCCCTGTGTGGGACTATTTCGCCGGTGGCCTGAAGCCACTGCGCATCTATGTCGAGGAGCAGGCCACCCGTTGCGCGTCGCACCTCGGCGTCGTCAAGACCGGTGGCAATTATGCCGCTGCCCTGGGCCCCACGCTTGCGGCCCGGCGCGAGCACAAGGCCGATCAGGTGCTGTTCGCCCCGCATGGCGAGGTGCAGGAGACGGGTGCTGCCAACTTCCTGCTGTTGCGCGATGGACACATCCTCACGCGCAGCCTGGATCCGACGTTCCTGAACGGGGTGACCCGCCACTCCGTGCTGACGATGGCGGCCGACATGGGGTACCGCATTGAGGAGCGCGTCTTCAGCGTTGACGAGATGATCGAGTGGGTCGCGACCGGCGAGGCGGTCCTGTCGGGGACAGCGGCCGTGCTGTCTGGTGTCGGAACGCTCGTGCGCCACGGCGGCACCGAGATCAAAGTGGGCGGTGGAATCATCGGTCCCAATACGCTCAAGCTGCGGTCGGCCCTGATGGCGATACAGCAGGGTACGGCGCCCGATCGGTATGGCTGGCTCCACAAGGTCTGAAAGCAGGGCGGTTAACGGCCGATCCCTGTATCCTCCACGGCGCCCGGCTACGCCGGGCGTATTTTTTTAGAGGCTCCGATGTCCTTCACTGAACTGAAATTGCACCCGAGCCTGCTGTCCGCGATCAAGGAGCTCGGCTTCACCAAGCCGACCGTGATCCAGTCGGATGCGATCCCACCGGGACTTGCCGGCCGCGACATTCTGGCCTGTGCGGCCACCGGCAGCGGCAAGACCGCGGCTTTTCTGCTGCCGATCCTGCAGCGCCTGCTCGACAAGCCCCGCGGCAAGACGCGTGCGCTGGTCGTCGCCCCGACTCGCGAGCTCGCCGCGCAGATCCTGCAGGACATGCAGGATCTTGCGGTACATACGCCCGTTAATGGCGCTGCGATCTTTGGCGGCGTGGGCATGGGTCCGCAGGAGCATGCGCTGCGTAGCGGTGTCGACATCATCATTGCGACCCCGGGGCGTCTGCTCGACCACCTGAAGTCGTCCTACGCGAACTTCGACGCCCTCGAGGTGCTGGTGCTCGACGAGGCTGACCGGATGCTCGATATGGGTTTCCTGCCGGATATCCGTCGCCTGCTCCGGCATCTGCCGACCAAGCGTCAGACGCTGTTCTTCAGTGCGACGATGCCGCCGCCGATCGCGCAGCTCACGCGCGAGATGCTCAAGGATCCGGTGACCATCGCGCTGGAGCGCCAGTCGCGTCCCGCCACCGGCATCACCCAGGCGCTGTATCCCGTCTCGCAGGAGCTGAAGTCGGCGCTGCTGGCGACGCTGCTCGAGCAGGGCGACATGAAGGAAGCGCTCGTGTTCACGCGCACCAAGCATCGTGCGAACCGGCTGGCCGAGTTTCTGATCAAGCGTGGCCTGTCAGCCGACCGGATTCACGGTAACCGCTCGCAGTCGCAGCGCACCGCGTCGCTCGCGGCCTTCAAGTCCGGCAAGCTGCGCGTGCTGGTCGCCACTGACATTGCGGCGCGCGGTATCGATGTCGAAGAGCTCGGCCACGTCGTCAACTTCGACGTGCCGCTCGTGCCGGCCGACTACATCCACCGCATTGGCCGCACGGGCCGTGCCGAGGCGGTTGGTGACGCGTTTACCTTCGTCTCGCGCGAGGAAGAGGGCGATATCTCTGCGATCGAGAAGATCCTGGGCAGGCGTCTGCCGCGGGTCACAGTGCCGGACTTCGATTACAACGCCCGTCCCGAAGTACGGCTCGAGATTCCACTGGCTGACCGCATCGCTGCGATCCGCGCCAAGAAGTCCGAGGATCGTGCCCGCGGCCAGGCCAAGCGTGGCGGTGGTAGCGGTGCCAGCGGCGGCGGTGGGCGCGGTGGCGCATCGTCAGGCGGCGGCGCGCGCGGCGGCCAGGGTGGTGGCCAGGGCGGCGGCCGCGGCGGTCCGCGCAGCAGTGGCGGCAGCAGCAGCAGTGGCAGCAGCGGCGGACGAGGTCGCCCGGGCGGCCGTTGATTTGATGGTGCGCGCCTAGCGCGCTACCGCTGGTGCAGGATCGCGGCCGTCCAGGCGACGGCCAGAACGGCAACTGTGGCGCTGCCACAAAGCTGCTGTACCCGACGCGACGGTATCCCGGCGCGTCGTAGCGGCAGTCCGGCCAGCAAACCGAAGCCAAAGCCCAGCGCGTGCGCTTCGATGTCGGTGCGCGCATCCCCCGTTCCCAACAGTGCGAGCAGTACCAGCGCGCCGACAAAGCTCGAGCCACGCAGGTACCAGCGTCCGCGTACGGTGCGGGTGGGCCAGTGCACGCTGCCGAGGATTCCCAGCGCAGCGAACACGGCGCCTGAAGCGCCCAGCGACTCGTGGCCGCGCGTCATCAACAAGCCTTCCAGGCCGTTGCCGGCCACGGCCGCGGCGAAGGCGAGCAGCAGACCCACGCCGCTTCCGTAGACACGCGCGACGAGGCCGAGGCACAAGGCCCCGAACGCGAGGTTCGAGCCCAGATGGAGCACGTCGGCGTGCAGGGTCAGCGCGGTGATCGGTCGCCACCAGTCGCCGTTGCGCAGCGACGCTCCGTCCAGAGTACCGGCATCAAACCAGGCGGCATTTAGCAGCGACGTGGCGGCCGCTAGCGCGATGAAGAGCTCTGCCCCTACGTAGCCTGCGACCGCGGTGAGTCCGCTGCCCGCGAGCCGGCGCGGCGGCTCGCTGGGCCGGGGCGAGTTCTCTTCCCGGTAACGGGCGAGGGCCTCGTGGGCCCGTGAGGCGTCGAGGTCATCGACCCAGAATGCGTAGCTGCCGCCATCGTGCAGCACGGCGAATCGAACCCCCACCGCCTCCAGCACGAGCGCGTAGGCGTCGCAGGTGGCGGGCGTGAGGGCCGCAGCGACCGCCGTCATCATCCGACCCGGCGGCAGGTTTGGACTATCGTCGGGCAAGTTCATCGGTAGGAATTCCGGTGGCGATGCTCCGACATGGGGCGGTCAGACCCCAAAAACAACCTCTGGTGGAGGGAAGCCCCGCGGCGCAAGCGGGGACGCTCCGCCCTAGGACTCGGCCGGAAATGCCACCGTGGGGGGGCCTTCGCGCAGCATCGCCGACCCCAGCTCCGCCAGTGAACGGCAGCCCAGCTGCCCCAGCACCCGGTCGAGTTCGCTCGCCAGGATCGCGATCGCGTGGCTTGCGCCAGCCTCGCCGCCGGCCGCGAGGCCGTACAGGGTCGCACGACCGACCATCACCCCATGGGCACCCAGCGCCATGGCCTTGGCGACGTCCGAGCCGCGCCGGAAGCCGCTATCGACCAGGATCGTGATCCGGTCGCGATAGGCGCGGGCGATTTCCGCCAGCACCTCGATCGGGGCCACGGTCGTATCCAGCTGCCGGCCACCGTGGTTGGTCAGCACGACCCCGTCGCAGCCGAGGCGTACGGCACGCTCTACGTCGGCCGGGTCGAGGATGCCCTTGATGATGAGTCGTCGCCGCCAGCGGTCGCGCAGCCGCGCCACGTCATCCCAGTCTATGGAGGGCCGGAAGAGGGCCGGGATCAGCGAGACGCCCGCCTTGGCGCTGCGCGCCTCGGGAGGCAGGAAATCCATCACGTTGACGAAGCGCGGCAGGCCGTGGGGAATGGCGACGTCCCAGGCCCAGCGCGGGTGGCAAGCCGCATCCAGCAGTCGCCGCAGGCTCAGGCTCCCCGGCGCGCGGAAGCTGCGTTTGTCCCACTCGCGCGAGCCGAACACATTCGCGTCGGTGGTGAACACCAGCGCCTCGCAGCCAGCGGAGTCGGCGCGACTGACTACATCGTCAACCAGGGCGGGGTGGTTGAGCATGTACAGCTGCATCCAGACCCGACCGCCGGCGGCTTCGATGACCCGTTCGGGACGGGCGTTACTGACCGTGCTCAGGCAAAACGGAATGCCGGCGGCGGCGGCGGCCCGTGCCAGCAGCAGGTCGCCGTCTCGCCGCAGTATGCCGTTGAGGCCGGTTGGCGCGATGACCAGTGGCAGGGGCTGCTCGACGCCGAACAGGGTGGTGCGGGCATGGCGCCCCGTCGTATTGACGAGCGTGCGCGGCAGGAAGCGCCAGCGATCGAAGGCCTGGCGATTGCGGGCCAGGGCCAGTTCGTCCTCGGCTCCGCCTTCAACGTACTCGAAGGCGAAGGCCGGAGCATAGCGGCGCGCCACGCGCCGCAGCTCTTCTATGTTCAGCGCGCGACGGAAATCGCGGCCCGGGTAGTAGCGACGAGGCGTGGCGGCAGACTCAGTTGACGAAGAAGCCCATCTTCACGCCGGCTAGCGTGATCACGTCGTTGTCACGCAGGCGGCGTGCCTGTGCGCCGATCGGCGTGCCGTTGATCTGTGCGAAGTCGCCGTTGCTGCTCTCCACCTGCACCAGATAGAAGCCATCCGCGCGGCGTGTGATCGCGGCGATCTGCACGTTGGGGCGGCCCACCATGGTGACGGTCTTGATCAGCTCGAGCTCGCGGCCAGCGAATGCCCCGGAGAGCACCTGCAGCTTCGCCTTCGGCGGCGCGGCGGCCATCGAGCCGCTTTCGGTCGGCCCCGGGGCGCTGGCCGGGCGGGCAGACTCGGCTTGGGTGGCGCGGATCCGTCGCTCGGCCTCAGCGGTAGGCTGCAGCACCATGGTCTTTTCGAATTCGTCCTGATCGCCGTTGTCGGACTGGCCGTCGACGAAGCGCAACTGATGGTGTCCGCAGGTAACGACATCGCCATGCTGCAGTGCATGCTTCTTGACCAGCTTGCCATTGACGTACGTGCCATTGGTGCTGTTCAGATCCTCAAGGAACGAATCGTTGAGGATGTTGATGATCAGGGCGTGATGACCGCTGACCGCTGCATTGTCGATGCGGACGTCATTGTCCGGCAGGCGGCCGACGGTGTACCGCTCCTTGTTCATGTTGTATTCGGCGAGTACCTGGCTGTCCAGGCTGAGTATTAGTCTAGCCATTGGCCGTACGTCCTTCCTGGGTCAGCCGAACCAGCTCAATATTCTGTCAAGTATGCCCCGTCGCGCCGGGAACGAGTCAACGACCTGCGCGAGCACTACGGAGATGTTGTCGCGGCCACCATGCTCATTCGACAACTGCACCAGTTGCTTAGCAACGGTATCAAGATTATCACCGAAAGTGCTGATTGTTAACTGGATGTCCTCGTCTTCGACCATGTCGGTCAGGCCGTCGGAACAAAGGACGTAGTGGTCGCCCTTCTCGGCGCGGTGCTCATGGATATCAACCTCGACGGTTGGCTCCACGCCCAGTGCCCGGGTGACGTAGTTCTTGTTGGTGGAGCGGGCCGCCTCTTCCTGCGAATAGAAGCCGCGGTCGACCAGTTCCTGCAGCAGGGAATGGTCCATCGTCAGCTGCTCGAAGCGCTCTCCCCGCAGACGGTATAGGCGCGAATCGCCGACGTGTGCGGTGATGATTCGGTCGTTGTAGAAAAGTGCCGCTACAACGGTAGTGCCCATGCCCTCGCACTGTGGCTGGGTCTTGGACGTCTGGTGGATGATCTTGTTGGCCCGCAGGATCGCATCGCGCAGGATGATGCTCGGACGCATGAGTCCCGCGGTGCGGTCGATGCCGGTCAGGTCCTGGACCTGATAGGCCTCGCGCACCAGATTTACGATTGTCTTGACCGCGATGCCGCTGGCGACCTCGCCTGCGTTGTAGCCACCCATGCCGTCAGCGAGCACGTACAGCGCGATGTCCGGCTCGGTGCCGATCGCGTCCTCATTGTGCTCGCGAATCTTGCCGGTGTCGGTCTGCGTGACGCCTTTTACCTTGTTGCGCACTCTGTCTCTCAGGTGTTGCAGGCGCGAGCGCACGCGCGCAGAAAACGCGCCATTTCGCCGGCCGTCGCGAAGCGGTCAGCCGGATTCTTTTGCAGCGCGCGGTCCACGATGCTGGACGTGCAGGGGGGTAGGTCGGGGCGGATGGTTTTCAGGGGCGGGTGCGGTAAATGGGTGATCTTGTACATGAGCCCCTCCATCGAATCAGCCCGGAATGGAAGCTGGCCGGCGAGCAGTTGGAACAAGGTAACACCGAGCGCAAACAAGTCCGAGCGGCCAGTCACATTCCGTCCCTCGAGCCGCTCGGGCGCCATGAACGACGGCGTGCCGAGCACGATGCCGCTGCGGGTAGCGCTGGCGTTGGTCAGGCGGGCTATGCCGAAATCGGTGATCTTTGTTTCCAGCGTCTCAGGGGTGATGAGCACGTTGGCAGGCTTGATGTCGCGGTGGATCACCTCCTGTGAGTGCGCGTAGTCGAGGGCATCGGCGATGCGGGCGCAGATTTCCAGGACCTGACTCGGCGGCAACAGTCGGTCCGAGACGGTGAACTCCGACAGCATGCGACCTTGTACGTATTCCATCGCGATCCAGGCGATGCCGTTGTCCTCACCCGCGTCGTAGACCGTAACGATGCTCGGGTGCTTGAGGCGCCCAGCCATTTCGGCCTCGCGGAAGAACCGGCCGCGGGCGTCGGCAAGGTCGGCCTCGTTGAACTCCTCGACGATCGGGATTGCCTTGACTGCGACGATGCGGTTGATCGTTGGATCGCGGCCGTAGTAGACCGTACCCATCGCGCCCTTGCCGATCTCGCGTTCGAGTTCGTAGCGGCCGAGCTTGGGTTTCGGGGGGCGCTTGGACCGGCCGAGCAGCAGGTCGGCGACTTCGGCCCGGGTCGGCTCCTCGCGGCGCGCCTCGAGCGCGGCGCTGATCTGTCTGAGCGAGGTCAGCGGCGCTGCAGCGGCTTCAGTGTGCGCGGCCGCGGTGGAACGCGGCGTAGACCCGGGTCGTGTCGGCGGCAGGGGCGGCAGGTCGGAGTAGAACGGATCGGCGGCCGGCGCCGGCGCACGTCTGGGCGCCTCGGGGCGCGGTGCTGGCGGACGAGAGGCCGGTCGCGGGCCCATGGCAGGCAACGGCACGACGGGCTCGGGGCGTGCGCGGCGCGGTTCGGTGCGGTCCGGCAGCAGCCATACGGCCAGTGTCGCCAGTGGTAACGACAGCGCTGCGGGGATCAGCGGCACCCAGATGTGGGCGATACTCACCAGCAGGACTTCGATGAGGAACAGGGCGATGCCCAGCAGTATGGCGGCGGTGAACCCGACCGATGTACGTAGTCGGGGTGCGAGAATTGCGGCCCAGCCAATGGCGAGCAGTAGTGCCAGTACGGTGTAGATGCGTGCCACTCGCGGCACGACTGCGTAGTCGCCGGCCTCCAGGCTCGCGATCCGTTGGGTGGTGGCTTCGCCCAGCGATAGCCCCGGCCCGGTAGGCACTGCGAGCGTGGTCTGCGTTCCGCCGATCACCACGATCTGGCCGGCGAGCGCGCGAGCACTGCGGCCGGTCAGCGGTTCTTTCAGCGCCAGGCGCGGTGTGCCGCCGTCGACGCCGGCGCGGCGGCCGTAATGGGGAACCCAGCCGCCGCCGGCGGCAACGTGAAGCGAGCGGATTGAGCCTGCCAGCGCGCCACGCTCAGTTGTCGGCAGCGACGCATGCGGCGGCGTGTGGGCTGCGAGCCAGCCTGTGAACGCGAGCGAGGGCAGCGGTGTGCCACTGGGATCCTGCAGATAGAGCCGGTCGCGGCGCGTGACGCCGTCTGCCTCGGGGGGCAGGGCAGGTTCCACGCCAATGGCGCGGGCGGCTGCTGTGAAGCGTTCGAGCAGCGGCACGCCCGGGCTTCCCAGCAGCACGACGTTGCCGGCGGCGCGAATGGCTCGCTCGAGGTCGCCATCGTGGTCCAGTTCCGTGACCCAGGCCTGCAAGCGGGCGCGCATCGCAACGTCTGGGGAGCTTTCGGCCCCCTCCAGGAACGAACGGACCCGCGCCAGATCAGCGCTGTCCGAAGGTTCGTTCAGGGGGATGGCGACGACGATCGCGCGGGCGCCGGCAGCGGCGGCCGCTTCGATCGCACGGGCGACCTGACTGCGCAGGGCGCCGGCATCGGTGCCCGGGCCTTCGCTGGCGATCCAGGTGACACGCTGGCTGGCGGGTGCGTTCTCGGCCCGTTGCGCGAGCGCGAGCGAGAGCCCCTCCAAAGTGGCGTAGGCGCCCGGCGCGAAAGCCAGCGCGACCAGGAGTCCCAGTACGACAACGGCGGTTGCGGCGGCCAGCGGGCGGAATAAGGGGTGCGCGTGCATGTTAGGTCAAATCGAACATCGCCTGAGTCTAGCGGACCGCAACGCGCGAGTCGCGACCGGCCGCACGGTTCGGGATCGCGGCCCCCCGGCCCTCTGCTAGCATCGCCCGATGAGCGCCCGATCCCGCACCGTCTATGTCTGCAGCGCCTGTGGCGACAGTACCCCCAAGTGGCAGGGTCAGTGCCCGGCTTGCGCCGCCTGGAATACCCTCACGGCGATGAGCGCCCCACGGCAGACCGGCCGGGCGGCGCCCCCGCGGGAGGCGGGCCTGACGCCTGCTGGCGTGGTCCAGACCCTGGGCTCGGCGGCGACCGCCGAGGCGTCCCGACTGCCCACCGGCTCCGGCGAGTTCGACCGGGTGCTGGGCGGGGGCCTGGTCGCAGGCTCCGTAATCCTGATCGGTGGCGACCCGGGCATCGGCAAGTCGACACTCCTGCTGCAGGCCGCGGCCGCGCTGTCCCCGGTCGTGCCGGTGCTATACGCAACTGGCGAGGAAAGCCTCAAGCAGGTCGGCCTGCGGGCGCGCCGGCTCGGGCTGTCCTCGACCACGCTGGGTCTGATCGCAGAAACCGACGTCGAGCAGATCCTGGCCGCTGCCGTCGGTCAGGGTGCCCGCGTGCTGGTCGTCGATTCGATCCAGACGATGGGCACTGCGGCGGTCGAGTCCAGTCCCGGTTCGGTGTCGCAGTTGCGCGAGTGCGCGGCGCGCTTTGTCCAGCATGCGAAGCAGACCGGGACAGCGGTTGTGTTGATTGGCCACGTCACCAAGGAAGGCGTCATCGCAGGTCCGCGCGTGCTCGAGCACTTGGTAGACACGGTGCTGTACTTCGAGAGTGACGCCGGCAGCCGCTATCGGATCGTCCGGGCGGTCAAGAACCGCTTCGGTGCGGCCAACGAGATCGGCGTGTTCTCGATGGAGGAGCAGGGGCTGCGCGAGGTCAAGAATCCTTCTGCGATCTTCCTCTCGCGCCACCCGACCCCGGTCGCGGGCAGTCTGGTGACGGTGACTCGCGAAGGCACCCGACCGTTGCTGATCGAGGTGCAGGCGCTGGTCGACGAGTCGCGTTCGCAGCAGCCGCGGCGTATCACCGTGGGACTCGAGGCCAACCGATTGTCGTTGCTGCTGGCCGTGTTGCATCGTCATGCAGGCGTCGCTCTGTACGCGCACGACGTGTTCGTCAACGTCGTCGGCGGCGTGCATCTGAGCGAGACTGCAGCTGACTTGCCAGCGGTGCTTGCTGCGGTCTCAAGCCTCGACGACCGACCGCTGGCATCGGATCTCGTTGCGTTCGGTGAGCTTGGGCTCGCGGGGGAGGTGCGGCCCGTTCCGTTCGGCGAGGAGCGCTTGCGCGAGGCCGCCAAGCACGGCTTCAAGCGCGCGATAGTGCCGCGTACCAATGTGCCGCGACGTGCGATCGACGGGCTCGACGTGGTGGGAGTGGAGCGCCTTGACGAGGCGCTCGCGGCGATCCGCTAGCGTCTTCAGGCTGCCTTGCTGGTCGGCCAGATGCGCACGGTGCGTACCGCGTTGTCGGCGATCTGCAGCACTTCGATCGGATGCCCGGCGAGTTTTAGGGATGTGCCCGGCTCCGGGATCGTCTCCAGGTACTCCAGAATCAGGCCGTTCAGGGTTTTCGGGCCGCCGGTCGGCAGCGTCCAGCCCAGCGAGCGGTTCAGTGCGCGCACCGTAGTGCTGCCGGCAACCACGTAACTGCCGTCGTCCTCCGCGCGTACTTCGCGGCGCACACCCTGTGGCAGCGATGTGAACTCGCCGACGATCTCCTCAAGGATGTCGTCGATGGTCACGAGGCCCTGCACATCGCCATATTCGTCGACGACGTATGCGTGGCGTCGATGGTTCTCCTGGAACGCCACCAGTTGCTGCGTGAGCGTTGTGCCCTCAGGGATGTAGTACGGTTCGCGCTGGCGTGCGAGACGCAGCAGGCCGTCGCGGTCCAGCTCGCCGCGCGCGAGCTCCCGGGCGACGCGCTTCATGTGCAGCACGCCAACCATCTTATTGAGATCGCCCTCGTAGACCGGCAGGCGCGTGTGCTGCGCCTCGCGCAGCGTCACCATTATCTGTTCCCAGTCGTCTTCGACATCGATGCCGGCGACCTCGTTACGCGGGATCATAATCTCGTCGACGCGGATTCGCTCCAGGTCGAGGATGCTCACCAGCATCTGCTGGTGCTTGAGTGGGATCAATGCGCCCGCCTCGGCGACGACGGTGCGCAGCTCGTCGGCCGACAGGGAATGAGAGGCGACCTTTTGCGCGGAGACGCCGACCAGCCGCAGCAGCACGCTGACAATCGAACTTATCAGCCACACCAGCGGGGCGGTGAGCCACAGCAGTGGGCGGTAGATGAAGGCGGCCGGTAGCGCGAGCCGTTCCGCGTGCAGTGCCCCGTAGGTCTTCGGACCCACTTCGCCGAACAGCAGCAGCAGTAACGTGAGCCCGCCATTGGCAGCCGCGAGCCAGTGCTCGCCGGCGATCCGCAAGGTCACCAGAGTCACGATACTGGCGGCGGCGACGTTCGCGAGTGTGCTGCCGAGCAGCATCACTCCGATCAGGCGGTCAGGGCGGGCGAGCAGCTTTTCGGCCAGGCGTGCGCCGGCGTGTCCCTGGCTCGCGCGATGACGAAGCCGGTAGCGGTTGATGCTCATCAGCGCCGTCTCGGTGCTCGAGAAGAACGCAGATAGCACGATCGATCCGAGCAGCCCGGCCAGGGGTAAGCCGAGCGATAGGTCGCTCATTCAGCCCCAATGCCTTCCCAGCACTTGTTCGAGAACGAATTTCGAGCCGAAGTAGGCCAGCGCCAGAATCACGAAGCCTGCGGTGGTGAACTGGCGGGCCTTGCGTCCGCGCCAGCCGAAGCGGTGGCGGCCCCACAGCAGCACCGCAAACACCAGCCAGGCGACGATTGCCAGCACCATCTTGTGGATCAGGTGCTGGGCGACTACGTCAGTCACGAAGAACAGGCCCGTCACCAGCACGAAGGTCAGCACGACGAAGCCGCCCGCGACGGCACGGAACAGCAACCTCTCCATCGTCTCCATGGGCGGTAGTAGCGCCAGAATGCCGAGCGGTGTGCGCGCGCGCAGGTGCGTGTCCTGCCAGGCCAGCAGCAGCACGATGATGGCGGCGATCGACAGCCAGCCGGCGGCAAGTGCGGCGAGGGTGATGTGGGCAGTGATTTCCCACTGCGGTGCATGGATCTCGGCGAATCCGCTGATTACGCCGGTGCCGACGGCGAGGACGCCGGCAAGAAAGAGCAGCGCGGAGGGCAGGGCGCCGAGCGCCATGGTGGCCATGGCGACGAAAGTCGTGGCACCGATCACGAAACCGACCAGCGAGGCGGTGTCGGTGATCGCCAGTGATAGACCATGGTCGGTCTGGATCGCCTCAAAGAGGATGACCGCGTGCGCGCCAACCGCCAGGGCGGCGAGCGCCAGTACCAGCGGCGAGCGGGCGCCGGGCACGGCACGGGCTGAGCGCGCAAGCAGCAGCGCAGCGGCGAGGTACAGGAAGAGGGGGAGAATGGAAAGCACGGTGTGGGGGGTCGCCTGATCGGAATTGATGATTGCACACGCTGTGCGACACGGGAAGCGCGTCCGGCTCGCCGCGTCACTATAATGGGGGCGGTTTCGAGGAGTACGGATGTTCGACCGACTGACTGAACGACTTTCCGGGGCGGTAGCGGCCCTGACCGGCCGCGGCAGACTGACCGAGGACAATATCGCTGACGCGCTGCGTCAGGTGCGCATGGCGCTGATCGAGGCCGATGTCGCCGTGCCCGTGGTGAAGGGCTTCATCGACGCGGTGAAGGTGCGCGCGCTAGGCGCGGAGGTCCAGCAGAGCCTGACCCCGGGTCAGGTGTTCATCAAGATTCTCTACGACGAGCTCGTCAAGACGATGGGTGAGCCGGGCGGAGGGTTGAACCTGCGCGCCCAGCCCCCGGTGGTGGTGTTGCTGGCCGGTCTGCAGGGTGCCGGCAAAACCACGACTGCCGCGAAGCTCGCCAAGTTGTTGTCGGAGCAGCAGAAGAAGCGCGTGCTGCTGACGTCTGTCGACGTCTACCGGCCGGCTGCGATCACGCAGCTGGAGCGGCTCGCCGCCCAGATTGGCGTCGGTTTCCATCCGGTCACGGCCGGTCAGGAGCCTGTGGCGATCGCGACTGAGGCGCTAGCCGCGGCCGTGCGCGGCAGCTATGACGTGCTGATTGTCGATACCGCCGGCCGCCTGCACGTCGACGCGGAAATGATGCAGGAGGTGCAGGCCGTCGACCGGGCGGTCTCCGCTCACCAGCGGCTGTTCGTCGTCGACAGCATGGCGGGTCAGGATGCGGTCAACGCTGCCCGGGCCTTCAACGAGGCATTGGACCTCACCGGTGTGATCCTGACGAAGGCCGATGGCGACGCCCGGGGCGGCGCGGCCTTGTCGGTCCGCCAGGTCACCGGCAAGCCGATCCTCTACCTTGGCGTCGGCGAGAAGGTCGAGGCGCTGGAGTTGTTCCACCCCGAGCGGGTGGCGTCGCGGATCCTCGGCATGGGCGACGTGCTGTCGCTGGTCGAGCAGGTCCAGCGGGACGTCGACAAAGACAAGGCCGAGAAGCTTGCCAAGAAGCTCAAGAAGGGCCAGGGCTTTGATTTTAATGATCTTCGTGAGCAGATGCAGCAGCTCGAAAAGATGGGCGGCATCAATGCGCTGATGGACAAGCTGCCCGGCGGGATGGCGGCGGCGGCGGCCAAGGCACCGGCCCAGTTCGCCGGCAAGGAGGTCCGCCGGCAGATTGCGATCATCAATTCGATGACCGCGGCCGAGCGACGCAAGCCCGACCTGATCGACGGTTCCCGCAAGCGCCGGATCGCCAATGGCTCGGGCCTGCAGGTCCAGGACGTCAACCGGCTCATGAAGCAGTTTCTGCAGATGCAGAGGGTCATGAAGCAGTTCTCGAAGGGGGGTGTCCGGGGCATGATGAGGACGCTGGGCGGGCGTATGCCGGGCGGCTTTGGGCCCTAGCGGAAACCGAGTCTTTTCAGTAGAATGCGCGGCTCTTTGGCGAGGGCCCCGGGCCCGCGCCTCGCTTAACCGTTTTTTTTGGGGATTTCGCTGATGGTTACCATTCGCCTGACGCGTCGCGGCGGCAAGAAGAACCCCTTCTACCACCTCGTCGTTACCGATAGCCGCAAGCGCCAAGGCGGCACGAGCCTCGAGCAGGTCGGGATTTTCAATCCGATCGCCCGCGGCCAGGAAATCAAGCTGCGTGTAGACGTGGCCAAGATTGACGCCTGGCTTGCGAAGGGTGCCAAGACCTCGCCGCGCGTTGCCGCGCTGGTCAAGGAATATCGCGCCCAGCAGCTGGTGGAGACGCCGGTCGCAGCCTGACGCTGCGAGCCGCGGCGCCATGCCGTCGGTCGCTGCTGAGCGGATGATCATCCTCGGGCGTCTAGGCGCACCGTGGGGGGTCAAGGGCTTGATCAAGGTCGAGTCGTACACGGATCCTCCCGAAGGATTGCTGGCCTACCCCGTCTGGAACGTCGCGCGCAGCGATGGCAGCTGGGAGCAGGTCCGGATCGGGACAGGACGGGTGCACGGCAACGGCCGGACGCTGGTCGTCGCGCTCGAGGGTGTCTCGAGCCCGGAAGACTGCCGGCGCTTCGGTACCCGGGAGGTGGCTATGCCACGCTCGGCGTTGCCACCGGCCGGAGCAGGGGAATATTACTGGGAGGATCTGCTCGGCTGCCGGGCGGCGACTCTCGACGGAGTCGAGCTGGGAGTGGTGAGCCACTTTCTCGATTTTCCGGCGAATGCGGTCATGGTTCTGCGTGACGGCGCGCGCGAGCGATGGGTCCCGCTGGTGCCGCGGCACCTGAAGCGCGTCGACCTCGACGCACGCCAGGTGACGGTCGATTGGGATCCGGAGATCTAGGGCGATGGACGCGGCGAAGCCGCGACTCGCGGTCGAAGTCGTGACGCTGTTTCCGGATGCGGTCCTGAATCAGCTTACGATTGGAGTGGTCGGGCGCGCGATCGAGCGCGGCATCGTCCGGGTGGGTGCAGAGGATCCGCGCAAGTACGCGCAGGACGTGCACCGCACGGTAGATGACCGCCCGTACGGCGGAGGCCCGGGGATGGTGCTGAAGGTCGAGCCGATGGCGACGGCGATAGCCGCTGCCAGCGAGCGGCTCCCGGCGGGCAGCCCCCGGATCTACCTGTCGGCGCAGGGGCGGCCGTTTGATCAGGCCACCGCACGACGGTTGGCGGCACTGCCGGGTTTCCTGCTGTTGGCAGGGCGCTACGAAGGTGTCGACGAGCGATTGATCGACGAGATGATTGACGAGGAGTTGTCGATCGGCGACTACGTGCTGTCGGGCGGTGAGCTCGCAGCGTTGGTGGTCATCGATGCGACGGTCCGGCTACTGCCGGGTGTCCTCGGGGACGCGGAGTCGGCGGAGCAGGAATCGTTCGGCGCCCATGGGGCGCTGCTCGACTGGCCGCACTACACGCGGCCGGAGGAGTGGCGCGATCGGCGGGTGCCGGACGTGCTACGCGGCGGAGATCACGCGGCGATCCGGCGCTGGCGCCTTAAGCAGGCGTTGGGGCGGACCGCCGAACGGCGCCCGGAGCTGATTGCCGGGCGGGAATTGACGAGCGAGGAGCGAGTGCTCCTCGAAGAGTATCGAGAGGAACACGAGTCATGAGCAACAAGTTCACCCAGGCCATCGAACAGCGCCAGATGGCCCGCCAGCTGCCGGAATTTGGCCCGGGCGACACCGTCGTCGTTGAGGTTAAGGTTAAGGAAGGCGAGCGCGAGCGCGTGCAGGCCTACGAGGGCGTCGTGATTGCGCTGAGCAACCGCGGCCTCAACTCGTCGTTCACCGTGCGCAAGATCTCGCACGGCGAAGGCGTCGAGCGCGTGTTCCAGCGCTATAGCCCGGCGCTCGGCGCGGTCACGGTCAAGCGTCGCGGCAAGGTCCGTCGCGCCAAGCTGTACTACCTGCGCGAGCGTTCGGGCAAGTCGGCCCGTATCGAAGAAAAGGTCTGACGCGGCACGCGCAACGCGCGTGCGACAAAGGGGCCAGCGCGGCGCAAGCCGCCTGGCCCTTCGTTTTGAGGCCGCGCTGACCCAAAGCGCCGCGGCCAGACTCCCGATACACTGACGCCTGCCGCCGTAGATTAGCGGCGTCCCCGGGAGTCATCATGGGTCGGGTCGCTCAGTCATTCAGGTTCCTGTGGCGTGCGCTGGATGGCCTGCGCCGGGTGCTGCACCTCGTGCTGCTGCTGCTGCTGTTCGGCGTCTTCGCGCTGGCCTTCCGCCACCCTCTGCCGTTGGTACCGTCGAAGACGGCGCTGGTCGTGCGCCTGCAGGGGCGGCTGGTGGAGCAGTTCAGCGGTAGCCCCCTCAACCGCTCCTTGGGGCTGATGACCGGCGACCACGAGCCTGAAACGCTGGTCCGTGACGTGGTTGACGCACTGCGTGAGGCCGCCCACGACGATCGGATCCGACTGGTCGTGCTGGATACCGCCGATCTCAGCGGCGGTGGCCTGACCAAGCTGCGGGCTGTGGCCGATGCGCTGCAGGAGTTCCGCAAGTCGGGCAAGAAGGTCTACGCCTACGCCCGCTACACCACGCAGGAGCAGTATTACCTGATGGCGCAGGCAGACCGGGCCTACATAGACCCGACCGGTGAAATCACGATCACCGGTTTTGCCGCCTACGGACTTTATTTCCACGACGCGCTCGAGCGACTCGGCGTGACGGTAGAGGTGTTCAAGGTCGGCACCCACAAGTCCTTCACCGAACCATTCACGCGTCAGAGCATGTCCACCGAGGACCGTGAGCAGACCCTCGGCTGGATGACGCCGCTGTGGCAGGCCTACGTGGATGGCGTGCAAAGTGCGCGCCACCTGCCGGCAGGTGCCATCGATGCCTACGTGCACGACACCGTTGCCTTGCTGAAGGCCGTCGACGGAAACGCTGCGCTGCTCGCCGAGCAGCGCGGCCTGGTGAACGGCCTTAAGTCCTCGCTGGAGTTCGAGCGCGAGATCGCAGCTCTCGTCGGTGAGGATAGCTCCACACATTCGTTCAACGCGGTCGACCAGGCGGACTATCTCGCGGCGGTCGGCCCTGAGTCTGCCCTGTCGCGCCATCCCGCCGGCGAGGTTGCCGTGCTGGTGGCGGCCGGTGACATCGTCACCGGTGACGGCGGTCCCGGCCAGATTGGTGCGGACACTTTCGCCGAGTCATTGCGCAAGGCGCGCTTCGAGGACGATGTGAAGGCCGTCGTATTGCGCATCGACAGCGGCGGCGGCAGCATGCTCGCGTCGGAGGTGATTCGTCAGGAGGTCGCCGCTCTTAAGGCTGCCGGCAAGCCGGTGATCGCCTCGTTCTCCAGCGTTGCTGCTTCTGGTGGCTACTACATCGCGATGGAGGCTGACCAGATCTGGAGCGAGCCGACCACCATCACCGGTTCGATCGGCGTTTTCGGCATGACCGCGACCTTTGAGCGAACGCTCGGCAAGCTCGGGGTATCGAGTGACGGCGTAGCGACCTCCTCACTCGCAGGTGCAATGCACCCGGAGCGCGCGCTGGCGCCGGAGACGCGTGAGGTGCTGCAGTTGGGCGTCGCGCATGCCTACCATGACTTTGTCGGGCGCGTCGCAGCGGCACGCAAAAAGGCGCCCGCAGACATCGAGGCGGTGGCCGAAGGCCGCGTGTGGATCGGGGCGGAGGCGCAAAAGCTTGGTCTTGTCGATCGGCTCGGTGGCGTCGACTCTGCCGTCAAAGCGGCGGCGGGACTGGCCAAGTTGCCGGTGGGCAAGTACGGGGTCAGTTGGCGCGAGAAAGAGATGAGTTGGCGCGAGCGCTTGCTGCGCGAGCTGGGTGCGGACGGGCAGGCGCTGGCGCGCGCCACGGGTCTGCTGCCCGCGACGCCTGCGATCCTGACCCAAGTACTGGGGGGCGCCGAGCGGGAACTTCGGACGCTTGGATCGCTCGATGATCCGCGACACGTATACGCCTACTGCGGCTGCGCTCCGCGCTGACGTCGGACGCTTGCCGGCGCTGCGGCGCCGCCGGTTCAGTGGCTCGGGCGGACTCGCTCCAGCCACTGCTGGTAGCCGCGGAAGTGGTGAATCGCAAATCCGGCGAATGCCTCATTGTCTTTGAACGCGTTTTCGGCGAGCGCCAGCTCGCGCTCGAGGTCCGCCTCGGCGAGATGATCGAACGAGACTTTCTGGATATCGTTTGGCGTCACCTCCACGCCGATGACCAGCCGCTTGTGCCGTCGTCTGGCGAACTCCATCGTGTCGGTGGCGTGGCTGACGATGCCATCGCGCCCCAGGGCGTGGTCGCGGTAGTCCATCAAAGCGGCGTAGTCGTAGATGTCCAGCGTATGTTCGGCGACGGTCTGGGTCACGCCGTGCCACTGCAGCGTGATGCCGTCAAACCAGAACGGCAGCGCAGGACCCACCTGTAGCGTTTGTCCCGAGGACCGCTTCAGCGCCATCAGCGCCTCGCCCAAGTCGAGAAACTGTCCGAGCAGCTGCATCTTCTGACTATCCCACTGGTCGAGGATATGCGGCTCGATATCCAGATTCACGCCGTCGAAGCGTTCCTCCGCACCGGCTAGGGCGTTGTAGTCCAGTACGCGCCTGAACATCGCCACGGCGTCGGCGCGTTTCTCCGGGAGTACATAAGCTTCCGTATGCAGGAAGGCCGAGCCTAGCAGTGCGTAGACACTGAATCCCTCCTGGTGCAGTCGCCGGATGAACTGTCGGTAGGCTGCAGCGCGGCTGATGATCAGGTTGCGGTGCTCGAAGGCATCAGCATAGAGGTAGACCGTGCGGATGTGCTGCTGGTGCAGGAAGGCGGTCGCGGCATCGGCCGCAGGGCGCTCCTGCACCATTGCGTAGGAGGCGTCTTCCCAGCTCCAGATAGCGCGGTCGGCCGTCGCGGCGCATGCAGAGCCGGCCGTGAGCATGAGTGCGGCCAGGATCGTCAGTGTGACTTTCATCGGGCGGGGCTCCGGGCTGCTCGTGCCGGCAGATAGGTGCGGGTCAACCGTCGATCACAATCGGAATGTGGAAGCGTCCGTCACCGGTCCGCTTGCCGGTCGCTGGATCCGACGGATAGACGGACAGGAAGTAACGCCCGGCGGCAACGTGCTCGGTCTTGACAGGCACCTGCAGCGTGACCGCCTGGCCGGCTGCCAGTGTCTGCGAGGGCCCGTAGGTTTCGGAGATCTCCCGGCCGTCAGCGGACTGCAGGACGATCAACGGGATGAACAGCGCGCTGTGGCGCGCGCCGCTGTTTGCGATGAGGATTTCAATGACCAACTGGCCGCTTGCGGCGTGCGCCGGCACCCGGGCATCGCGGACCGCCACTGCCATAGCGGTCGGGAGTGCCTTGGGCGGCAGCGGCCGCCGCGGAGATGCCGCGTAGTCGGTCCAGTGCGCAACCTCGTTCGGTGGCATGAGAGTGAGGGTTCTACCAAAGCTTGTGTTCGCGGCGCGGAAGGCCGCGAAGCGTTCTGCGATTCTCGAACGTTGCTCGGTGTTGTCCACCGCTTCAACGTGCATGCCGTCACTGAGCTGGTAAAGAGCGTCCCTGCTCAACAGCCAGGGGCCGTCGATGAAGTCAACGAGGTTCGCCTTGGTCTGCTTCATCGGAAACGTATGCACGTTGCGGAATGAAGGCTCCAGATCCAGCCCGGAGCCTATCCAGGTCACCGAAGGCGGTGTCCGGATACCATAGCCGTGCGCCAGGAACGCGAGCAGCGACGGGGCGATGTCGAAGTGTGAGGAGATGGACTTGATGCGCTGCGGCGCTTTGAGCAACGGCGAGTAGATAATCAACGGCACGTGGTAGCGGTCGATCCATTCCGCCAGCGGGATCTCGGGAAGGCGGTGATCGCCGGTGACGATGAAGATCGTGTTCGCGAATGACGGCCGCTTGCTTGCCGCCTCGAAGTACCGCCGCAGCGTGTCATCCGTGTACAGGATCGCGGTGTAGATGTTGCGATAGGAGCGGTAGATCTTTTTCTGCTCGTCAGCCATGCCCAGTTGCGCCAATCGTTGCTCGAAGACGGACTGAAAGCGTTCCTGGCCGAGAAACCGGTAGGGGTCGTGCATCGTGACGGTCTGCAGGATCTCGACGAACGGCTGCCTGCTGTCGCCCGCCTCTTTCGCTAGCGCGAAGGAAACCAGCTCGTTGTCGTCGTAGCCCCATTCGCTGATGCGTGGATACGCATCGCCGAATGTCCTGCGCTCAAATATCGGTTCAACTCCCTGGCGAGCGAGGAACGTCCGTTCGTTGTCGAACGAAAGGTCGCTGCCGGCGAAGAACGTCTCGTGATATCCCTGCGCCTTCAGAACGCTCAGTAGCGTCGAGTGCACTGGCATGCGGTGGTCCAGCGCCGAGAATCCCTGCTCGCCAAAGGGTAATGACCCGAAGATCGAAGGCAATACGCTGAACGTGCGGCCCTGCGTGGCGAGGAAGTTTTCGAAGTACAGGCTTTTTGCGGCGAGCTCATCCAGAAACGGCGTGAAGCTGCCGAGGCTGGCCTCGGGGCCTGAAAACGAGCGTCCAAGGCCTTCAACAATCAGGAAAACCAGGTTGGGCGGCGAGTGACCGTTGCTGTTGAAGTGAGCGCCAAGGTCGTCGGGCGTCTGCTCGGTGTGCAGGAACGGGTAACGAGGATCTAGCGCCTGGGGCCTGTTTGGCGACGGTGTTGCAGGGCGGCTTGCCGCGGCAGGCTCGCCGCTTTCGCTCATCTCGCCGCTGTGCGCGAGGTAGGCGTAGCTGCTGCCGGCAAAGCTGGCTGTCTTGTTGAGACTGAGGCTGTGTGCGTATTCCGTCGCGGCTCGGGTTGGTGGCAGATCAACGGGACCGAAGAGGAGTGCGGCGAGGCTGACGGCAAACAGGAAGAGGGTCGCCCTGGGCGGCGGTCCGGCGCGATGACGACTCAGCTGCCGCGCTAGCACTAGCCACAGCATGAGCAGGGCGGCCACAGTGCCAGCCGCCAGGACGACATTGATGTGCGGGCCGGCGACGGTTTCCCGTATCTCGCGCAGCGTATAGGTGTAGAGATCGGCGCCTAGCGGCACCCGGGCGGTGATGAAGTACTCGGCCAGGCACGCCTGTGCGAGCAGCAGCGCGGACCCGGCGATGCCCAGCGACCAGAACGTGAGGCGGCGCGATTCTGTGACCAGTACCGGCAGGCAGAGGAGAAATAGTAGCGGCAGATAGCGAAGTGCCGTCAGGACGTCGTAACTCAGCGCGTCGACGACTATTGCGACGGCGTCCACCGTTGCAGTGCCGACCGGCCACGCGGCTATGAGTTCTGCAGCGCGCACACACAGCATCCCGGCGAGCAGCGCCGGCAGCAACGCAAGGAAGCGGGCGGGCGCAGTCAGCAGGCGCATCCTGACCGTGCGGCTCGATCCCGCTTCCGGGAGGGCCGGTAGTGCGCCTATCCCGCTACGGTCTACCATCGTGTGTAGACGGATCCAAAGATGCCGCGGTTCGAGTAAGGCTCGCTTTCAAGCCCGTAGCCAACGTTGATGCCCAGCTTGAAGCCAAGGTGCGGGTTGACGTACTTCACGAATGCGGCGCTGCCGGACCAGCTGTGATTGGCAGACAGTGGGCCGACGATGAACGAAGTGGCCTGCTCACTGCGCCCCAGACCGCCCGCCACCTCGATGTAATTGTCGCCATCTCCCGCGTAGTAGTAGCGCACCACCAGTCGGTCGCTGTTGCTGCTGGAGGGGGAGCTGGCGGTGCTTGGAATATAGAGGTGGCGAAGGCGTACATACCAGTTTCGGTAATATCGGCCGATACCTACGCCATACAGATCGATGGCGGTGTTGAAGTTCATCCGATCGACGCTGCCGGAAAGCTCCCAGCCCTGACCGACGCCCTGAAAGAGTTCGGCGCGCCAGCGCGTTCGGGGGAACAGCTTTTCCGACGGGCCTTGCTGGAATCGCAGGTTCAGGTACGCGCGCTTCCACAGATCGACATAGCCGTCCAGCGCCCACGCCTGATCGCTGATGCCAAAACGCTTAGCCGTGAGCGCTTCCACTGCCAGCGAGCCGCGGTTGAAGTAGCGCCGTACGGAGGCGACGTAGTCAGTCCAGTTCAACTGCGCTGAGGGCAATTGGTTTTGGTCCAGGCCAAGGCTCGCCGACCACCGATAGCCTCCAGCGGCGCGTACGTTCGAGTCGGGTGCGCGCGTTGTCGCGGCAGGCGGTGTGGCTGAACGCAGGTACTGTGCGACCTCTGCCGAGTCTGCGCCGCGCACGCCCGCAGCCTCGAAATCCGCACGGGCAGAGGCCAGCTCACCGGCCGCGCGAAAGGCACGTCCGCGGGCAAGCAGGGGCGCGGGCTCATCGGAGCCGGCAAGAGCGAGCCAGCGGCCGTAGGCCTCGACCGCCAGTAACGGACGGTCACTCCACAAGTACATATCGCCCAGCGCTGACCATGCATCGGCCGTAGACGCGGTGTCGGTGGCGGCGCGAAGATCCAGCTCGGCGTCCGGCCAGCAGCCCATCCATGCGTAGACCCGACCGCGACCCAGCAGTACATCGACGTTTCCCGGCGAGGCTTCCAGCAGCGCTGAATAGGCGGCCAGGGCCGCATCGCGCTGGCCGGAAATGGCAAGATCGCGCGCGGCGAGAAACTGCTGATCGAAATCGGCTGGGACAACTTCCGCGCGGGCAGGCGGTGCGCTTCCCAGCAGGGCCGCGCAGGCCAGCGACAACAGCACGCGCTTCACGGCTTCTTCTCAACGCTGGCCGCTGTGACGCCCGTCGCGGCGACCACGGCTGTGGTGCCGGTCGTGTCGCCGGCATCGGGTGAATGCCAGGAGCCGTCGCGCACGATCTGCCCCCAGTCGCTGCGGGCCTTGCCGCTGAAGACCCAGCCGGCCAGGCCCATCAGTCGATAGATGGCGGTCAGTTGTCGATAGCCAAAGTTCTCCAAAATGGCGACGACGAACAAGATCAGCTGCTGGCCGACGCGGGGGTACATCTGGAATGACAGGCGCTCGAGGAAGATCGCGTTGGTCGACAGCAGAATTCCCATTCCTACGGACAGGAACAGGAACACCAGGAACGACTGTAGCGGGATCATGTGCAGTAACCACAGTGTAAGCATGCCGATGTAGCCGGCCGCCTCAACGATCGGGCCGAGCAGCTCGAATAGGATCATGAATGGGAATGCGAGCAGGCCGACGGCGCCGGCACGGCGACTGAACAGCAGGCGCAGGTTGGGAATCAGGCTCTCCGCCAGGCCCCGCTGCCAGCGCGTGCGTTGGGCGCGTAGCGACTTAAGGTCTGAGGGAACTTCGGTCCAGCAGATGGGATCCGGGACGAAGGTGATGCGGTAAGGTCGCTTCTCGCGCCTGAGCTTGCGGTGCAGGCGGACGACCAGGTCCATGTCCTCACCGACTGTGTCGGTCCGGTAGCCTCCGACGGCAACGACGTGTTCCTTGTAGAACACGCCAAAAGCGCCCGAGATGACCAAAAGTGCGTTGATCGGCGACCAGCCCATGCGGCCGAACAGAAATGCGCGCAGGTACTCGACGCTTTGGAACAACGGCAGCATTGCCCGCGGCAATTCAACCTTCTCGAGGAACCCGTTCTTGACGGTGCAGCCGTTGAGAACCCGGACTACGCCGCCACTGGCGACGGTCGTCGAGTCATCCAGGAACGGCCGCACGACGCGCGCCAGGCTGCCCGGGTTGAGGATGCAGTCGGCATCGATCGCGCAGAACAGCGGGTAGCGAATGCAGTTAATGCCTGCATTGAGCGCATCCGATTTGCCGCCATTGTCCTTGTCTACCAGCCGCAGGCGGGGAAAGCGCGGTGACGCATAGATTGCACGGATGCGTTCGGTGGGGAGTCGCTGCCGGTAGGCCTCTGGAAATTCGTGAAGCGAAAATTCCGCAATGACCCGCGCGAGCGTCGCGTCGGTGGAGCCATCGTTGACGATGACCACCTCGAACTCCGGATAATCGAGCCGCAGCACCGAGTGTATCGACGAGACGATCGACTGCTCCTCGTTGAACGCCGGGATGAGGATGCTGATCGGTGGCTGGTAGGACGGCAGGATCTTTGGCAGGTAATCGGCGCGGTTGTCGCGCATGTAGTGCAGCGTCGTCACGACGGAGACGTAGTGCAGCGCGAGGTAAGCCACGCTGATTAGTATGAAGTAGGCGAAAAATACCCACTGCAAGTTGAGCAGGCCGGCCGCCAGGAAGCTGGTCACGATCCAACCTCCAACGTGCGTTCCGCCAGTACGTGGTCGATGATGTCCCGGGCGTAGGCGTCCGTATGGGACTGCTGTATGAGGCGTGCATCGTCGGCGCTGATAAAGCTGAGCTTGAGCAGCGCCTGGGCCGCGCGATAGCGGACCCACCACTGGCCGTCGCTCAGTAGGGTGCGGAGCCGCAGCTCGTCGCCTGGTACGCCGAGATTTCCGAGCGTGGTAGCGGCCTGCATGCGCAGATACCAAAGTGGATGCGACAGCAGCGGCCGGACGCAGTCCAGATCGGCTGGGTTGCTCATGGCCTGCAGGCAGGTGGAAATGATGCGTTCATCGCTGGCGGTGCGCAGCGCTTCGCGGATGATGGGCGCTGCCGATTCGGGATGCACGCCGGCGAGAAAGCGGATCATCCGCGGCGCGACGTCGGACGTTGCATGCAGCGTCGCATCGGCAAGTGGTTCAGCGACGAGCTGGCCGTCTGACTCCTTGAGGATGGAGGCGACGACACCCTGCGACCAGTAGCCGCGCTGCACGATCAATGGCACGAGTTTCGGCACGGCACGCACGGGGTCGATCTGCATCAGCGAGCGTGCAGCGCAAAGTGACATGATCGGGCTCTTGTCGTCCAGGCTAGGCAGTACCCGTTCGAAGCTGGATTCGTTCTTGATGTGTCCGAGGGCAATGATGGCCATGACGCGATGGTGAAAGATGGAGGTATGGAGGAACCTGATCAGGTGAGCTTCCAGCGCGACGTTGTCGGCGATCTTGGCCAGCCGGCCCGTGGTCGCAGGGTGTAGTGGCTCGTGGGCTTCGTTCCACACGTGGATGAAGCCGCGCAGGTCGCGGCGGGCGAGGCCGGGCAGGGTGCCTACGGCGTCCGTGGCGGGCGCCAGCAGGAGCGGGCGCCAGTGCGCTTCGGCGCGCGCGTCGATGCGTTCCATGCGCAGTCCATTCAATCGCATTGCGATCGTGGCCAGCAGCATGAGCAGCGTCGTCGCGCAGATCACCACGCCTAGCAGGAAGGCGAACTGGACGATCGGTGCGGCACCGCTCAGCAAGTTCATGCTCAGACGCTACGCCGCGATTTGGGCGATCCAGAGGTCCCGCTGCGCGGGCTTAGGTGGGCTCGGTGCTTCATGCTGACGCGATTCCTTCTTCGATCAGCCGCTGGGTCGGCGACCCCTGCGTTGGGCGCTGCACGGCGCAGCGGCTGCGTATGTAAAACACCGGCGAATGTCGCGCAAGACAGTCTCACTGCGGCGCTCGGTGGTGCTATCGGCCTCCAGGCTGCTGCTTTCGCAGGCCTATCTGGTGGCGGAACCCAGATAGCATACGGGTACTGGACATAAAGCTGTCAAAGTCGGCTGCAATTATTGCGTCTATATTGCTGAATTAGCTGAGAATCATGACCTGCGTCTCACTGTGCGCAGGTGCGCACCCCTGCGCAGGGCACCGTGACTGCTCAAGCTCGGTCAGGCGAGGATGCTGGCGAGCCCGCCACAATGGCTCGGCCTCGGCCTTCCGCTGGACGAGGCTTTTGCCGCGCAACCCGGGCAGCTGCCGCCAGCGGCTCTGGCTGCGGCTGTCAGCCAGTCCAGTCGAGAATGACCTTGCCGCTCTGTCCGGAGGCCATCGTCTCGAAGCCGAGTCGGTACTCCTCGATCGACAGGCGGTGCGTGACGACCGGCGAGATATCAAGGCCGCTCTGCAGCATGCTCGACATCTTGTACCAGGTCTCGAACATCTCCCGTCCGTACACCCCCTTGATCACGAGGCCCTTGAAGATCACTTCATCCCACTGGATGCCCGTGTCCTTGGGCATGATGCCGAGCATTGCGATGCTGCCGCCGTGATGCATCGTGCGCAGCATCTCGCGGAACGCGGACGGCACGCCTGACATTTCCATGCCGACGTCAAAACCCTCTTCCATGCCGAGCTCGCGCATGGCCGCGTCTACCGTCTCGGTGCGGATGTCGAGTGCCCGCGTCGCTCCCATCTGGCGCGCGAGCTCAAGGCGGTAGGGATTGACGTCGGTGATGACGATGTGGCGAGCCCCAGCGTAGCGGGCGATCGCCACTGCCATGATGCCGATGGGGCCGGCGCCGGTGATCAGGACATCCTCGCCGACAACGTTGAACGACAGCGCCGTGTGGGTGGCGTTGCCAAACGGGTCCAGGATCGAGGCGATGTCGTCGCTGATCGCCGCCGACAGCTTGAAGACATTGGATGCCGGCAGGGACATGTATTGAGCGAAGCAGCCGGGGCGATTGACGCCGACCCCGACGGTGTTGCGGCAAAGGTGCCTGCGCCCGGCGCGGCAGTTGCGGCAGTGGCCACAGGTGATGTGGCCTTCGCCAGACACCCGGTCCCCCACGTTAAGGCCGGCCACTTCGCTGCCAATTTCGACGATCTCGCCGCAGTACTCATGCCCGACCGCCATGGGCACCTTGATGGTCCGCTGCGCCCAGTCGTCCCAGTGCCAGATGTGCATGTCGGTGCCGCAGATTGCGGTCTTGCGCATCTGGATCAGTACGTCGTTCGGGCCGATCGTCGGCTCCGGGACGTCCATCATCCAGATCCCGGGCTCCGCTCTTGCCTTGACCAATGCCTTCATGCGCGGATCCTCAGCCGATGAGGCCGAGCTCGCGCCCGGCGGTGGTGAACGCGGCGATGGCGTGCTCTAAGTCTGCGCGCGTGTGCGCGGCACTCATCTGGGTGCGAATCCGCGCCTGTCCCTTCGGTACAACCGGGAACGAGAAGCCGATCACGTAGACCCCGAGCTGCAGAAGTCGCTCTGCCATGCGTCCGGCGAGAGCGGCTTCGCCGAGCATGACGGGGATGATCGGGTGTTCGCCCGCCACCAGAGTGAAGCCCGCCGCGGTCATTCCCGCGCGGAAAAACTGCGCGTTGTCGCGCAGTTGGTGTCGCAGCGCGTCGCCGTCGGCGATCAACTCCAGCACGCGCAGCGAGGTCGCCGCAATGACCGGCGGGAGTGAGTTCGAAAACAGGTAGGGACGTGACCGTTGGCGCAGCCATTCCACCGCGCGCGCCCGTCCGGCGACGTAACCGCCGGCCGCGCCACCGAGGGCCTTGCCGAGCGTACCGGTCAGGAAGTCGACGCGTCCCATGACACCGGCGTGCTCGTGGGTACCGCGGCCCGCCTTGCCCATGAAGCCGGTCGCGTGCGAGTCATCGACGACGACCAGCGCGTTGTAACGGTCCGCCAGGTTGCAGATTGCCGCGAGCGGGGCGAGCGTGCCGTCCATCGAGAAGACGCCGTCGGTGACGATCAGGCGGGTACGGGCATCTGCTGCCTCCTGCAGGCGCGCCTCCAGATCGGCCATGT